>MDTB01115759.1_pt1 | contig 154909 bp, 167 predicted proteins | sample 811161 | NCBI WGS metagenome assembly MDTB01 (sample SAMN05326650, study PRJNA326480) | marine metagenome | isolation source: seawater | place: Mediterranean Sea | collected 2009 | reverse complement strand
TTTCGACATAAATATAATTCAAAGGTTCAAATATGTAAATTCTTTTTATACGTAAAACTAATAATCAATTTTCTTTTGACAAAAGTAAGTTAAAAAAATAACTTTGAATTAATTCATTTAGAATAAATGTTACATAAATGATACAAAAATCACTAAAACCAAAAGTATATTCCATTAAAATTAAAGACAAAAAAAAAATTATTAATTTCCTTAAAAATGAGTGGAAAGGTTCTACGGTTAACTTTGAAAAATTATTTGATTATTCTAAATTAATCAATAACTTTGAAACGAATGTTCCCATTTTTGGGATATGTTTAAAAACACCAAGTGATGAAATTGTAGGTTATCAAGGTTTCATTTGTCACAAAAGCCACATTCATAAAAAATGGATTTTAAATATGACTACTTGGACTGTAAATAAAAATTTTCGTAACTACAGTCTAATGCTTTTGTATTATATCTTAAAAAAAAGTAGAAATATGATATTAACAAATTTTAGTGCTAATGAAAAAGTTCAAAGAATTCTATACGGTCTTGGTTTTAAAGAAATAGATTCCTCTGAAAAAACATTTAAAACTATTCCCTATGCCTACCAAAAAGTACTAACTGACTTGTCATTCAATTCAGGAAAAAAAGCAATTGAAGATTTTCATAAAACTTTTCATCAGAAGATATTTGAAGATCATTTAAAAATGGGATGCTCAATTATCTCCATTATGATTAATAACGATATTAAAATTGGAATAATTTTTTTAAAGACTGGTTTAAAAAATAATCAAGCACAAGTTCTCTACACTACTCACGAAAAAATGATTCGAAAAAGAAAAATCTGGATTAAGGTATCATTAATTGCATTGTTTCACTTAAAATGTTTTTCAATTAATATTGATAATAGATTCTCTCCTTTTTTGATTAAAGCCAATAATGAAAAAAAAAGAAAAATGTTTGTATATGGGTTGAGGAAAGATGAACCAACTCCAAGTAGAGCCTATAGTGAACCAATACATATTTTTGGAAATTTTAAAAATTAATTACAAAAAAAATTTTTTAAAATTTTATATTTATATGCTAGATTTTTAAAATACATTAATTTTATAAAGATATATTTCATGAAGTTTGACCATATTGGAATTTTCGTTTCAGATCTTAAATTTGGTTTTGAACATATTTCAAAAATTATTGGTATTAAAAAATTTTCAAAAATATATCATGACAATAATCATCGAGTTAAAGTACAATTTCTTTTTGACAAAGATAATATTTGTTTCGAAATTGTTGCACCACATGGCATCGATAACCCAGTTGATGATTTATTAAAGTCAAAAAAGAATCTTCTAAATCATATTGCATATAGAGTAGATGATATGGAGGAGAGCATTCAAATATTTAAGGAGAACAACTGCTTACAGATAACAGATTTATTGCCTGCTGTGGCTTTTAAAGATGCTCCAGTAACTTTCTTTTTCTCTCCATTAGGATTTATTATAGAATTAATTGGAACAGCAAAGAAATGATATAACTTATCTTCAATTATCTAGAAAACTTCTGAGTTTTCTGGATCTACTAGGATGCTTAAGTTTTCTTAAACCTTTGGCCTCAATTTGTCTTATTCGTTCTCGAGTAACAGAAAATTGTTGTCCTACTTCTTCGAGAGTATGATCAGTATTCATCCCAATACCGAATCTCATTCTCAAAACTCTCTCTTCCCTTGGTGTTAAAGTTGATAATACATTCGTTGTTGCTTCCCTTAGATTATTTTGAATAGCTGCATCTAATGGAAGCTTAATATTTTTATCTTCAATGAAATCACCAAGATGACTATCGTCTTCGTCTCCAACAGGTGTTTCCAAACTTATAGGTTCTTTTGCAATTTTGAGCACTTTTCTAACTTTTTCCAATGGCATCCCTAGCCTACTTGCAAGCTCTTCAGGTTGTGGTTCAACTCCATTTTCATTTAATAATTGTCTGGACACCCTAACTAATTTACTAATTGTTTCAATCATATGAACTGGTATTCTTATAGTTCTGGCTTGATCAGCAATAGATCTTGTAATTGCTTGTCTAATCCACCAAGTGGCGTAAGTTGAAAACTTGTAACCTCTTCTATATTCAAATTTATCAACTGCTTTCATTAAACCTATATTGCCTTCTTGAATTAGATCTAAAAATTGCAACCCTCTGTTCGTATATTTTTTAGCTATAGAAATAACTAATCGTAAATTAGCTTCGATCATTTCTTTTTTGGCTATATTAGATTGTCTCACACCATTATTAACTAGTTTAGATATTTCTTTGATTTCTTGGAGTGTCATCATAGAAGACTCGCATATCTCATAAATGGAATTAATAATTTCATGATTTTCTTTGTTCTTCCCAAACTTTACCCAATTAAGTTTTTTTCTTCTACTCAGGTTTTTCATCCAAGATTTATTGAGAGCATTTTGATTATATTCTTCAAAAAACTCCTCTTGTTTAATTTTATACTTTTTTGCAATAGATAATAACTTTCTTTCGGAAACTGAAATCCTTTTATTATATTGATTAAGCTGATCAACAATTTCATCAATTCTAGTTTGGTTTATATAAAAAGATCTTATAATTTCAGCGACAGTATTTTTTAATTTTTGATGTTTTGTTAAAACCTTAGGATCAATTTTTTTATTATTGAAGTACGAATCAATAATTTTTTTTTGAAGTTTTCGTAAATCCTTAAATTTTTTTGAAAAGAAATTTAAATTTTCAAATAAAATTGGTCTAAGGCTTTCTTCTTTTTCTAGTATAGATAGATCGGAACCGCCATCATCATCAGCGTTTTCAACGTCTCCTTCAGAATCAAAATCTGATTCACTTTCAGGTTCAGACTCATTATCAACTGTTTGTTCTTCTTCTGAATCATCAAATAAAGATTTCTCTTCTTTAACTGAATCTGGGATAAAACTTTCATCCTCATTATCTCCATTCTCTGATCTATAGGTAGTATCAAGATCAATTAAATCTCTCAAAGGTCGCTCTGTTTTAGAGAATGAGTGAAAAAAATCATCCACATACTCCATTGAAATAAAGCAATTTGAAAAGGACTCTATTGTTTGTTTCTTTCCCTCTTCAATTCTTTTTGCGATTTCTATTTCGCCTTGTCTTGACAGAAGCTCAACGTTTCCCATCTCTTTTAAATACATTCGAACTGGGTCATCCGTTTTTCCGGTATCGTCTTCTTTATAACCCGCAACCTCATTTTTTACTGGTTCAACTGACTCTTCATCGTTGATTTCTTCATTCTCATGAATTTGAATTCCCATAGATGTTATTTTAGATTGGAACTCTTCTATTGTATCTGAGCTTTCTTTTGCTAGTGTTGTTTCGATTTCAGTTAAACCTAAAAAACCATTTTTTTTCCCTTTCAATAAAAGTTTTTTAATCAAATCGGAAGATTGATCAATAATGGGTTGTTCAACAAACGGTCTTTTAACTAGCTTTTTTCTTTTTTTTTTTTCTATCATTTTTTTTAAGATTAGGACAAAGAATTGATATTTATTGTTATTAATTAGTAAAAATTTAAATAGTTTTTAAATTAATTACTAATGAATTATGAACATATAATGAATTTTTTTTAAAAATCACGTTTTTTTATCATATTTATTTCATTTGTGATTTTTTCATGCATGTTTATCAATCTTTTCATTTCATCTGAATTTCCAGACTGATTGATTTTTTTCTTAATCTGATCTCTTTCTTCTAATAATTTTGGTAATCTAAGATTTAAAATAATATCCTCAAAAAACATTTTTTTCTCTTTAATGCTTAATCTTTTAAAATGATCATTTCTAATTTTCTCAAACTCCTCAAAATAATTATTTTTCTTTAACTGCATAAAATCTTGAATACTTTTGTCTTCTTTATAATTTGTACTCTCAGACTTCCTTGAAATTATTTCACTTCTCATATTATTTAATCGAACATTTGAAAACTCAATACATGAAATTTCTTCAATATAGTCAGCTGAAATTTCATTCTCAAAAATTAGATAGGACAATAAAATTTTTTCATTCACTAATTTTGATTGATTTTCTTGAATAATATTGCCTTTAACTTTACTTTTTACTTTTTCATTAAATTTTCTTGAACTCCATACAAAGTCATTTTTCTTAGCTTTTAGAAATTTAAAATACTCACTTGAAACAAGTTTATTTTCTATACTATTTGAGATTTCATTAATTTTTTGATCTATTAAGGCAATAAACTCCGGTGTTTTAAAGTTTTTGTTCTCTGTAATTATTTCCCAAATTAATTCTGATAAATCTTTTGACTCTTTTTTTAAACTCATAAAACTCTCTTTTCCGAACTGAGATAAATAACTATCTGGATCAAGTTGGTTTGGAAGAATAATAAATTTTATAGATTTGCCAGGTCTTAGATATTTAATCAATTTAACAGCAATATTTTTCATGGCCTTCAAACCTGCAAAATCTCCGTCAAAACACATAATTGGAATATCAACAATATTCCAAATTTTTTTAATCTGTATCTCTGATAACGTGGTTCCTAAACTCGCAACTGTTGTATCAATATTATTGGCATTTAATGAAATAACATCAAAATAACCTTCTACTAAAATTAACTCTTTACGTAATTTTATATTTTCGATATTTTGTTTTAATCCATATAAATTCTGACCTTTTTTAAATAATTCATTTTCAGCAGAATTTATATATTTTATTTTTGAATCTAATACAGTTCTTCCACCAAAACCTATGATCTTATTTGAAAAATTAAAAATCGGAAAAATTATTCTATTACTAAATCTACCAAATGGTTTATCACTATTCTTTGATTTAATAAACAAACCTTGCGTATAAATATCTGAATTTTCAAAACCTTTATTCTCAATATAGTTAATTAATTTATTACTATCTGCTGGACAAAAACCTATCTCAAATTTTTTTATAATTTCATCTTTTATTGATCTAGAATATAAATAATTTTTTGCTTGGTCATTTTTTATTAAACACTCTTTAAAAAAATCATTGCAAATTTTTAAAAACTCAAACTGTTTTTCAAAATCATTTTGTTTTTTGTTTATTTCACTATTAATCTTGATACCTAATTGATTGGCAACTAAAAGCAATGAATCTCTGAAAGAAACTTTTTCATATTTTGTTATAAAATTAAAAACATTTCCACCAACTCCACAACCAAAACAATAAAATAAACCTTTTTGGTCATTAATTGTAAAAGAGGGTGTTTTTTCATTATGAAAAGGACACTTAGCAATAAAACTATCACCCCTTGGGATAAGTTCCAGATATTTCCTTAAAAACTCAGATAATCTAATTTTGTTGTTAAATTGAAAAAGTATATCATCAACTGAATACTTCATTAAGTGAGATTAGACTTAGCAATCCCCGCTGCTACTTTAAAATCAAGTTGACCAGGATATCGCTCTTTAAGAAGATTGATAACTTTCCCTAAATCCTTGATAGTTTTTGCTTGTATTTCTGAACATAACTCACTTATTATTTTTTTTAATTCATCTTCACTAATTTGTTTCGGAAGAAATGATTCAATTATCTCTATTTCTTTGTTTTCTCTATCCTTTAGTTCTTGTCTTCCTGCATCAGCATATATCTTAACACTTTCTCTTCTTTGTTTGATCATATTTTGAAGCAGGTTTAAGATATCGGGTTCACTTATTTCGTTATCTTCATTTTTAGCACGAAACTCAATATCTCTATCTTTAATCGCAGCAAGTATTAACCTAACTGTTGAAATTGCTAAACTATCTTTTTTCTTGATACTTTCATCAAGAAAAGTTTTAAAGTCTTGCCTCAGATTAACCATATTTATATTTACCCTAAAAATAAATAATTTTCAAATCACAAATTAGTTTCAAGAAAATAAATTATATACTTATATTTTTGTTTAATGTAAAATATATAAATCTTCATGAAAAAAAAAAATATTAATATTACAGATAGAAACTGTTTACTCTTGCTTGAAAATAATGAAGTATTTTATGGTTATGGTTACGGAAAAAGAGGTATCTCAGTTGGAGAATTATGTTTTAATACCTCTATCACAGGCTATCAAGAAATTCTAACTGATCCATCATATAAAAATCAAATCATAACTTTTACTTTCCCTCATATTGGTATTGTTGGAACTAATAAAGAGGATTATGAAAGTGGGATGATTCATTCAGCAGGTTGCGTTATTAATAATTCTTTGACAATATCATCGAATCACAGGTCTGATAAAAATTTTGAAACTTGGTTAAAGAATACTAACAAAACTTGTATCTCAAATATTGACACAAGAAACTTAACAAGAAAAATAAGATCAATAGGTGCACTTAAAGCATTAATTTACTTTCCGAAAAAAAATGAAAGCATTGGTTTAAAAAAACTTAAAAAAATATTAAAAGATTTTCCATCAATGCAGCAACAAGATCTTGCCTCAGAGGTCTCAACAAAAAAAATTTACAGTTGGCCTAATAAAGAAGAGTTAAAAAATGAAGAGTTTAAGAAGCATTCTAAAAAAAAAAGTATTGCGGTTATTGATTTTGGAGTCAAAAATAATATTTTGAACCTTCTTAATGATCTAAAGTATTCAATAATTGTTTTTCCCTCAAACTCTAAATATGAAGAAATTTTAAAAGTAAATCCAGATGGAATTTTCTTATCGAACGGGCCAGGTGATCCCAGGGCAACATATCAAAAAATCAAAATGAATTTTAAAAAAATTTTTAACTCAAAAATCCCAATATTTGGGATATGTCTAGGACATCAGATATTAGCACTAGGTCATGGTGCCAAAACAAAAAAAATGCACCATGGTCACAGAGGCGCCAATCATCCAGTAAAGAATCATGAAAAAAAAAAATGTGGAGATTACTGTCCAAAATCATGGCTTTGTAGTTGAAAAGAAGAGATTACCAAATACTATTACTATCACTCACTCTTCTTTATTTGATGGAACTATATCCGGAATCCAAATAAAAAATAAACCATTTTTTTCTGTCCAATATCATCCTGAAGCTTCACCTGGACCGCATGATAGTAGATATTTATTTTTGAGATTTAAATCCCTCATGGAAAACTATGCCAAAAAGAACTGACCTAAAATCTATAATGATAATTGGAGCTGGGCCTATTGTTATTGGGCAAGCATGTGAATTTGATTATTCCGGAGCACAAGCGTGCAAGGCATTGAAAGAGGAAGGTTATAGAGTAATTTTGGTTAATAATAATCCTGCTACGATAATGACAGATCCTGAAATGGCAGATGCAACTTATATCGAACCGCTGACTATTAGATCTTTGGAACAAATAATTTCTAAAGAAAAACCTGATGCTTTACTGTCGACAATGGGAGGACAAACTGCATTGAATATTTCTATAGAATTGAAAACACAAGGAATATTAAAAAATTACAACGTTGAATTAATTGGGGCAACAGAGAAAGTAATTGAAAAAGCAGAGAATAGAGAGTTATTTAAAAAATCAATGAAGAAAATTAATCTCGAGACACCTCGTGGTTATATCGTAAAAAGTATCAAAGAAGCAAAAAAAGCATTAGAAGAAATTAGTTTTCCAATTATTCTCAGACCATCCTTTACTTTGGGAGGGTCTGGGGGTGGCGTTGCTAAAAACAAAAAGGAGTTTATTGATATATTAAATAAAGGACTCTCACTTTCACCAATCAAAGAAGTTTTAATCGAAGAATCAGTTATTGGTTGGAAAGAATATGAAATGGAAGTAGTGAGGGATAAAAATGATAATTGTATAATTGTTTGCTCCATTGAAAATATTGACCCGATGGGAGTTCATACTGGTGATTCAATGACCGTTGCTCCTGCTTTAACTTTAACCGACAAAGAGTTTCAAAAAATGAGAATTGACTCAATAAAGGTTCTTAAAGAAATAGGAGTCGAAACTGGTGGTTCAAATGTTCAATTTGCTGTTAATCCTAAAAACGGTAAATCAATCGTTATAGAGATGAATCCCCGAGTTTCGAGATCATCTGCTCTTGCCTCAAAAGCAACTGGCTTTCCAATCGCAAGAGTAGCTACTAAATTAGCTGTTGGATATACTTTAGATGAATTAAAAAATGACATTACTCAATCAACTCCAGCATCTTTTGAACCAACTATAGATTATATTGTAACAAAAATTCCGAGATTTACTTTTGAAAAGTTCAATAAAACACAACCAATCCTTGGTACAGCAATGAAGTCCATTGGAGAGTGTATGGCTATAGGCAGAAATTTTAAAGAATCTTTTCAGAAAGCTATTAGAAGTTTAGAAATTGGTCTATGTGGTCTTGAAGTACCTAGTGAATATAAAAATAAATCAAAAAAAGAGCTTATTAATATTCTTAAAATTGAATGTCCTTATAAATTTTTACTTATTTCACATAGTCTCAGAAAAGGTATATCAGTAAAAAAGATTTGTGAATTAACAAATTATGATCTTTGGTTTGTTACCCAAATTTCAGAATTAATTGAGACTGAAAGATTAATGATAAACACAGAAATTAACCATAAAATTTATAAAGAACTTAAGGAAGATGGTTTTTCTGATAAAAGAATTGTTCAACTCTCAAGCGCTTCAAAAAAAAGAATTAATTTATTAAAAAAGAAGTATAAAATAAAACCCTCGTACAGAACTATTGATACTTGTGCAGCAGAATTTCCATCTAAAACTCCGTATATGTATTCTTCCTACACTAATTTAGAAACATCGTCCTATTTTGAAGAAGAAACAAAAGTTTCAAAAAATAAAAAAGTAATTATCTTGGGTGGAGGACCAAATAGAATTGGACAAGGAATAGAATTTGACTATTGCTGTGTTCATGCAGCTTATGCGTTGAAAGAAATGAAAATTGAATCAATAATGGTTAATTGCAATCCCGAGACTGTTTCGACAGATTTTGATACATCTGATAGACTTTATTTTGAGCCATTAGATGAAGAGTCTGTGTTAGAAATTTGTAAAGCAGAAAAAAGTAATGGGAAATTACTGGGGGTCATTGTCCAACTTGGGGGGCAAACTCCATTAAAACTATCAAAGATGTTAATAGAAAATAATATAAAGATTTTGGGTACGCCTTATGATTCAATTGATCTAGCTGAAGATAGAGAAAGATTTAAGTCACTTGTGAACGATCTATCACTAAATCAACCGCAAAACTCAGTTGTTTATAGTCGAAATGAAGCAAAAAAAAGTTTAAAAAAAATTAATTTCCCTGTTGTTGTAAGACCATCATACGTTCTGGGTGGGAGAGCTATGAGAATTATAAATGATAGTCATGAACTCGATGATTACTTCAAAACTGAAACAATTCAAGCAAAGAGTGCGATATTAATTGATAAATTTCTGAATGATGCAAAAGAAATTGACGTTGATGCTATTTCAGATGGAAAAGATGTATTTATTGCAGGAATTCTTGAGCACATAGAAGAAGCTGGAATACACTCTGGAGATTCAGCCTGCTCTTTACCGCCACAAACCCTGAGTAAAAAATCAATAAATTACATTAATAATGCAACAACAAAAATAGCCAAAAAACTCAAGGTCAAAGGTTGTATAAATATTCAATATGCAGTTAAAGATAATAAGGTCTTTCTTATTGAGGTTAATCCAAGAGCTAGCAGAACTATCCCATTTATAGCAAAATCTTTGGGAATTCCAATTGCTAAAATTGCAACAAAAGTAATGCTTGGTGAAAATTTAAAAAAATTTGTTCTTCAAAAAAAATCAAAGCCTCATATTACAGTTAAAGAATCAGTTTTTCCTTTTGATCGATTTCCTGGAGAAGATATTATTCTTGGACCTGAAATGAAGTCTACTGGGGAAGTCATGGGAATAGATAATAACTTCCCAATGGCTTTTCTAAAGTCTCAAATATCATCTGGAAATAAGTTACCAAAAAAAGGTAATGTTTTTATTTCTGTAAAAGACGAAGATAAGGAACATATTATTCTTATGTCACAAATACTCATGAAACTTAATTTTAAGTTAATTGGCACCAAAGGGACTGTAGATTTTTTAAAAAAATATTCCATCAAAATTTCGTTAGTTCATAAGGTTGGTGAAGGTCATCCTCACATAGTGGATTATATTGAAAAAAATAAAATTAATCTCATAATTAACACTACTCAAGATAGACAATCTATAAAAGATAGTAAGTCTATCAGAAAAGCGGCAATAAGATTCAAAGTCCCTTATGTAACAACTATATCCGCTGCAAAACTTTGTATAACGAGTATAAATGTTTTAAATAATCAAGAACTAAAAGTAAAATCTCTTCAAGAGTATTATAAGTAATAGAAATTATCTGAAAAAATACTATAATATTATTTCATATTTTTATTTTGAGTTATGACTGAAAAATTTCCAATGACTTCCGAGGGCTTTAAAAAGTTAAAACTAGAGCTTGAAGATTTAAAAAATATCCAAAGACCAAATATAATAAAAGCTATTGCAGAAGCGAGGGAACACGGCGATCTTTCTGAGAATGCTGAATACCACGCTGCAAGAGAAAAACAAAGTTTTGTTGAGGGGAAAATTGGAGATTTAGAATCTAAAATTAGCAGAGCCGAAGTTATAGATAGAAATAAACTTGATAGCTCTACTATTACTTTCGGAGCAACTGTCGAACTAACTGATTTAGGAACAAATGAAAATCACATATACACTATTGTTGGAATGGATGAAGCTGATATTGAAAAGAAACTTATTTCAATCAATGCTCCATTATGTAAAGCTATGATTAATAAAAAAGTTGATGACGTTATAGAAGTTAATACTCCCAACGGAATTAAAGAATATCAAGTTAAGTCAATAAATATTAAATAAAACTTTATGAATGAAATTGAAAAAGTTCTGATTATTGGTTCAGGTCCAGCAGGTTATACTGCAGCTATATATGCTGCAAGGTCTGGTCTAAAACCATTGATAGTCACTGGATTAGAGCCCGGGGGACAACTAATGATCACAACTGACGTTGAAAATTTCCCTGGTTTTGAAAAACCTGTACAGGGTCCGTGGTTAATGGAGCAAATGAAAAGTCAAGCGACCTCAGTAGGAGCAAGAATTGAGTATGATACTATTACTAATGTTGACTTCAACTGTTTTCCTTTCAAAGCTAGAACAGAAAAAGGAAATATCATAGAGTCTTATTCCATAATTATTTCAACTGGGGCTAAAGCTAAATGGTTAAATATCCCTGGTGAAGAGAAATTTAAGGGTTTTGGTTTATCGGCTTGTGCTACTTGCGATGGATTCTTTTACAAGAATAAAAATGTAGTAGTAGTTGGTGGAGGAAATACTGCTGTTGAAGAATCTTTGTTTTTATCTAATATGTGTAAAAAAGTAACTTTAATACACAGGAGATCAGAGTTACGGGCAGAAAAAATACTCCAAGACAGATTATTTCAAAAGAAAAATGTCAATTTCTTATGGAACACACAAGTAAATAAAATTCTAGGAGATGAATCTCCAAAACAAGTAAAGAAATTAATTCTTACTGATAACTCAGAAAATCATAATAAATCAATTGAAATAGATGGAATTTTTATTGCTATTGGTCATGAACCGGCAACACAAATATTTTCTAATTCAATCCCAATGGATTCTGAGGGTTATATTTTTACAAAAAGTGATTCAACAAAAACAAAAATAGACGGAGTATTCGCTGCAGGAGATGTTACAGATAAAATCTATAGACAAGCTGTTACAGCAGCAGGGATGGGTTGTATGAGTGCAATAGAAGCAGAAAACTTTCTTAGTAAAAAAAATATCATTTAGAAATTATAGAAGACACAATTTTTTCATGAATAATAGATTCAATACCAAATTTCTTTAAATTCTTAACCACAAAACCTGATAACCAATTTAACTCTAATTTTTTTTTATTTTTAAAATCTAAATACATTGAAGAAGTCATATCATATGGCATATTTGTAATCTTCTCTCTCCAAATATCAACAGGATTATAATCAAATCGTACCCCAAATTTTTTGGATAATAATAAAGTTTCTTGCATTGCTTCAATGAACATTTTCTCATATTTAAAATTTTTAAAAATTTGGCCAATACTTAACTCTGTCATTGTTGTCAAACCACTATAAGCAGATAAAAATATAAATTTGTCCCATAGCTTTTCTGTAATCTTTTTTGTATATCGAACATCTAATCCAACTTGTTTACAATCATTCAAGAACTCTTTTAATTTTGTTGACAATGGTTTTTCATTCAGATTTCCAATAAAAAAAGTAGCCAACTTTCCTTTGTGAATAACTGAGGCAGCATCATCAAGAAAAACTGAAATTTGTGCCACAGCGCCAAAAGTATTATCTACTATCTTCTTTTTTTTAATTATCTCTTCTGCAAAAATTCCATTTTGAAATGGTAGAATTATCGTTTGATCATCAATATAATCTTTTATATCATTAATTGATTTCTCAAAATCATATAATTTTACGGCTAATATAACAATATCAAAAGATCTATTATAACTAATTTTTTCAGAAATATTAATAGATTTAAAATGTAAATCTTCAATATCACTAAATAATTTTAGCCCGTTATTTTTAAATTTTTTAAGTGAATTTCCTCTTGAAATAAAGGAAATATCATGATCAGTTTTTTTTAAAAAAGAACCTAAAAAACCGCCGATCCCGCCTACTCCATATATTAAAATTTTCATTTCTTAATTAATTCATTGACTGACTTCTCAATTCTTTCACAAGCCTTAATTAGTAAATTCATAGAGGCTGCGTAAGAAATTCTAAAATAAGGTGACTTTCCAAATGCAGAACCGGGAACAACTGCAACACCACAAGACTCCAATAGGTAGGTTGAAAATTCAATGTCATTAGATATTTTTTTTCCTGTGGGTGTTAAATAATCTATTAATCCCTTACATGAAATAAAAACATAAAAAGCCCCATCAGGTTTTATACATGAAAGCCCATTTATCTTATTGAAATAGTCAACAACAAAGTTTCTTCTGTCTTTAAATTGTTCTAACCAATTCAAGAGAAAATCTTTTCTTGAATTCAAGGCAGTCATTGCTGCATACTGACTAATTGAGGTCGGGTTAGTAGTACTTTGAGACTGAATTTTTGACATCGACTTTATTATTTCCTTATTTCCTGCTCCATATCCGATTCTCCAACCTGTCATTGAAAAAGCTTTTGAAACTCCGTTAACAATAAATGTTCTTTCATATAATCGAGGTTCAACGTTTAAAATATTTTTGAAAACTTTATTTTCATATATTAAATGTTCATAAATATCATCACTAAGAATATTCACATTTTTATATTTCATCAAAACTTTAGCGATGGATTTAAGTTCATCTTCCGTATAGCAAGAACCTGTTGGATTCCCTGGTGAGTTTATAATAACCCACTTGGTTTTTTGAGTTATTTGCGACTCTAAAACATCAGCAGTAATTTTAAATTTATTTTTTATATCTGTATCAACTAATACAGGAATACCCTCACATAAAGAGACTATATCTGGATAAGAAACCCAATAAGGGACTGGAATAATTACCTCGTCTCCAGGGTTAAGCGTCGACATAAATAAATTATATATGACATGTTTTCCTCCTACACCGACACTTATTTGGTCTGTAGAAAAACTAATTTTATTTTCTAAAAATAATTTTTTTTTTATGGCTTCCTTAAGAGGCAAAATACCATCCACAGATGTATATTTAGTTAAGCCGTTTCTGATTGCGTTTATTCCTTCATCTTTTATGTGCTGGGGGGTGTCAAAGTCTGGCTCACCAGAGCTTAGACTTATTATCTCTTTACCTTTTAACCTTAATTCTCTGGCTTTTTGAGTAATTTTCACTGTTAAAGAAGGCTTGAAACTATTAAGTCTTTTAGAAAGTAATGACATATAAAATTTTTAAAAAAAATAAAATTTAAAACTATAATTTTTCAATTATATATAATGTTTTAAAAATTGGTATAAAAAATAAGTCAAATCTAATAGAAATTTAATTTATAGTATTTTGTTATGAAATTTTTTTTAAAAAGTGACTTTAAACCCTCAGGTGATCAGCCTGATGCCATCGCTGAGCTATGTAAAGGGTTAAATAAAAAAAAAGACGATCAAGTCCTGCTTGGAGTCACTGGATCTGGAAAAACATTCACTATGGCTAATGTAATAAATAACCTTCAAAGACCGGCATTGGTTTTTGCTCCAAATAAGATTCTAGCGGCACAATTATATAGTGAAATGAAGAGTTTTTTTCCAAACAACCATGTTGAATATTTTGTTTCATATTATGATTATTATACACCAGAAGCTTATGTTGCTAAAACAGACACTTTCATAGAAAAAGAATCTTCTATAAATGAACAAATTGACAGAATGCGGCATTCTGCAACAAGATCATTATTAGAAAGCAAAGACACAATAATTGTTGCAAGTGTTTCGTGTATCTATGGTTTAGGTTCGGCAAAATCTTATTCTTCGATGAAACTAGAAATACTGAAAAATAAAATTTATTCTAGAGAAGAAATTAAATCTAAATTGGTAGAGTTGCAATATAAAAGAAATGACAATAATTTTGTAAGAGGTACATTCCGGAATAGAGGTGATATTCTTGAAATATTTCCTGCTCATTTGGATGATAGGGCATGGAGAATATCTTTTTTTTCTGAAGAGGTCGATGAAATTGATGAGTTTGATCCTTTGACAGGAGAAGTTCATTCAAGTTTGAATCAAATTATAATTTTTCCAAATAGTCATTATGTAACACCAAGACCTTCTTTAGATAAAGCTATCAAAGCTATTAATGAAGAATTGACAGAAAGGATAGCCTTCTTTGAAAAAAATAATAAGCTCATAGAAGCCCAAAGAATAGAACAAAGAACAAAGTTTGATATTGAAATGATGGTTGCAACTGGAAGTTGTTCTGGTATTGAAAATTACTCTAGACACCTTACAGGTAGAGCAGAGGGTGAACCACCCCCAACCTTATTTGAATACCTTCCAAAGGATTGTATTATTTTTATTGATGAATCTCATGTTACAGTTCCGCAAATAAATGGAATGTATAAAGGTGATAGATCTAGGAAATCAAATTTATCTGATTATGGCTTCAGACTGCCATCATGCAGAGATAATAGACCATTAACTTTTGAAGAATGGTCAAGATTTAAAGGACAAACTGTTTATGTTTCAGCAACACCTGGTCCCTGGGAACTAGAAAGAACAAATGGGGTCTTCACTGAACAAATCGTTAGACCCACTGGTCTAGTTGAACCAAAATGCCAAATATTAAGTTCAAAAAATCAAATTGAGAACTTAGTGGATCAATGTAAAAGAGTGACAAATAAGAATTTAAGAGTTTTAGTGACAACCTTAACAAAAAAATATGCTGAAAAAATTACTGACTTTCTAAATGAGCAAAGTATAATTACAAGATACATGCATTCCGATATAGATGCGATTGAAAGAATTGAGCTTATTCAAAACCTAAGGCTAGGAGAGTTCGATGTCCTTGTTGGAATAAATTTATTACGCGAAGGATTAGATATTCCTGAGTGTGGTTTAGTAGCTATATTAGATGCTGATAAAGAAGGTTTTCTCAGATCAAAAGTTTCGCTGATACAAACAATCGGACGAGCAGCAAGAAATCTCGATGGTGAAGTTATACTTTATGCAGATAAAAAAACAAAATCTATTATTTCTGCTATTGAAGAAACTGAGAGACGAAGAAAAAAACAAACTGAATACAATAAGGTTAATAAAATTACACCAAAATCTACAAGTAGAAAAATTGTTGATATTCTTGATGAAGGGGGACTAAACCCAAAAATAAATATTGGAGTTACAAAAAAATTAGTTGGTAATAATTTATCAAAACATATTGAAACTTTAAAAGTTTCTATGATTGATTACGCAGAAAATTTAAACTTTGAAATGGCCGCAAAAATTAGAGACCAAATTAAGAAATTAGAAAAAAATGAGATAGGATTAAAATGAATATTAGAAAAAGTAAAGTTGCTCTTATTACCGGATGTTCAAAAAGAATAGGTCGTTCAATTGCTATTAATTTGGCAAAACAAGGTTTAGATATTGCTTGTCATTATAATAAATCAAAAAAGGAATCAGAAAATTTAAAAAAGGAAATAATCTCTTTAGGAGTCAGGGCTGCATCTTTTAAATTAGATTTACAAAACACTAAGATGATTAAACCATTCTTTGAAAAAATAAATAAGGAGTTTGGTAAGGTGGAAATTTTAATTAATAATGCTTCAACTTTTGAGCTTGATTCTCTTAAAACCTCAACTTTAAAAAGTTATGATAAACATCTTGATGTTAATCTTAAAGCACCTTTTTTTCTTTCTAAGTTTTTTTTAGAAAACTTAAGGGGAAAGAAAGGAAATATCATAAATATTTTAGACCAAAGAGTTATTAATATTTCACCTTATTTTACAACTTACACTATAAGTAAAGCTGCTCTATCAACATTGACTAAAAGTTTAGCTCTATCCCTTGCACCAAAAGTTAGAGTAAATGCAATAGCACCAGGTCCGACACTCAAAAGTAAACGACAGTCTAATGATGAGTTCAATAGGCAAATTTTAAGAACTCCGCTAAAAAAAATGGTTTCATTAAATGAGATTAATAATGGCATAGACTTCTTAATAAATAATGAAACATTAACCGGACAGATTATTTTCTTTGACAGTGGACAGAATATGGGATGGGCACATACAAAATCAGAAAAGTTTATAGATGATTAAAAAAAACTTGACATATATTTAAAGTTGTACACACGAAAATAAACTTTTTTTCTAATTTTTTTTTTATTTAAAAAGATTATGATTAATGAATATCATTTGCTATTATCGCCTAAAAAATCAATAAAATCAACTATTTACAATATTGCCTATTTATTAATCATTTTATTCAAACCCTTATGTTTGTTAGATTAATGATAATTAATAAAGATATATTAACAAACTTATCCACAGCTTTCGTGGATAGTATTTTTTTTTTAAATTTATTGTATTAAAATTAACCTATTATTATAAATAAAACAGAAGATAATATGAAATTTGACTTTGAAACTGGTCTATCAATCATTAAGAACTCTCTGGTTGATTCTTCTAAAGGGCCAGGTATTTATCAGTTTTTTGATGGGGGGAAAAAAATTCTCTACATCGGCAAAGCAAAAAATATTGCAAATAGGGTTAAATCCTATCTAAATTTTAAATTACAATCCAATAGAATAAAAAAAATGATTGGTTTAGTTAGGTTTGTTGAATTCATAAAAACGCATACAGAAGTTGATGCATTAATATTGGAGAGTAATTTAATTAAGAAAAATAAACCTTTTTTTAATATTAGACTCCAAGATGACAAAAGTTTTCCATTTATTCTTTTAAATAAAAAAACAAGTTGGCCTAGGTTACAAAAAATCAGAAGTGAAAACTATGATACTGGATTTGTCTATGGACCTTTTTCCAGTGGACAATTCGTTGATAAAATTATAACCATCTTAGAAAAAGGATTTTTACTCAGGACATGTAATGATCAAATATTTAATAATAGAAAAAATCCATGCATATTATATCAGATTAAAAGATGTTCAGCGCCTTGTGTTGGTTATATAAAAAAAATTGAATATAGTCAGCTTGTAGATCAAGCAATTGCTTTTCTTAATGGTAAAGATAAAACAATTAAAAAAAAACTCATCAGCTTAATGGAATATGCTAGTCATAAACAACAGTATGAAGAAGCAGCACTCTACAGAGACAGAATTAAGGCTTTATCTAAAATTTCTCAAGAAAAATATTCATTTCTTGATATAAATGACAATTTTGACATTGTTTGTGCTATCAAACGTTTTGATATTATATGTGTACAAGTTTTTTTCTTTAGAACTGGAAAAAATTTGGGAAATAAAGAATTTTTTTTTGAAACACAAAAAGAAAAAAAAGAAGAAAAACTTATAGAAGAATTTTTAAGTATTTTTTATATAAATAAAATACCTCCAAAATTAATTATTTTAAATAAAGAAATAAAAAATAAAAATTTATTAGAACTAGCTTTAAAAAAGAAAAGAAATATTAATTCAAGAATTATGATACCTAAAAAAGGTAAAAAACTAGATATAATAAAAATGGTGGAAAAAAATATAATCCACTCTATTGATAAATGGATTCATAAAACATCCTCCAGCAAAGAATTGGAAAAAGAAATTTTTTATAAATTTAAATTAAAAAATATGCCAAAGAAAATAGAAGTCTATGATAATAGTCATCTCAGTGGATCACAACCAGTTGGAGCAATGATAGTTTACAAAAATAAAAAATTCTCTAGAGAAAACTATAGAAAATTCAATATTCGAATAGAAGGTGAAAAAACAAATGATGACTACTTTATGATGAGTCAAGTACTAGATAGAAGATTAAATATTGATATTAATAAGGTAAGTTGGAAAGACGAACTTCCGAATCTAATATTAATTGACGGCGGAAAGGGTCATTTGAATGTTGTTCAAAAAATTTTAAATAAAAAAAAAATTAAAAATATTGATTTAATTTCTATTGCAAAAGGAAAGAATAGAAATGCTGGAGACGAAACTATTTTCATTAAAGAAGAAACTTTTAAACTCGAAAAAAATAACGAAATATTATTCTTCTTTCAAAGGTTGAGAGATGAAGCGCATAGATTTGCAATATCATCGCAAAGATATAGAAGAAATAGATTAATCAAAGGCTCCGTATTTGATAGTATTATTGGAATTGGAGCAAAGACTAAAAAAAAATTACTGACACACTTCGGATCAGTTGAAAATATTAAAACGGCTGGTTTGAGAGATTTAGAAAAAACTCCAGGAGTCGGAAAAGAAATTGCCAAAAGAATATATAAAGAATTTAACGAATGAAAATGAAATTATCTGACTTGCCAAACCACCTAACTATTTTTAGAGTTTTCTGTATACCGATAATTATTTTATGTATGTTACCCCAGAGCTTTTTATACAATTGGATAGCTGTTATACTTTATGCATTAGCTTGTATTACTGATTTTCTGGACGGTTATTTGGCAAGAAGACTGAGAGTGGAAAGCAAATTCGGACAATTTTTTGACCCAATAGCAGATAAAATTCTTGTAATTTCAGTTATATTTATTTTAGTTGTAATTGATAAAATTGATGGTTTTTATGTTTTTCCGGCCTTAATAATTATAATTAGGGAGGTTTTAGTTTCAGGATTAAGAGAGTTTTTATCAAATATTAAAAGTAATACAAAAGTTACAGAACTATCAAAATGGAAAACATTGATCCAAATGTTTTCTCTTGGATTTCTTATTATAGGAGACGATTTTAAGTATTTTAACCATACAACTTTGACTGGAGAAATTGGTCTTACTGTCGCTTCTTTATTAACAATCTATACAGGGTATAAATATTTTGAAAAAAATTTTAATTCTTTTTAAGTTATGAAAATTATAGGATTTTACGGTTGGAGTGGCAGTGGTAAAACAGATTTAATTTGTAGGGTGATAAAATATTTTAAAACAAAAAAATTATTAATTGCAACAATAAAACACACACACCACAATATCTCTATTGATAAAAAAGGAAAAGATAGTTACTCGCACAGGGAAGCAGGTGCATCAGAAGTTTTAGTTGGAGGTGATAATAACTGGTCATTAATTCATAATGGAAAAGAAAATGAAAAATTTGATTTAAACCAATTAATAAAAAAATTTTCAAAAGATACTGATATTTTAATAGTAGAGGGGATGAAAACAGCAATGATACCGAAAGTAGAAGTTTATAATAGTAAATTAAATAAAGAAATTATTTCTTCACAAGATAAAGATACAATTGCTATTGTTTACGATCAAATCGACAATAAAATTAATAATTGTAAATTACCAAAATTTGATTTTAAGAATACTATTCAAATTTCAGAATTTATTATAAATTATTTCAGAAATAATGAAAAAAAAAAACTTTAATAATCCAAAAAAACAAAAACTTCTGGATGTTTGTAAAGCTAAAAAAATTATTTTAGATCATGTAAAAGTAATGACTAAAGCTGAATATATTGATATAGAAAATAGTGAGGGAAGAATACTATCTGAGGACCTATTATCAAATATTAACGTGCCACCCTCGGACAATGCTGCTGTAGACGGTTTTGGTTTTAACTTTAATGATTATCAAAAAAATAAATTTTTAAGAATTGTAGGTCAATCCAAACCTGGTTCACCATTTTTAGGAAAACTTAACTCTGGAGATACGATAAAAGTTTTTACAGGTTCACCCATTTTAAAAACTTCACCACTAAATATTGATACTATCGTAATGTCCGAAGATTCTAAAAAAAATGAAGAAAATTTAATTTTTTTTAATGATAAACCAAATAAAGGGTCCAATATTCGCAAAAAAAGTGAAGATATTAGTATAGGGTCAGTAATCATAAAAAAAGGTACAAAAATAAGATCAGTCGACATTGGTCTTATTGCCTCAGTAGGTAAAAAAAAAGTAAAAGTATATAAAAAATTGAAGGTAGGTATATTTTCAACCGGTAATGAAATAGTAGGAGAAAATAATAAAAAAACAGAATATCAAATATTTGATAGTAATAAATTAAATTTAGTCACATTGTTTAAAAGAATTGGTTGTGAAGTTATTGATTTAGGTATTATAAAAGACAATTTCAACGAAACAAAAAATAAATTATTAAGATCTTCAACTAAGTGTGATATTATTATCACAACAGGGGGCGTTGCGGCCAGTGAAACAGATCATATTATAAAAGTTATAAAGGATTTTGGAAATCTAAAAGTATGGAAATTAGCGATAAAACCTGGTCGTCCAATAGCTTTTGGATTACTAAACAACAAACCATTCTTCGGTCTTCCAGGTAATCCAGTTGCAGTTATTGTTACTTTTTATATGCTAATTAAAGAATTTATTTTTAGAGCTAATGGTAGATTAAATTTTAACATAAATTATCAGATTTTACCATCAGACTTTTCATTCAGAAAAAAAGTTGGAAGAACAGAATGGTTGAGAGGAAAAATCAAAAAGAATGGTGACTTATTAAAATTAGAAAAGTTTAAGTCTGAGGGTTCAGGAATTTTATCCTCAATATCTAATTCTGAGGGAATTATTGAATTAGGTAGTAATTTAGAGTCAGTAAAAAAAGGGATGCTCTTAAAATTCTATAGTTATGAGGACTTATAAGAATGAAAGTTATTTACTTTGCTTCTATCCGCCAACAAATTGGCAAATCTGAGGAAATAGTTATTATAGAAGAAAATTGCTCTATTAGGGATTTAATAGATAAACTTGTAAAAAAGGGAGAGAACTATAAGATAGCATTCTCTGATTTAAGTAATATTAAGTGTTCAGCAAACTGCAACTACGTAGACCTAAAAACTACAATCTCAAATAGCGATGAAGTTGCATTCTTCCCACCAGTAACCGGAGGTTAAGTTGATAAAAATACAAAGAAATAATTTTGACTTTTCAAATGAATTAGATAGTTTCTCAAGAAAAAATAAGTTTTCAGGATCAATAACTTCTTTTTTGGGGAAAGTTAGAAAAAAATCAACTTTTGGTGATGTAAAATTTATTGATATTGAACATTATGATGCCATGACAAAGAAACAAATCGATGAGGTAATAATGAATACGTCACGAAAATGGAATATTGATGATTATTTAATAATTCATAGATATGGAAAGATTAATGTTAGTGAAAATATAGTATTAATACTAATAGCAAGTCAACACAGAAAGGATAGTATAGAATCTCTTGAATACATTATTGATTGGTTAAAAGTTAAGGCCACTTTTTGGAAAAAAGAAACAACCGAAAACGGTAATTTTTGGGTGACTCAAGATAAACATGATCTTGATAAATTAAGAAAAAATCAAATTAAATTTGATTAACATAATTCTTAAAGGCGCCAATTAACTTCTTAGTTACATCTCTTTTTTCAAATGTATGATCATTAATACTTGATATTGGTGTAATTTCAACTGCAGTTCCTGTTAAAAACGCTTCTTGACACTCTTTTATAAAATCAAGATTTAAATGTTCTTCTTTAAAATTTATTTTGAGGTCTACAGCAATTTTTATAACTGTTTTTCTAGTAATTCCATTCAGAAAGCAATCAGCTTTTGGAGTAATTAAATTACCGTCTTTAACAAAAAAAATATTGGCTCCGGTTGCTTCTGCTATGTAGTTCCTATAGTCAAGCATTAATGAATCATCAAAACCATTTGACTCGGCTTTATGTTTGCTTAAAGAGCATATCATATAAAGTCCAGCAGCCTTACTATCTGTTGGTGCGCAATCAGGTGGAGGTCGCTTCCATTCTGAGACATTCATTTTAATTCCTTTTAGAATTTGTTCTGGTGAAAAATAAGATGGCCATGACCAAGTAGCAATAGCTATATTGATTTTTCCTTTTTTTGCAGAAATAGCCATTAATTCACTTCCTCTCCATACAACAGGACGTATATAACCATCAATTATTTCCTGTTTTTTGACTATTTCTTTAGTGGATTCTTCTACTTCTCTTAATGAATAGGGAATTTCTAAATCTAAAATTTTAGCAGATGTGAATAGTCTCTGTAAATGTTCAGTTAATTTAAAGATTTTCTTATTATAAACTCTTATTCCCTCGAATACACAACTGCCGTAATGAAGGCCATGATTAAGAATATGAATCTTAGCATCATTCCAATTGATAAAATCTCCATTTACCCATATAAGGCCTTTTCTATTATCAAAAGGGATTAATTGCATATTTTTTTTTAACAGTTAGAATTTATATATAATCAGTACAAGATTAAGTTTAAATATTTAATTACTAAACTCATAGCAAAAAATCAATGAACTTAGGTCTAAAAAAAAAAAATCATATTTTATGTATTGACGACGATAATAAAATAAGAGAGCTGATTTCAAAATTTCTTAATAAAAACAATTTTTTTGTTTCTTCGTCTGCTGATGCATTAGAGGCAAATTATTTGATAAATTTTTTTAGTTTTGATCTTATAATACTCGACATTATGATGCCTAAAATTAACGGAATACAATTTTTAGAAACTTTCAGAAAAAATAATAAAAAAACACCTATTCTTATGCTTTCAGCTCTTGATGAAATTGATAAGAAAATAAGAACCTATAAAAAAGGTTGTGACGATTATTTAGTAAAACCATTTGAACCTGTTGAACTTATTCTTAGAATAAACAAATTATTAAGTCCAAGAGTAGGAAATAAAATTAATCAAAAAATTATATTTGGAGATTTTGAGTTTGACTCAAACCTTCAGGAGCTCAGAAATAATGAAAAATTAATAAAGTTAACTCATAAAGAATCTCTCATTCTAGATTTTCTTGGAAAGAACCTTAATAAGTCAGTGAATAGGAATGAACTTGCTAAGATTCTAAACATAAAAGAAGACTCAAGGTCTGTGGACGTGTTTATAACAAGATTAAGAAAAAAAATTGAAAATTTAGATGGCAGTTCATTTCTTAAAACAATAAGAGGAAAAGGTTATATGCTCAAGAGTGATTATGAAATTGATAGCTAAAAAAATTTTTCCCAAAAGAATTCTTTTGAGACTTCTTTTAATTTTTTTTATTCCTTTAATTTGCATACAATGTTTAGCTGTTTTTCTTTTCTATGATAGACACTGGGAAAAAATAACCACTAGGTTCGCAAACATAGCTAGTAATCAGGTAAATCTTATTATCGAAGATTTTGAAAAAACAGGTATTTTAAATGATAAGATAATCAGAGGATTAAATCTAAACGTTGAATTAATAGACGAAAAAATTGAATTTAAAGTAAAAAAACCGAAAGGATTAATCGAAAAAAATATAATTAAAACTTTAAACACTAGAATAAATAAAAAATATAACATTGAATTCAAAAAAAACAGCGTATCAATTAGTGTTTATTTAAAGGAAAATATAATTAGAATTTCTCTTCCTAAAAAATACTTAGTAAGTGAAACACCATTAATATTGTTTCTTTGGATTATAATTTCGTCTGTAATTTTATCTCTAGTCGCTTTTTTATTTATGAGAATTCAAGTGAGAGCTATTACAAGATTAGCAAAATTTTCAAATGAAGTTGGTACAACTTTGAATTCAAAAAGATTCAAACCTGAAGGAGCCGTAGAAATTAGAGTAGCAGGCAATGCAGTTTTAAAAATGAAAAAAAGAATTGACAATCAATTAAAGGATCAAACTTATTTCTTAGCTGGAATATCTCATGATTTAGGAACAATAATAACTAGAATGAAGTTACAGTTAGAATTAATAACTAACCTATCAGACATTAAAGATATTAAAAATGATATCAATGCTATGCAAGTTTTACTTAATGAATATCTCGAATACACAAAAAATATTGATACCTCGGAAAAAGTAAAGTCTATAAATATAAAGAAGTTTCTTGGTAATCTGATTATTGATTCTAAAAAAAATTTTCCTCGAACCACAATTAATATAAAATGTAATTATAAAATAAATATAATATATAGTGAAACTAATCTATATCGGGTTTTTTCAAATATTTTAAATAATGCCTGTAAATTCGCAAAAGAAGTTTCTATTGAAGTTCAAATAACTAATAAGAATAAATTATTTATTAATTTTGAAGACAATGGTCCTGGAGTTCCAGAAAAAATGAAAAATAAAATTTTTAGACCTTTCTTTAAATTAGACTCTTCTAGAAATCTTAATTATCCTGGTTCAGGACTGGGTTTAAGCATAGCAAAAGATATTGTTGCGAAGATGGGAGGAAGTATCAATTTGACTGAATCTAAAAAAGGAGGCTGTTGTTTTAGTGTAGTACTTCCTTATAAAATAGGATAATTATACTTGTTTAAAATTTTTTCTAAGTAGTTCTGATTTTTCTGTTCCTTTTCGAATAGAATTTTTAAATAAATTATATAATTGATTTTTTTCTGAAAAATTTTTTAAAACTTCTTGAGTTGTCCCGCCTTTACTTGCTACCTTGCTGATATGATTTTTTAATTCCTGGTCATTCACCTTTATATATTCTGAAGTTCCATGTAGAAGTGAAAAAACAAGTTTTTTTGCAGACTTAGAATCAATCCCTTGTTCGATAGTTAAAGATATCATCTCATCTAAAATATAAAATAAATATGCTGGACCTCCTCCAAACATTGAAGTAAAAAAATCAAACTTATTTTCATCATTTAACCAAATAATTTCTCCAGAAGAATTAAATAAATCTTCAATTTTTTTTTTTTTCAGAACTCTCTATCCCTTTTCGTGAATAAATTGCTGTAGAGCTAGAACCAATACTTAAAAGAATATTTGGCATCACTCTAAAAATATTAATTTTTTTAGGGAGTAAATTTTTAATTCTCGATATTTCAAGTCCTGCTACCAGGGAAATAAAACAATTTTTTATATTAATTAGGTGAGATAAATCTCGAATAAGCTTTATTGAATGAGTTGGTTTGACACACAGAACAATAAACGAGAAACCAGAAAAATCTAAATCTTTTAATGTTTCTTTAATGTTGAGCTTTTCGTACTTTAATCTTAATTTATTTACTACCTGTTTATTACTTTCTAAAACTGTCAATAAATAATCACTTTTATTAATCCATTTTTGAACTAATATTTCTCCTAAATTACCACATCCTAATAACAAGATGCTATGTTTCATTTATGCTTCACCTAAAGTTTCAAGTAAAACAGTTTTTAAAACATATTCAGGATCATTTTTTTTATGAACAAAAAGCTGAAAAGCAGGAAAATACTTATCACACTCATATATTACAGCATCAATTAAATCTTCTATTTGTTCGGTAGCAAGGTTATTTACACCTTTAATAGATACATTATGCCTAAAATATAAACATTTTCTTTTTGAGGAGTAACCAAAATAGCCTAAAGAAACATTTTCGTTTATCAAAGAAATCATAGTCTGAATTTTGGGGACAAGAAGTAAAGGAATTTTAATATTTAAATCATTATTTGTTGTGATTAGACCTCTTGGTTGGGACCAACTAAAAGAGACTTCATAGTTATTCCATAAACCATTATAATTCAGAATCAGTTCATAATAATTACTTCTGGAGCACTGAAGATCATATGAACTAATTATATCTTCTATGTCATCAATTGGGTTCATGAAAATATTATAGGTATTTTCACTATTAGATTTCATTATTATATAATATTATAAAAAAATAATATGCACAACAACTTATAGTATAATAAATTAATAAAATAACTATATGTTGTTATTATAACAAATTTCCTTTCGTATATGATATGATTTGGTTTTATTTAATTTTATTGTTTTTAATAATTTATTTTTGTTCATTTGGTATTTGGATCTATTTTTTCCATAAGAGTTTAAAGTCAAAAGAAGGAAAAAAATTAAAAAATTACTTAATTTTTATTTCTATATTTTTATTTTTTACATATTTAATTAGTTTTATAATATTAAATATTCCATATTAATTTTAGACTTTTTATATGAGAATAAATATATAATTAAATTTTAAAAAGGAGAGTTTTTGAAATGATAGTTGTTACGGGTGGAGCTGGATTTATTGGTTCAAATTTAGTGAAATATCTCTGTGATGAGATCAATGCCGAAGTTTGCGTGGTTGATTGGTTTGAAAAATCAAAAAAAAAAAAATACCTTTAAAAGAAAATTCTTTTATAAAATAGTTCCTGAAAATTTGGAAAAATTTTTACGAATTAATAAAAAAAAAATAAACCTGATAATCCACCTTGGAGCAATAACCGCCACAACCGAAACAAATGCAAAACTAATAATTAAAAATAATATCGATCTTTCTTTGTTTCTTTGGGACTGGTGTTCTAAGAATAAAATAAGATTTATTTACGCTTCTTCTGCTGCAACTTATGGCTCGAGAGAAGGGGGCTTTGATGATGATTTAAATAAATTAGATACACTTAAACCGCTTAATTTATATGGTTGGTCTAAACATCTTATTGATAGAGAATTTGTAAGAAATTCAAAAATAAATGCTCCACCTCAATGGGTAGGGCTCAAGTTTTTCAATGTTTTTGGCCCCAATGAATATCATAAAGGTGAAATGAAAAGTATAATAGTTAAAATATTTGATAAACTAAAGAGAAAAGAGACAGTAAGTCTTTTCAAATCACATAACAGATCATATCTAAATGGTGAGCAATTAAGAGATTTTATTTACGTTAAAGACGTTGTAAGAGTAATCTCATGGTTTATTGAAAACAAAAGTAAAAATGGAATTTTTAATGTAGGAACAGGAGTAGCACGTACATTTAACGATCTTGCATCATGTGTTTTTAGATTTTCAAATGAGAATAAAAAAATTAATTATATAGAAACTCCAGTTGAAATAAGAGAAAAATACCAGTATTTCACTCAAGCAAATATTTCTAAATTACGAAAAAGTGGTTTTAAATATAAATTTCTTACCCTTGAAGACTCGATTGAGGACTACGTTAAAAACTTTTTAGCAAAAGAAGATAGATATATTTAATGTATATTCATAATTTAAACCCCGTAGCTCTTGAATTTTATAGTATAAAAATATATTGGTATTCATTAGCATATTTTTTTGGTTTTTTAATAAGTATAAGTTTTTCAAAATTTCTAATAAAAAAAACCAACTCGCCTCTCACAAAAGAGTGTATTGATGACTTTTTTATTTGGGCTGTTTTAGGTGTTATAATTGGAGGAAGATTAGGTTATATATTATTCTATAATTATCTTTTTTATTATAATAATCCTCAAGAAATCTTTAAAATATGGAATGGTGGAATGGCATTTCACGGGGGTTTAATTGGTTTGATTCTGTCAATGCTATTATTCTCAAAAATTAAGAAAATTTCTTTCTTTGCAATTGCTAATATAATTTCAGCTTGTGCTCCAATTGGAATATTTCTTGGAAGAATTGCAAATTTTATAAATGGAGAGTTAAGGGGCAAGAAGACTTCCTCTGATTGGGGTGTGATTTTTGATGATGGCGAACCTAGGTATCCAAGCCAACTTTATGAAGCCTTTTTTGAAGGTCTAGTTCTTTTTTTCATTGTTTATTTTTTTTTGATAAATTCAAAATTAAAGAAATATAATTCTTGTTGTATTTTTCTAATTTTCTATGGTTTGTTTAGATTCTTTTTGGAATTCTATAGAGAGCCTGACGAGCAGTTAGGTCATATTTTCTTATTTTTTTCAATGGGACAAATTCTTTCAGTGCCAATGGTTTTGTTAGGATTATTATTTATAAAATTCAAGAAATATAATGCGTATTCCTGAAAAATTAAAGAACTTAATTAAAAAAAAAAAAAGTCTTAGTCTATCGGAATATATTGAATTTTGTTTATATGATGTTGATAATGGTTATTATCAGAAAAGGAAAGTTATAAATCAAGATTTTACAACCGCTCCAGAAATTAGCCAGATATTTGGTGAGTGTATCGCGATCTTTTTTCTAAATTTTTTTGATGCTTTTAAAGAATCAGGTTTAACAAAAACATTTTTTGAACTTGGTCCTGGCAAGGGGACTCTAGCAAATGATATTTTGAGGGTAATTAAAAAAAAGATTAATACTATTAATATTAATTTGATTGAGAGAAGTAACAAATTAATAAACGAGCAGAAAACTTTAATTGAAAAAAAAATTAGTAATGTGAATATAAATTGGTCTAACAATTTAGATCTAAAAAAAAATCATGGACCAATTTTTTTTTATTGTAATGAGTTTTTTGATTCCCTTCCAATCAGTCAATTTTTCTATTCGAGAAATGTACTATTTGAAAAAAGAGTGAGTATAAATAAGGAAAATAAGATTTGTTTTGTTAACGTAAGATCTAATGAAAAAATTCCGAGCTACTTTAGTGAAATGAAAAATAATTCAATTTTTGAATATTCATTTCAAACAAAATTTTTTCTTGATCAAATTTTTAAATATATTACAAACAATGGGGGAGTTCTTCTTCTATTTGATTATGGACCAATTCTTAAAAAAGGATACGATTCTATACAATGTATTCATAAAAATAAAAAATGTTCTATTTTTGATTTTCCATGTCACTCTGATATTACGCATCATGTCGATTTTCAATATATGAAGAATCTAGCACAAAATTACAGTTTAAATTGCCATGGACCAATAACTCAATCAGAGTTTCTCATAAAATTTGGTGGATATGAAAGATTAGATATTCTTCAAAGATTAAATAAAACTGAAAAAAATCATTCTTTAAAAATCAATTTTTTAAGGTTAATAAAACCAAGTGAAATGGGTAGTTTATTTAAATGTATACTATTTACTGGAAAAAATTATGATATTTCAAAAAGTATTTTTTAATTATGAGAAAAAAAATTTATTTTGGAAAAACTGTAAAATCATCAAGAAATAAATTTAAAAATATATATTCTTATGGTTTTTTTACAAGAAACGGAGGTACAAGTGATTCAGAGTTTGAATCATTAAATTGTGCATTTAATAATAAAGATTCGAAAGAAAATGTTTTAAAAAATAGAGATATAGTTCTCAAACAATTTAAGAATTCTTTCTTAGATTTAATTACCATAAATCAAGTTCACTCAACAAAGGTAGTTGAAATTAATCAGCTAAATAAAAATCAGAAAAAAACTGCTGATGCGATGATAACTATGTCAAAGGGTATTTTATTGGGAATTCTGACAGCAGATTGTGCTCCAGTAATTATTATAGGTTCAGTTTATGTTGCTATAATTCATGTTGGTTGGAAAGGTCTTTTGAATGGAATTCTTGAAAATACAATTAAATTATTAATAAAAAAAGGAGAGAGACAGGCAGATTTAATTTGTAAAGTAGGACCACATTTGAAATGGAAATCATTTATTGTAAAAAACGATTTTATTAAAAAACTTTTAAAAAAAAAATAAAAATAATTCAAAATTTCTTACTAAAATAAATGATATAACATATTTTAATTTTACTAAATATATAGAGTTTAAATTCAACATATTAGGGATTACTCAGTTTTCTTTCTCAAATTTAGATACATATTCTAATCCATCATTGTTTTTTAGTTACAGATATAGTAAAAAAATGAATATTAACTTATGTGGAAGACAGATAAGTGTGGTTGGAATAGTTGATTAGTTAAAAGCATTAAAATAGATTAATGAAAATCGTATCTGGAAATAGTAACTTAAAACTTTCAAATTCTATAGCAGAGTATTTGAATGTTCCACTTGTTGATGCAAGTATAAAAAAATTTCCAGACAAAGAAATATTTGTTGAGATTCAAGAAAATGTCCGAGGTGAAGATGTTTTTGTAGTTCAGTCAACTTCATTTCCTGCAAATGATCATGTTATGGAACTTTTAATCACAATCGATGCCCTGAAGAGAGGATCTGCAAAAAGGATTTCAGCAATAATGCCATATTATGGTTACGCTCGTCAAGATAGGAAGTCAGGACCAAGGACTCCAATATCTGCCAAATTAGTTGCTAACCTAATTTGTGTTGCTGGAGCCGACAGAGCACTTATGGTTGATCTACATGCTGGACAAATACAAGGTTTTTTTGATATTCCAACAGATAATTTATTTGCTGCTCCAGTATTTATTTCAGATATTCAAAAAAAATTTAATGCATCTAATACTATAATTGTATCCCCTGATGTTGGTGGGGTTGTAAGAGCAAGAGCAATTGCAAAAAGAGTAGATTGTGATTTAGCTATAATAGATAAGAGAAGAGAAAAGGCCGGTGTGTCAGAGGTAATGAATATTATTGGTAACGTAGAGGAAAAATATTGTATATTAATTGATGATATATGTGATACAGCAGGTACTTTAACGAACGCTGCTTTTGCTTTAAAAAAAAAGGGGGCAAAAAGTGTAATATCTTACATAACGCATGGTGTGCTGTCCAAACCAGCTGTTGAAAGAATAAATAATTCTCCAATTGATAAAATGATTATAACTGATAGTATCCAGGCCAATGATGAAATAGTGAAGTCATCAAAAATTGAACAACTAACTATAGCACCCCTAATTGGTGAGGCTATTAATAGAATTAGTGATAATAGGTCCGTTTCAAGTTTGTTTGCTTAAATAATATGGAGTAAATTATGAGTGAAATTATTGAAATAATTGCTGAAAAAAGAGAAAAATCAGCCAATTCAAATGAAATTAGAAATAATGGTATGATTCCTGCTGTTGTTTATGGTGAAAAGAAAGATCCAATCCTTATTTCATTAAATAGAAAAATGATTAAAAAGGAATTAGAACAACCTGGTTTTTTCTCTAAACAATTTGAAATCAAGGTTGAAGGCTCCTCTCACAGAGTTCTCCCCAAAGATCTCCAACTTCATCCAGTTAAAGAAACTATTGTTCATCTTGATTTTTTAAGAATTGGGGAAAACACAAAAGTTACTGTATCGATTCCAGTAAAATTTATTAATGAAAACCTTTGTGAAGGACTAAAACAAGGAGGAGTGATTAACATTGTTAGACATGAAATTGAGGTGAGATCACCAGTAAATAAGATTCCCCAGGCTTTCAATGTAAATTTGGAAGGACTTAATATTGGTGATAGCATTCATATTAGCTCCATAGAAATTGATGAGGAAGTAAAACCAGTTGTAAGTGATAGAGACTTTACGATTGCTACCATCGCTCCTCCAACAGTTATTGCTGTTGAAGAAACAACAGAAACTCAAACTGAAGAAGAAACCAGCGGTGAAGAAACTTCGACAGAAGAAAAGAAAGAAGAAGAAGGAACTGAAAAGAAAGAAAAAGAATAATACAAAGCATCAATGGTCTTGATAGTAGGTTTAGGTAATCCTGGAAAAAAATTTGAAAATTCTAGACATAATTTGGGATTTAAAGTAATCGACGCTATAAAAGAAAGTTATAACTTTCCATCTTATAAAAAAAAATTCATGGGTTGTCTCTCAGTTAAAAAAATATTTAATACTAAAATATTTCTGTTAAAACCTCATACATACATGAACTTATCAGGAAATTCAGTTGAAAATATTGTTAACTTTCATCAAATCGCCACGGAGAATATAATTGTGTTTCATGATGATATTGATATGGAATTCAAAAAAATTAGAGTAAAAAGAAATGGGGGACATGGAGGGCATAATGGTATCAGAAATATTATTAGCAGGATCGGAAAAGAGTTTTATAGAATAAAAATAGGTATAAAAGATGAAGAAATTAATATAGATATGAAAGATTTTGTATTAAAAAAGTTTAGCAAGTCTCAAAATGTTGAAATTACAAATATTATAGGGAAGATTGCTGAAAATTTTGAATCAGTAGTTAAAAAAGATTTTATATCATTTAATAATAGAATTGTTTGACTGTTATGGGTTTTAATTGCGGAATACTCGGATTACCTAATGTTGGAAAATCAACTCTTTTTAATGCTCTGACTTCAACACAGTCTGCTGAATCTCAAAACTATCCTTTTTGTACCATTGAACCCAATATTGGAAAGGTTATTGTCAAGGATAAAAGACTAGATAAGATTGCGAATATTTCAAACTCTAAAAAAATAATTTTTAATCAACTTGAATTTGTTGATATAGCTGGATTAGTGAAAGGCGCAAGTAAAGGTGAGGGTTTGGGAAATAAATTTCTTGGTAACTTAAATAATGTAGATGCATTAATTCATATGGTTCGTTGTTTTGAAAATAGTAATGTAACGCATGTTGAAAAAAAAATTGATCCAGTTAATGATATTGTGACAATTGAAACAGAATTGTTACTTTCTGATCTTTCAAAAGTAGAGAACATAATTAGTAATCTTAAAACCAAAAATAAAGGAAAAAAAATTGATTCATTTATCATTGAAACATTAGAACTTATTAAAAAAGAAATTTCTGATGGTATATTATTACGTGAATTATCTCTAAATAACGATCAGAAAAAATTAATAAAAGAATATAATTTTTTAACAAACAAACCAACGCTGTTTGTATGTAATGTTGATGAAAATTCAGTTAAGTTAGGTAATTATTATTCTGAAAAAGTAGCTTCGTATGCCAAAAAAAAAAATTGCAAAGATATTATTGTTTCCGCTGAAATTGAATCAGAAATTTCCTTAATAGAAAATGATGAAGAAAAAATTGAATTTCTAAAAAGTATTGGTTTAGATGAAACTAGCCTTTCTAAACTGTCTAGAGAAGGTTACAGTTTATTAAACTTAATTACGTTCTTCACTTCAGGCGTCTCTGAATCGAGAGCTTGGTCATGCGAATCTGGAACTTATGCGCCTGCAGCTGGAGCAAAAATTCATACTGATTTTGAAAGAGGTTTCATAAAAGCAGAAACAATTAGTTATAGTGATTTTATAAAATACGGAGGTGAAAATCTCTGTAGAGAAAATGGTAAATTACGTCAAGAAGGTAAAGATTACGAAGTCAAAGATGGTGATATAATGAATTTTAAATTTAATGTTTAGATTTATAGCTTTTAAATAATTTTACCACATCCCCCATCTGTTTTCTATTTAACAATTCTGCACCACCTGCAATTTTACTTATTAAATACTGCATTGATAGTTTTTCCATTGACTCACAAAGAGAAATAGCTTCTTCAATTGTATTTCCTATTGTGATTTGTCCATGATTAGCAATTAAACAACCTTTTCTATTTTCTAATGCTGAAGAAACATTATTTGCAATTTCATCAGTACCAAAAGTTGCATATTCTGAACACTTAATATCACTGCCGCCGAACTCAGCAATCATATAATGAAAAGATGGAATTCTTTTTCTTAAACATGAAAGTGAAGAAGCCCAAATTGAATGGCTATGGACTATGGCGTTAACTTTTTTTTTTTTATAAATTGATAAATGCATCTTCCATTCACTAGAGGGTTTTGAAGAACCTTTAATATCTCCTTTAAAATTTACAAAGGCAATATCACAGGGTTTCATTTCTTTTGGGGTTAGTGCGGAGGGAGAAATATAAAATCCATTTTTTGATCGCAAGCTCAGATTGCCCTCAGAAGCATTATTAATTTTTCTCTCTTCGAGATAATTTAAACCATTTATAATTTTAGTTATGTGATTTTTTTTGTACATTTTTTTTATTAATATTTTTTAATATCCCTTTCTTATTAGGTTCACATATACCAAACTCTGTTATTAGTTTAGTTATATATTTTGATGGTGTTACATCGAAAGCAGGATTGGCGATATTTGCACCTTTAAAATAAATAGATTTTTCAATTATTTTTTTTTTATCATAAAAATTTACATGAGAAAGTTCTTTAGAGCTCCTTTCTTCAATTTTAATTTTTCCTAAACCCTTTTTTAAATTTCTATCAATGGTTGAAGATGGAAGGGCAACAAAAAATGGAATTTTATTATCATGCGCAGCTAAAGCTTTTAAATAAGTTCCAATTTTGTTACAAACATCTCCATTTATGGCAGTCCTATCGCTTCCTACAAGACACAAATCTACACGCTTTTCATGCATTAGATGTCCACCAGCATTATCAGTAACAATAGTATAAGGAATATCTTCATTTTTTAGCTCCCATGCTGTCAATGACGCTCCTTGATTTCTTGGACGTGTTTCATCTACCCAAACATGAATTGGAATCCCATCTCTTTTAGCTTTGTAAATTGGAGATAAAGCTGTTCCCCAGTCGATTGCTGCTAGCCAACCAGCATTACAGTGTGTAAGAATATTGATGATACTTTTCTTCTTTCTATATATTTTTTTTATAAGTTGAGAGCCGAACTTTCCAATCATTTCACAAGAATTTTCATCTTGACTTGAAATTTTTTTTGCTAATCTAATGGCTTCTTTTGATCTTAAATGTAAATCAGTTTTTAAAATTTTTTTTTTCATAATATCTAAAGCCCATTTTAAATTTACGGCAGTAGGGCGCGTAGATATTAACTTTTCATATGTCCTATCTAAATTTTCATTACTGCTATCTTTGTTAATTGAAACAGCCATTCCAAATGAGGCAGTTACTCCAATTAAAGGTGCTCCTCTTACTCTCATATTAAAGATGGCGTCACAAAAATCATCAAGATTTTTTAAATCAATAATTTTAAACTGAAATGGAAGTTTTGTTTGATCAATTATTTTTACAGTTTGTTTCTCAACCCAAAGAGTTTTATGTCTCTTTCCATTAACTAGCATTATCAATCTATAATATTAACTAATCTCTTTTTAGTCTTTTTGTTAACTTTTGACAAGTCAGTTATTATTGAATTTTGTATCTGATTTTTTAAGGAATCATCATAATCAAATTTTTCTATAAGTGAAAATTGATTTATAACATCATAAGCTTTAGAACTATTTTCATTTAAAGTATTTATTATAGTTTCAATAGTAACTTTTTCATGGTCAGGATGCCAACAGTCAAAATCGGTAACCATTGCAATCGAACAGTAATTTATACTCGCCTCTCTGGCTAATTTTGCTTCTGGCATATTTGTCATCCCAATAACGTCACAACCCCATGACCTGTATAATTGAGATTCAGCCAGAGTAGAAAATTGAGGTCCCTCAATACAAACATATGTTCCGGTATCATGAAACTTAATTTTAAGTTTTTTTAAAATTTTAGAAGCTTTTTTCTTTAGCTTTTCACATACTGGGTTTGCAAAAGGCACATGTGCAACAATTCCGTCGTCAAAAAAAGTATTGTTTCTTTTGTACGTTTTATCAATAAACTGATCAACTAAAACAAAACTACCTGGCTCATAATCATTTCTTAAACTTCCAACAGCGGAAAGAGAAATAATATTTTTTACTTTTAAAATCTTTAATGATTCAATATTAGCCCTAAAATTTATCTTTGACGGAGAAATAGAATGGTCTCGACAATGCCGAGGCAAGAAAGCTATTTTTCTTTTATTTAAATATCCAACACAAATATCATCTGATGGGCTTCCAAAAGAAGAATTAACTTTTACCCATTTGTAGTTAACAAAACCAGGGATTTTATATAATCCACTTCCACCTATAAAACCGATATCTATTTCTTCCATAACATTTATTATTCAATGTCTTTCCATATTTTTCTTTTAACAGCCAAAAGCATTAGAGTTATTAGAATAAGAAAAATAAGAACTTTTACACCCATATTTTTTCTTTCTTCTAACTCTGGTTCTGCGGCCCAAACTAAAAATGAAGTTATGTCCCTAATAATTTGATCCTGTGTTGCAGGAGTATCATCTAGATATTCGACTATATCATCCATAATTGGCGCTGGCATTGCTATTTGATTACCTGGGTATATTTCATTGTAATACATGCCATCGGATAATTCAAATCCTGCGGGAGGTTCCTCTCTATAACCATTTAGTAGATTATAAATATAGTCAGCCCCTCCTGCCCTAGCTTTCGTTATTAGAGAGAGGTCTGGAGGATAAGCTCCATTATTTGCTAATCGAGCAACCTGATCATTTTCATATGGACCAACAAATTTATCACTTGGTTTAGCTAATCTTTCAAACATCTCCCCCTCATCATTAGGTCCGTCTAATAACTCATATTCAGATGCAATCGATTTAACATCATCATTGCTATAACCAATTGATTTTAGATCTCTGAAAGCAATGTATTTAATACCATGACATGCTGCACAAACTTCTCTATACACCTGAAAACCTCTCTGAATTGAAGAGTCATCAAATCTTCCAAAAAAACCTTTAAAAGGCCAATTCTGTTCAATAAGTTCGACTTTTTCAACAGATTCAGACTTTGTACCAGTTAAAAAAAATAATCCTAAACACAACAAAATAACTTTAAAAGCAAACATTTTATTTCGAAAAGCTTTCAGAGGTATTCAAATCTGTATCAAATTTATCGGAGAGGACAGACGAGGCAATACTTGTTGGTAGAACTCTTGATTTCTCATATTTTGAGAGAAGCGGCATTATTATCAGAAAAAAACTAAAATAGTAAACAGAGGAAATTCTTGCTATCAAAACATATATACCCTCGGCAGGCATTGCACCGACCCATCCAAGAATCATACAATTTATAAAAAATAACCAATAAAACTGTTTGTAATAAGGTCTAAACCTTGCACTTCTTACCTTGTGCCTGTCTAACCACGGAAGTATAAATAAAATAGCCACAGAGGCAAACATTAAGAGAACGCCTAACAATTTATCCGGCACGGCTCTTAAAATTGCATAGAAGGGAAGGAAATACCACTCAGGAACGATATGTGAGGGGGTTACTAGGGGGTCAGCTGGAATATAATTATCAGGATGACCAAGAAAATTAGGGGCGAAAAAAACTAAGCCAAAAAATATGATTAAAAAGACACCCAATCCAAAATAATCTTTGACCGTGTAATATGGATGAAAAGGTATGGTATCACCCTCTGATTTAACATCAATTCCTAAAGGATTATTTGAGCCAAACTGATGGAGAGCGACTAAATGTAAAACTACTACGCCAACTATTAGAAAGGGCATTAAATAATGTAAAACGAAAAATCTAGTTAGTGTTGGGTTATCAACTGAAAAGCCACCCCACAAGAAAGTAACAATATAATCACCAACAACTGGAAATGCTGAAAAAAGATTTGTTATTACTGTAGCACCCCAAAAACTCATTTGTCCCCAGGGTAAAACATATCCCATAAATGCCGTTGCCATCATCAATAATAATATTAAGACACCCAACATCCATAATATTTCTCTAGGGGATTTAAAGGAACCATAATAAAGCCCTCTAAAAATATGTATGTAGACAACAATAAAGAACATTGAGGCTCCATTCATGTGAATGTATCTAAGTAACCAACCGTTATTTACGTCTCTCATTATTCTCTCTACACTATCAAAAGCTAGGTCTGCATTAGCAGTGTATTGCATTGCTAATAGTATTCCTGTGACAATCATTATTACCAATGTTATTCCCGCTAAAGATCCAAAATTCCAGAAATACGTGAGATTTTTCGGGGTTGGATAATCTCTTAAGTTATGGTTGATAAAGGTAAAAACTGGTAACCTTTGATCAATCCATGATGTAATACCTTTTTTTTCGTTTAAATCTGTTTTCATATCATTAACCTATTTTTATAATTTCATCACTAACAAATTCATATGGCGGAACATCTAGATTCATTGGAGCAGGACCTTTTCTGATTCTGCCTGATGTATCATAATGTGATCCATGGCATGGACAAAACCAACCATTATATTCTCCTTTTTGATCTCCAATCTTTTGACCTAGTGGAACGCATCCCAGGTGAGTACAAACACCAATTACTATCAGCCACTCAGCCTTTTTGACTCTCTCCCCATCACTTACCTTATGCTTAAGATCATTTAAATCAATATCCCTAGCTACTTGAATTTCATCTTGTGTCCTATGTCTGATGAAAACAGGTTTTCCTCTCCACATAACTGTTAAACTCTGACCTTCTTCTACAGAAGAAAGGTCAACTTCAGTTGATGCCAAAGCCAAAACGTCTTTAGCTGGGTTCATCGTATCAACTAATGTCCAACCTGCTACAAGCCCCCCGGCTACAGCAAGTCCAGTGGTGGTTAAATAAAGAAAATCTCTTTTTTCTTTGTCTATTTCACTACCATCAGGTGTTTCGTTGTACTTTTTTTCTAAATTATTATTTTCGCCCATGAATTTATTTATAATTTATGTTGTAATTTTTATTATATATATGTTCTTAAAGATAATATAAAAAAAAAAAAAATCAAAACAATGGAAAAAATAGAAATCAAAAAAAAAGAAACAAAAAATTGGTTTTTTGAACTTAGAAATATTTTATGCGACTTCATAGAATCTGTTGAAGAAAATTTTGGCAATAATAAAACAAAATTTCAAAAAAAGTCTTGGGAAAGAGTCAGAGAGAGTGATTTAGACACTGGTGGCGGTGAAATGAGTGTTCTTCGAGGGGAGATTTTTGAAAAGGCTGGTGTAAATATTTCCACTGTGTATGGAAAGCTTTCAGAAGAGCTAATGGGAAAAATTCCTGGAACTGAAAAAAACAACAAATTCTGGGCTTCAGGTATTTCGCTTGTAATTCATCCAAAATCGCCTTTAATTCCTGCAGTGCACATGAACACAAGATTTATAGTAACAGATAAATGTTGGTTTGGTGGAGGCGCTGATATAACTCCTACAAATAAAAAATCACCCCAATCTATTGAGCTTGCAAATATCTTTCATAAAAACTTCAAAAAAACATGTGAGAATTATAAAAAAAATTCATATAAGGAATATAAAAAATGGTGTGACAAATACTTTTTTCTTCCTCATAGGGGAGAATCAAGGGGTCTCGGTGGTATTTTTTATGATTATCTCGACAGTGATAATTGGCAAAATGACTTTAATTTCACCAAAAATGTTGGTAAAACTTTTTTAACTACTTACGATTATATCGTAAAAAAAACAGTGAATGAATCTTGGACAAAAAATGATGAAAAATTACAATTACAAAGAAGATCAAGATATACAGAATTTAACTTACTTTATGATAGAGGAACAAAGTTTGGGTTAATGACAAATGGAAATCCAGAAGCCATATTTATGTCTTTGCCTCCTTCTTCATCTTGGTAAAAGGATTGATTTCAAATACTTAATACACTCCTCTCTTTTTGGTCTAAACTCATTTGTTATCCACCATTTTTCAATCTTTTTTAAAGTTTTTCCAATCAAAATACCTTCTTTAATGCCTAAAGCCATAAAATCACTTCCTGAGATAGGTAATTTTTTCTTTTTCCAATTTTTTACCAAGTTAAAAATTTCACGAAATCTTTTCGTATTAAATACTCCATCAATATAAAGAAAAATAAGTTCATCAAGAACCATTGTTTTTCCATGTAAAAACAAATTTCTGTTTATCTCATCATCAAAAGATTTATCAATTTTAATTCTAAACTTTATTCTATTTGCAAATTTTTTTTCTACTTTATTAATGATAATATTTTCTGTTAAATTTTTTGTACCTCTTAAAAAAAATTTAATTCTTCTCTGAAAATCTATGACTTTAAAATCTCTTTCAACCAAAAATAAATGATAAATATTTTTATCATATATTTTTGTATCTAACGTATTATCTAAAATACCAGTTTTACTTATTTTTTTAAAATTTTCTTCAAAAGATCTTTCAAGAATAACTTTTCTTAGTTCCAAAATTCTTCTTTCTACTGATAAAAAATTAATCTTTTTTTTTAATTTAATACATGCGCTCAAGCCGTTTTTGTCAAAGGATGTTGAATATTTAATACTAAACCTCAAAAATCTTAATATTCTCAAATAATCTTCTTTGATTCTATCTGAGGGATTTCCAATAAAAATAACTCTCTGATTTTCTAAGTCGCTTATACCGTTGTAAGGATCTAAAATTATTCCTCTTAAATCACAATAGATTGAATTAATTGTAAAATCTCTTCTTTTTGCATCTTCTAACCAATCTTTGGTATATAATACTTTTGCCCTTCTTCCATCAGTAATAATATCCCTTCTTAGCGAAGTAATTTCAAACCTAGTTTTATCTATAATTATTGTAATAGTTCCGTGATCATATCCTGATTTAATATATTTCATTTTTTTACTATCCATGCAAGAAACTAACTCAACCGGAGTTAAGTCTGTTGTTAAGTCTGGCTCACTTGTAATCTTTTTTCCTAGTATTAAGTCTCTTACATTTCCACCGACTAATTTGAGGGAACCTCCAGCAAACTCTATTATTTTTTCTATCTTTAATAAATTATCTAAAGGAAGCTCAAGTTTCTTTGCAATAGATTTAAAATTTGATATTTTATTCTTCAACGTCACTGAAATTGCCAGGAATTATTTTATTTCCGTCATATGTTGGAGAATTATATTTTTTGTTTATATTATTGTCAGTAAGAACGTAAAAAAATATTATGATTAAAATTATGAATGTAAAAAACATAATATTTATTATTGAAAGAAAATTGTTATTTTTTGCTATATTAGATCCAATTAATTTAAAAATTAAAAATGAGAGCCCTATTGCCAGTAAAAACAAAATTATTTTAAACATGTCTTTAAGTTAATTCCAAAAGTTAATAACCTCAACCTACTTTATGCAAAATATAGAAAAAAAAATAAATGATTCATTAAAAAAAATAGATTTAATAAATAATATTATTTCTAAAACTTTTTTTGGTCAAAAAAATATTGTTGAGCAAGTATTAATATCTATTTTATCTGCTGGAAACTCTCTTTTGGTCGGCGTTCCTGGGTTAGGGAAAACTTTACTATTTAAAATATTATCAGAAAGTTTAAATCTAGACTCCAACAGAATACAATGTACACCAGATTTAATGCCATTTGACATACTTGGAACAGAAGTCCTTTCAACTAAAGATGTTAAAAAGTTTTCTTTTATAAAAGGACCAATTTTTAGTCAAATACTAATGGTGGATGAAATTAATAGAGCAAGCCCAAGAACTCAATCCGCTCTTCTTCAAGCAATGCAGGAAGGCTTTATAACTGTGAATGGAAAGAATTTTGATTTACCAAAACCTTTTATTGTTTTAGCAACTGAAAATCCTATTGAACAAGAAGGTACTTATAGTTTGCCTGAAGCACAATTAGATAGATTTTTGATGCAAATTGATATTACATATCCAGATTTTGAGACAGAAAAGCAAATATTATTAGACGTAAATATTAATAAAAGTTACTCTTATGATATAAAGTCTAGTGATTTAATTAATATAATGAATACAATAAATAATCTGCCCGTAGGAGATAATGTGGTAGAATTTGTTTTAAATCTTATTAGAAATTTAAGACCTGAAACTTCTAAATTTAATTATGTGAAAAAATACATAAAATGGGGACCTGGACCAAGAGGAGGTCAATCCTTAATTAGAGCCTCTAAGTCCAGGAGTTTAGTAAGAGGTAGTTTGTCGCCGTCAACTGGAGATATAGTGATGTTAGCAAAACCTACTTTAAGACATAGAATTTCGCTTACTTTTGAAGCTAAAACTGAAAATTTGACCACAGACTATCTAATCCAGAAAGTTTGTGATGATTTAAACTAGAAGAATGAACCCCTTAATTCAAAGAGCACAAGAAATTTCAAGCAGACTGCCTATTATAAAAATTTTTTCTAATAATTCAATTTCCCATAATATTGGTGATATTAAAGATAAAAAAAGAGGTATTGGTGAAGAATTTTGGGATTACAGGGATTATCAATTAGGTGATCCTTTAAAATCAATTGATTGGAAAAAATCTTCAAAAGTTAATAGAATACTAATTAAAAACAAAGAAAACGAAAGTTCTAGAAATATCTGGTTTTGGTGTAATGAAGGTGTTTCTATGAACTTTAGATACTCAGGGAAATTTGAAAAAAAATCAGAGAGAAGTAAGATCTTATCACTTATTTTAATAGATATATTTTTAAGATCAGGAGAAAAAGTTGGAATAGTTGGTTCTGAACTTGGGTTACAAAACGGTCAAAAAAGATTTATATCTATTGCATCAGAATTTGTTAATAAATCCTATAAATTATACGACTCTAGAATTAAAAAAAATGATATAGTTTTTGTTTTTTCTGATTTTCTTGAAAAACCTCATATTATTAAAAAAAATCTTTTAAATTTAACTGAAAGTATATTTCAAGGTTTTTTAGTTCAAATTTTGGATCCTTCAGAATTGACCTTTCCCTTTAAAGGAAGGAATCAGTTCTTTGATCCTTTTTCAGGTTTGCATAAAATCTTCAATAAATCAGAAAATATGAAGGATACATACAAATCAAAATTTAAAAATCATCAAAATGAATTAAAAAGAATTTGTTTAAGATTTGGGTGGAAGTTTTTTTCAAATTCAACGGACAGTAATTACCAATCATTACTTTTACAAATTTATAGATCCATATAAAATGTTTTTTTTGAATAATATTACGATTACATTCCCATTTGCATTTTTACTTTTCTTAATTTTGCCTTTTTTTTGGAAGTTCTTAAGAACGATTCCACTGCCCCCAGTTCTAAAAAAATTCCCCGCAATAGTATTAGTTGCAAAAGAAAAATCTATAGACCAAACGCCAGCAAAATTATCATACCCAATAGTGATATTAAGGTTATCAATAATTATTTTTCTTATACTAGCAATCAGTCAGCCAGTAATAAATCAAAATAATTCTTCTGAAAAAGATTATCTCATAATTTTAGATAATAGTTGGGTTTCAGGAACATCATGGACCAAAAAAAAAAATCAAATAGAGCTTTTTATAAAGTCTAGAGAATCTGTAAATAATAATTATTCAGTCATAACAACAACAGAGTATGCTAAAGAAAAAACATTTAGATTATTTAATAAAAATTCAGATGAAATTTTAGAGTTTATTCAATCCATTAAACCACTTCCATGGGAAGCAAATTATAGTCTTATTAGAAATCAATTTGAAAATACTTTGAATAATTATAACAGTATATTGTGGTTTACAGAAAGCATTATTGATGATGAAAAAGAAGCACTTTATACAAAATTAAAGGATTTTGATCTTAAAATCATTTATGATAAAGATTCAATAATCCCTCCAATTCTTGATTTCAATGATGATAAGAATGGGTATATAAAATTTAAAATATCACACCCACTAGATATTTTTAAAATGGGACAAATTAATTGCTATGACTTAGATAAGAGACTTTTGTATTCATTAGATTATTCTGAAAATACAATTAAAAAAAAAAATATGCACATAACAGAATTTAAAAAGAAAATACCTGAAAATATTAAAGATAAAATAGATTTTTTTCAAATTAATGATTTTAAATCTCCTTCTTCAAGATTTTTTTTAAGTGAAATACATAGAACTAGAGTTATTGGAATTCATAAAAATAAATTTATGAGAGAAAAGTCTGAATTCTCTAGTGGTAATTATTACGTAAAGAAAGCTCTTGAAAATAAATATAAAATTATTCAACAAGAAACTGAGGATCTATTAAAAGATAATATTAGGGTTATATTCGTAGATGATTCTTTCACCATTAAGTCAAATCTGGAGCCCAAGTTATTAACTTGGATAGAGAATGGTGGGACATTAATAAAATTTGGAGGAGAAAATCTTTCAATTAATGCGAAGAGTCAATCAATTAATAGTTTTAATGATTACTTTTCATTATCAGGAAAAATTGTAAATCTTGATAGCAAACTTAGTTTTAAAAAAGCTTTAAAAATTAATCCAGCAGACAACTCAAGTCCATTTTATGGTGTAAATATTAGTGATGAAATTGAAGTAAAGAAGTATCTCCAAACTAAGAGTAATTTATTAGAAAAGAGATTAAAAATTTGGTTGAAACTTGAGAATGGAACTCCTCTCATATCAAATCTAATTTTTTCAAAAGGTCAGTTTATTTTTTTTCATATTCCTTGTAATAATTCATGGTCGAATCTTTCGTTAACATATACGTTCATTGAGCTTTTAGAGAGCATAATTGGACAAGTAAAAGGAATGCAGATTAAAAAAGATAGATTACTAAAACCATACCTAAATTTGAATGGAGTTGGAGAATTTGAAAAACCTTCTGCTCAAACTTTAAATTTAAAAGGATTTAATGAAGGAGATAATATAAAAATTGATTATTCACATCCGCCAGGATTGTATAAAGATTCTCATGGAATACTTGGAGTAAATTTAGGTAGCTACATAGACCCAAATTTCAGATTATTTAATTATAAAGAAAGTTATTCTTTTGAGGAATTATCAGATAAAAAAAGAAAAGAGCTCATGCCCATTTTTATTCTAATTTCATTATTTCTTTTTCTTCTTGAAACTATAATCACACTCAATAAAAGGCAACTTATAAAGTTTAACTTTTTTAACAAAAATCTTTTTATTTTTTTTATTTTAATATTTCCAAATATAATTTTAGCTAATAATAAATCTGAAAAAAGAAATTTTTCTGAAAGTCATATTGGTTATATTTTAACCGGCAAAGATAGTATAGATGCTGTTAATGAAAACGGTTTAAGCATAATTTCTAATTTAATTTCAAAAAAAACAGCTTCAATCTTTGGAAAACCCATGGCGATAGACCTAAAAAAAGATTTACTGTATCCTTACCCAATTATTTATTGGTCAATAAACTCCAGACTAAAAAAAATAAGCACTACTGAAAAAAGTAAGTTAGAAACTTTTATCAATGATGGAGGTTTATTATTAATTGATTGTAAGCTTAATTCTTATAATATCATTTTTAATGAGTGTTTAAATAATTTAGAGAAATTTTTTCAATCCATGCAAATCTCTTCATTTAAAAAATTAAATAATAAAAATGCTATTTCTAAAAGTTTTTATCTCATAGATTCGTTTCCAGGAAGAAAAAATGAAGACGTATTTATTGCCTATACAAATAGTAAAAATATTGATAATGCCGTTTCTATTATTGTTGGAAATAATAATTGGACAGAAGCATGGGCTAAAAAGAAAAATGGTGATTATTTGTATCCCCTTCTTGATAATATCGATAATCAAAGACTTATTTCACTGAGATTTGGTATTAATTTACTAGTTTATACTTTGACTGGAAACTACAAAACGGATCAAGTTCATATTCCAGAAGTATTAAAAAGAATGGAGAGATAAATGAATGGTTCCTCATTAAGTAATATATATCTTGAGCCTTTAGTTCCATTATATTTAATTACGTTCATTCTTCTTTTATTTGGCTTAATTTCTTTTTTTTCAGTATTAACTAAATCTCCAGGAATAATTTATAGATTGGGAGTACTTTTTATCTTAATTCTTATTATTTTAAGACCAGGTTATAAGATTGAAAAAATTAAAAGTGAAAATGATATAGTGACTATTATAGTTGATAAAACAAAAAGCCAAAAAATAGCAAACAGAACAGAAAAATTAGATTTAGTTCGTAAAAATATTCTTGAAGATTTAAGCACACTAAAAAACTTAGACATTTTAGAAATTACGATTGACGAAGAAAATATAAAAAAAAATTACGGCACACCAGAGGAAATTTTATCTAATAAAAATGAACGCACTTTTATTAAAAACAGCTCAAATAAGACTAATATTATTAAAAATCTGAGTAATAGTATCAACTTGTATCCCCCACAGAGATTATCCTCTGTCCTCATTTTATCTGATGGACAAATCCATGATCTAGATAATAATTATGAGAAGATTAATGTTCCCATTTACTATCTTTTAATAGGTGATAAAAAAATCAACGATATAAAATTAACTATGATTTCTCATCCAGAGTTTGGTTATCTGGATGAAAAGATAAATATAAAGCTTAAAGCTGAAGATTTTAGTACAAATGAAGCTAATATACTAAATTTATTGGTTCAAAATGGTGCTGATGAGAAGTTAAAATATAAAATAAAAAATAATACAATTAAGGAGATAAAACTTGAGCTAAAAAATCCAGGTTCAAACTTTATTAGGCTTTCATTAGAAAATAGAATTAACGAGCTATCTTCTCAAAATAACTCAGCTATTATAAATATTTCTGGTGTTAGAAAAAAACTGAGAGTTCTACTTATTTCCGGAGCTCCATATATGGGAACCAGGGTTTGGAGAAATTTTTTAAAATCTGATCCTTCAGTTGAACTTGTTCATATGACTGTTTTAAGACCACCAGAAAAAAATGATAATACTCCACTTAAAGAGCTTTCGTTAATTCCATTTCCAATAAAAGAATTATTTGAAGAAAAATTAAAAAATTTTCAACTTGTTATTTTCGATAATTTTAAAGGAAAAAAAGTACTTACACCATTTTATTTTCAAAATCTTTTAAATTTTATAAACAATGGAGGTGCAATACTTGAAATTACTGGGCCCTCTTATAATTCAAAGTCAAGTTTATTTAGAACAGAAATTGGTCAGATACTTCCAGGAGTTCCGTCGGGTAAAATTCTTTTCAAAGACTTTAAACCTCAGCATACAGATTTAGGAAAGAAACATCCCATTACAAAATCTTTATTTGAAAATACAGAAAAAATTGGTTCCTGGTTTCAAATGAATCAAATGCTCGAAATTGATGATAATTCATTAATATTGTTATCTGGTATAAATGATGAAGCATTGTTGGCCATAAAAAAAGTTAATAAAGGAAGGGTTGCTCAAATATATAGCAATGATATTTGGTTGTGGACTAAATCTGAAAATGAAACTGGAGGTCCTTATAACAAATTAATTAAAAACCTTGCTCATTGGTTAATGAAAGAACCAAGCTTGGAAGAAAATAAATTAAAGCTTAATGTTCAAAATGAAAATATTGTTATTGAAAAACTTTTTTTAATTAAACCTGAAAATGAAGACTTAAAAATCACTATCATAGGTCCCTATGGGAAAAGATATAATGAAACACTTGTAAAATCAAAAAATAATACTTACAAAACTATTTTTAAATTTCCTACTCACGGATTTTATTTGATTTCTGATAAAAACATTGAAAAGGGTATCAGTACAAAAAAAATTAAAGATCTCGAATTGCAGAATATTCACCTAACTGAGGATATAATTAAAAAAAATAATATATCTAATATTTTTTCAAAAGTAGTTTGGTTAAATAATAAAAAGTTACCAGAGTTTAGAGAAATTGATGATATTAATAAGAAGCTTAAAAATGATAATTTATTTTATATTCACAGAAATAATAATACCATTGTAGAAGGCCTCGAAAGAAAAAGATTACTAAATCCTATTATACTGATTATAACTCTCATTATTTTATTCTATCTTTGTTGGAAAAAGGAAACAAAATAAAACCCAGAAGAAAATCATCTTCTGGGTTTTACAAGGACACGTATATTATGTGTTATTTTTTAGTGAAGTCTGGATGTGAAATAGACCCTAATTCACTCATATCCAAACCATATTCTTCATCTTCTTTTGTAGCTCTTATACCTATAAATGATTTAATGATAAACCAAACTACAAATGAAGCGACTAGTGTGAAAATTGCATACGATACAACCCCAATTAATTGAACACCAAATGATGCATCTGTATTGCTCCAAGGAACTATTAATGTTCCCCAAATGCCTGCAAATAAGTGAGCAGGAATCGCCATTACAACATCATCAAGTTTCAACATATCCATAAGTTTCATTCCATACATACAAATAATTCCACCTATGGCTCCAATTATAATCGCCTGACCCATTGATGGTGCCAATGGTTCAGCAGTTATTGCAACTAATCCAGCAATTGCACCGTTTAATGTACCAGCAACATTAGTATGGCTATTAGTTAATTTACTCACTATTAAACATGCAACAACTCCTCCAGCAGCAGCCAGATTAGTATTGACAAAAATATCAGCAATTGCGGTAGCATCTGCACCTGAACCCAGAGCTAATTGTGAACCACCATTAAATCCGAACCATCCTAACCAGAGGATAAAAACACCCAAAGTTGTCAGTGGAATCGAAGATCCAGCGAGCGTGTTAGCCGTACCATCAGAGTTATATTTACCATCTCGAGCTCCTAAAAGTACTAAACCTGCTAATGCAGCCCAGCCACCTACAGAGTGAACAAGAGTTGATCCTGCAAAGTCCGAAAAGCCCATTTCTGATAGCCAGCCGCCACCCCATTGCCATGAACCAGCTATTGGATAAATAATAGCGGTCAAAATCGCGACAAATAAAAAGAAAGGCCAGATTAAAATTCTTTCAGCTAAAGCACCTGATACAATTGATGCAGCAGTTGCTACAAAAACCATCTGAAAATACCAGTCGGATGCAGAAGCGTACCCAGTTTCTAAATCAGCTTCAGAGTTCCTATCAAACATTGAAAATGAACCTAGATAACCCCCATCTACTCCATCATACATCAGATTGTAGCCGATAAGGTAGTACATGATACCAGCAATTGAAAAAAGACCGATATTTTTCAAACAAATAACTGCAGTATTTTTACTACGCACTTGTCCTGCTTCTAGCATACAAAATCCTGCGGCCATGAACATAACTAAAAAACCACATACTAAAAACAGAAAAGTGTTGAAAATATAAGCTACTTCAGAAGAAACAGCTGGCGCTGCTTCAGCAGCTTCTTGTGCAAAGAGATCAGTAGAGAATGTAGCCACAAATAAAATAGCTAAGTACCCTAAGTTCTTGTAACACAAGATATTTTTAAGATAGTTTAAAGTCATAAATAACTCCCTATTTAGTTGATTAAAAAATAATTTATGCAGCATGCATGCCAACATTAGAAAAAAACTTTTAAATTACTGAAATTAAATGATTAATTATTAAAATAAAAAAAATTTTCAAATTTTAGGACTAATTTTTAGGCAAATATTTCATAATTAAAAATAAGTGCTCATAAATAAGGCAATAATTTAAATTTATTAATGAGTAAAAAATTATATTATAAACTATGCAAGAAAGATATTTAGGCGATGTTCATGACTTTTATAAGTTCAACTTTCTAGAATATCTTAGTATAATGATTAATGAAAAAATAGGCTTAAATTGGTATCTAAATAATCCTCAAAATATTGGAAAAAATGAGGTGAAACTAAATGATGGTGAAATTAGAAGCTTTCTAGTAAAGGAAAATTATCGCTCCCAAAACTTAAAACTCATAAATGACATAAAACACCTTGAATTAAAGAAAAATAGATCAATTCAAAACTATTTACAAAAAAGTTATTTGAATAAACATATTGATTTCTATAATAGAAAACTCACCATAGATAATAGAGTTAAATGGTTCAAAAGTTCATTAACCTTTTTTAAAAATAATAACTTTTTATTTCTTGATCCAGATAATGGTTTGCAAAATCAAAAAGCAAATTTCAGATCAAAAAGATCTGTAAAATACATAAAATATTCGGAAATTGAAAGTTTATATGAGTCAAAAAAAGTTATCATCTTTTGCCAGTTCCAATCATTCACTATGAATCACAGAGAAATGTTAGAGCTTAAAATAAATTCTATAAAAAAATATCTAGGATTAAAAGGAAAAGTACCTGTAATAAGAAATAGATCAGGGCCAAATACGTTTTATCTGATAATAGGATCTACAAAAAAAATCAAACAATTAAAGCCTTTACTTGAAAATTATGTAAAAAAAAATCCTCTAACCCAACTTTTAGAGTTTTGATATTTTCTCAGTCTTATTAAATAAAAAATACCAACTTATTAAAGCTGGCACGCCAACTAAAACCTCTCTTATTCTTCTCCCAATCGCAACCGAAAATGAAACTGGACTTGTCAATCCAACAAAGTTCCCAGCTAAAACAAATGCAAATTCTTGTATACCAAGACCTGCAGGAACAAAAAATGCAAATGATCTAAGAATCGCTGTAAAAGATTCAATAATTACGACGTCGATAATTTCCACTTCAATACCTATAATCAATAAAAAAATAAAGATTTCCAATGCCCCAAAAAACCAACCAAATGTTCTCACAAGAAGAGCACAAAAAACTAGTTTTAGCCTAAAACTCAAAAGATAAAGTTCAAAATCCAGCTTAATCAAATTTGTAATAACTTTTTTTCTAATTTTAAAGCTCATTAGCTTATTTGAATTCCTGATAATAAATTTTAGAGTTCTCTTCCTAATTGCAAAACAGAAAATTAATGATGCAAAAATTAAGAGTAAAACAGAAAAACTTAAATAGATGTTTTTATCATCTAATATCGAAAAACCTTGGCTAGAAAAAATAAGAACCACCAAACTAAGAATTGAAATTAATATCAATGAGAATGCTGCCAAAGCTAAGTCACCAATAACTGTTGAGGATGACTCAGATAATTTCATTCCTCTTTTTACACTAAGATATACTCTTACAAATTCTCCGGTCATATTACCAGTAGGCATTACTTTTCCCGCGGTTTGTGCAATCCAGGTAATAATAAAACACCAAACGATTCCTAGATAATTTTTTTTCATTAACATCTTCCATGACAACGCATCAAAATAAAGTGTGGGGATATGTGCGAAAATTAGTAAAAATAATTTTTCTTTATGCTGCAAAATATAATTGATTGATTCAGGTCCAGCAAAAAAATTATAAATCCAGTATATTGAAACAATACATATTGAAAGAATCAAGAATCTCTTAAGGGTTTTAAAATTCATTTCTTTCTCCATAACTAACAATTATCCTAGATATCTCGTCAGGATTAGTTGAATCAACTCTTGGATGCCATGAAAAAAAACTATATCTTCTATAAAAAAGTACTCCACAATGTGGGGGTTTAGAATAATCATAATTTACAATTGGTCTATATGACTCCTGATTAGTTTTAATGTAACTTAAATTTTTTACCTCTGACACGTAAATAGAAAGAGCAATATTTTTATAATTAACTTCTTCTTGATTGAGTTTATAAATAATTTCATTTCCAGTTTTTCTGATAAAATTATTTGAGATAAGTTGGTTTGAAGAATTATTATACTCAGCGAACTCATAAACGTTTAATTCATGTTTAAAATTAAATCCAATAAAGTTTGCAATATCATGGTCTTGATGACCTCCCTCATAAGCTGGAACAAAAAGAGTATCAATTTTTTTTTTAATAATTATTTCTTTAATTTTTTTTATTGTTTGAACAATATTGCTTTTTAGATACCTGGTTGGTACGTCTTGAAAAAAGTAATCATTTATTTTAAGAAAGTTCATTGATTCTTTCATCTCATTGATTCTTGCCTTAAGAAATGATTTGTACTTGTTTCTATTCCAGATCCATAAATCTTTTTGCGCTATTACTCCACTAGTGAGAAAAAATATATAAACCTTAAAACCTTCTCTCTTCATTTTTCTTATTGTTACAGCTAACCCAACACTTTCATCATCAGGATGAGGAGATAAAATTAAAATGTTTTTCATTAATTTTTTTTATATTTTTTTTTCCAATAAGGGAGGATATCATTAATAAAAACTTCATGCCAAGTTAAAGAGTTTTGTTTTGAAATAAAATCTTTCAAAATTTTTAATTTCCTTTTATCTTTTAATAATGATTTTATTTCTGACACCCAACTTTTTACACTAAATTCATCAATAATAATTCCATCAAAATTGGGTTTATATATCCTTTTTCCTCCACCGTTGGGACTTACTAGGCAAATCGCTCCACACGCCTTGGCCTCTAAAACAACATTAGGACCTATCTCGAATTGCGATGGAAAAACAAATAAGTCACAAGCTCTATATAAATCTGCGATATCATTGGCCTTTAGATACCCTAATAATTTTAATTTTTTTGGGGATTCCTGAATACACTTATACCCATGAATATCCTCTCCTGCCATTAGAGTAGTAACAGGACAACCAATTTCGTTTAATTTTTTATTTATTTTTGATAATAAAATCGCCCCTTTGAGTTCATGGATTCTACCACTAAAAAAAATTATTTTATCTTCTTTGGGAATATTAAATTTGCTCTTAATTAAGTCTTGTGAAACTCTTTTTATAAAAAATATTTTACTATTAATTCCTCTGTTAAGTTTAGTGATATTAGAATTCTTTGTTTTCTCTATGAGGATCTTTGGACTATAAATTTTATCTGCAACCATAGCGTGATCTACTTTATTAATATATTTATAGACCTTTTTGTACATTTTCTTCTCATAAAAATCTGGAATACCAAGTCCATTAATAAAAAATTTATCCATTCCAAAAGGCGAGAAGATCTTCTCAATAATCTTTTTTACATAATATTTCGTATAGGGGGGGGTATCAGTATGAATTGAAGTAGTGAGTGGTATATTCCAAAACTTAGATGCTATTTTTGCAGTTTTTGACATTGAAAAAAATTGGTCTGTTGTGTGAATCAGGTCGTACTTACTTAATTTAAATAGCATTCCTGGATTAAAAGGAAATAAATCAGTTGAATCTGCATCAATTCCTAAACACTTCAAAAAATCAGATGAAATAATGGGTTTTTGAAGTTTATACTCGATATTTTGTGATATTTTGATTGTTCTATTTTTTTCTCCAAGGAAAAAAATTGTCAATTCTATCTTATGCCCATAATTTTTAATTGAATCGCAAATTCTCTCCCAATATTTTACGTGTCCACCAGATCTATCTGAGAGTTTTAAATCAACTAGTACAGCAATTTTCATAAAATATTCATTCAATTATTTAAATTTTTTTCTTCTAATTCTCTCCATTCAAATTCTAGTTTTTGAAGTTCTTTTTGATTCAATTCTATTTTTTTAGACGTAAGAAAAAAAAGTTCTCTATCATTATCATATAAATTCGCTTCCTCTAGTATTTTTGTATATTCTTTTATCAAGTTTTCTATTTTTTCAATTTTCAGAACTATTTGTTTTATTTTTTTATTAAGGTTTATTGGCTGTTTTACACTTTTGTTTGGCCCTACGTTATTTTTTTTATCATTTAATGGGTTTTCTTCATTCTGACTTTTTAGTATTTGGTCACAAGGCTTGACTGAAACCTCAATCTTTCCTCCGCCTCTAAAGAAGAAAATCTTATTTGTTACCTGATCTAAAAAGTCTCTGTCGTGAGATGCAATTAAAGCCGTTCCGTTATAATCATCTAAAAAATCGATTAACATATCTAATGTTTCTAAATCCAAATCATTAGTTGGCTCATCAAGTACTAATAATTGTTTGGGATTAGCTAATATCTTAGCAAGAAGTAATCTATTTTTTTGTCCTCCTGAGAGAGTTTTAACTTTGTCATCAACATTAGATGGATCAAATAGAAAATTTTTAAGGTACCCACAAATATGCTTCTTTGAACCATTTACATCAAGATAGTCTCCACCATTTGGAATTAAGTTCTGTTTTAGAGAAAGGTTATCATTTATTTGTTCACTTTTTTGGTCAAAATAGGAATAGCCAATATTCTCTCTCAGTTTTACAGTCCCAAAGTCAGGATCTATTTCTTTTACAATTAGCTTAAGTAAGGTTGATTTTCCAATACCATTTTTACCTAAAAATCCAATTTTTTCACCTTTAGATAGCTTATAATCGAATTTATCAAGTAATATAATATCTTTGTCATAATGATTATATTTTTTAGATACATTAAAAAGTTGTGCAACAATATTAGGTCCCACCTCACTATGATCAATTTGATTAAATTTTACGGTAGATATTGATTTGAGAAAGTCTGATTTTTGAGCTTTGAATTCCTTTTCCAATAATTTAACATTTTCTTTCCTTCTTTCGTTTCTTTTTCTCCTTGCTTTTACTCCTTTAGAAAGCCATTCAAGTTCCTGTTTTAAAGTATTATTTTTATTTTTTAGTTCTCTTTTTTCTTGTTCAATTAATTGGCTTGACCAAGTTTCAAAATTTTTAAACCCCTTTGGAGAAACTTTTATGTTCCCTCTATCCATCCAAAAAACTTTATTTGTTACATTGCTTAAAAACCTTCTATCATGACTCACAACAATAAAGGCTCCTTTAAAATCTTCATTTAAATATTTTTCCAGCCATTCAATAGACTCAATATCAAGATGATTTGTTGGTTCGTCTAAAAATAAAACATTTGGTTCTTCCAATAAAATTTTTGCCAGAGAAACTTTTCTAATTACTCCCCCTGATAATTGCGTTAAATTTACATTTTGTTCAATTTTTAACTTTCTACAGATTATATCAATTTTGTATTTTGAATCTTTAAATTGCAAATTATTAATATTTTTTTTTTTATTTCATTACTTAAATACTCATACACTGTGATTGAGTTTTCAAAAAAATTCTTTTGCTTGAGAAACTCTATCGAAATTCTGGGATGAAACCAAATTTCTCCACTTCCTGGGGTTCGTTCCTTTGACAAGATTTCCATTAAAGTTGATTTTCCTACACCATTCTTACCTATAAGAGCAATTTTATCAAAAGAATGAACTGATAAATTAATATCCTTTAAGATAGGAATTTTTAGGTAACTGAAGGTACAATCTTGAAGAGAGATAATTGCTTCTTTGTTCATAATAATTATGGCTGGGGTGGCAGGATTCGAACCTGCGATACCGATACCAAAAACCGGTGCCTTACCACTTGGCCACACCCCAATAAATCAATTTAAAACATAAACACTTTTTTTTTAGTAAACAAGTCATAACTGATTTAAGATTTTTCCTGATTTTATCCACCAATTTGAGAAATGTTTTTTGAAATTTAATTCTGCTTCTTTTGCTGCTTCATAAGAATTAAAAAATCCTAAGCATGTGCCTCCCGAACCTGACATTCTATGAAAAATTGAATTAGTATCAAAATTAAAAAAATCTAAAACTTGTTTGATTTCTGAAAAACTATCAATAGCAATTTCCTGAAGATCATTCTTAGAGTAATTTAAAATATCTATAAGGTTCTTCTTTGATGTTACATTTGTAGATAAAGTGGTTGGTTTGGTGTTAAATTTAATTACTTTTTTAAAAATCTCATTTGTAGGGACCTCTATCATTGGGTTAACTAAAAGAATATTTAATTCTTCTATCTTATCTACAGGATTGATTTTTTCACCAATACCATTAACTAAAGAAGTTTTTCCGAGATAACAAAACGGAACATCTGAACCTGAAGATAAAAGAATTTTTTGCAATTCATTTTCTTTAATTTTTAAATTAAAGATCTCAATCAAGGCCTTAATTGTTATTGCAGCATTAGATGAACCACCACCAAGACCAGAACTAATGGGTAAATTTTTCTTAAGTTTTAAACTTATGTTGAACGTTCTATTTAGGTGAGTTTCAAGTTTTTTAATAACATCCAAAATAATATTATTCTTTGCTTTTAATAAATTCTTTGAAAATGGACCAATAATATCAAAAGAAAATTTTTTAGATTTTTTTATCTCAATAAAATCTCCGATAGTACAAAAAGACATTAAGCTATTCAAATTATGAAAACCATCATTTCTTCTCGATAAAACCTCTAAAAAAATATTAATTTTTGCAGGCGAAAAAAAAATTTTTTTACTCATAATCCAAATGTAATCTTATGTACTACTCTACTTTTATACTCAAAATCTGGGTCATATAGTAATACTTTTTTCCATTGAGAGAAGGCTTCTAGCTTTCTTCCTACTTTCCAATATGCATCACCTAAATGATCATTTAGGGTAGAGTCAAATGGCAATATAAGAATTGCCTGCTCTAAAATCTTTATTGATTTTTCATATTCTCCTAATAAAAAATACGCCCACCCTAAAGAATCAGTTATAAAGGCATCGTTAGGTTCCAATTCATTTGCCTCACTTATTAATTTTAGAGCTTTTTTAAGATTAATTTTTCTTTCAAGCCAACTGTAACCTAGATAATTTAGAACATATGCAGCATCAGGTTTTAACTCTATAGCTTTTAGTAAATCTTTTTCAGATAGTTTCCAATTTTTTAATCTCTCATGAGATATTCCTCTTGAATAAAAGATACCCCAATCATCTTTCTTAGGATCAGTAATTTCTTTTATAAGATTATCATAATAGTCAATAGATTCTCGATGAAATCCTGAACTTCTTAATATATCTGCCAGATATAATTTATAATCATCTCTGTTAGGAAAGTTAGAAACTAAATTTTTCAAATCGCTTATTACAGTCTCATTCCTACCCAAATTACTCAGCGACTTCAGTTTAATACTCAAAGTTTTAGAGTAATATAAGTCACCCAGTTTTATATTTTTCACCGAACTTAATACCATGTTATCTAACTTCAACTTTAAATAAATATTCGAAAGGAGGTATTTCAAGGAGGATAATTCAGGTCTAATTTGCAAACCTATAACTGAAAAATATGCCGAAAATTTATAAAGACCCTGTTCATAGAACCAACCAGCTATATTTGCATAAGCTTCAGCAATCCCATCTTTTGGATTTTTAATGGGATTAAAATTTTTTCTTTGATTAAAAATTAAATTATAATTTTCAATTTCTAAATTATTATCTTTCAATTCTTTATAAATAAACTTTGCTGATTCATAATTATTAGAACTAATATAAAAATTAAATAAAATCTCCAACAATCTAAAGGACTTTAGGTCCTGATTTTTTAAGAAATCAAAATTTTTTTTTGCGATATCGTCTTTTCCCATTAGACTAGTTATTAAAGCTATATGAAGACAATTTAAAGGAATACATTCTTCACTTTCAGGATTGCTAAATAGATCTATGTAAGGCTTTTTTTCGCCTTGACTATATTTGTGCCAACTTAAAATTACTTTTATAAAATTTTCATCTATTGCTGTTGTTGAAATACTTTTCAGAAAAGATTCGGACGACTCAGATTCTCCATTGATAAATTCGTTCGTAGATAGTACGACATTAGCAAAAAAATTTGCATCATCAAACAAAATTATTTTTCTAGCAAAGTAAAGAGATAACTTCCATTCATTAATTAATAATGAAGTAAAAAACGCTTTCTCAATTATTTCATTATTTTCTAATGAATCTTTCAAACCTAGTAAAAATCTTTTTGAATCTTCAGGATTTCCTGAATTCTGTGCGTGACTCCAAGAAAGATAATTACCGTATTTGGAACTATATAGAAAAGGATCTTTGTCAACTTCATTACTTTTTGTCTCTGACGACAAATTTACTAAAAAGAATAAAATTATTAGACATTTTAATATTCTCAGGCTACATATTTGTATAATTTGGTCCTCCGCCTCCTTCTGGAGTAACCCAAGTAATATTTTGATTTGGGTCCTTGATATCACATGTCTTACAGTGAATGCAATTTTGTGCATTAATTTGTAATTTTAAATCTTTGTTGTCATTTACTATCTCGTAAACTCCTGCAGGACAATATCTCTGTTCAGGAGAATCAAAATACTGATTGTTATAACTTATTGGGAGTTTCTCATCAATGATCTTTAAATGACAGGGTTGATTTTCTTCATGATATGTTGATGTAAAGGAAACATTTGTTAATTTATCAAATGTTAAAACTCCATCTGGCTTTGGATAGTTAATTTTTTTTGCTTTTGATTTGTTAATTAGTGATTGATGATCTTTTATGTGATGGTGGAGTGTCCATGGAGCTTTACCTCCAAGAATAATTTGATCTAGACCTGTCAAGATCATTCCTAAATTCAGTCCCCATCTAAAAGAGGGTCTAACATTTCGAGCACTGTATAATTCTTTTCCTGCCCATGATGATTTAAAGTTTTTTTGATAACAGTCTAGCTTATCATTTTTTCTATTATTTTTTATAGCTTCAAAGGCTGATTCAGCAGCAGTCATTCCGGACTTCATTGCTGTATGAGTCCCTTTTATTTTTGGAGTATTTAATGTTCCGGCTTCACAACCTATCAAAGCACCTCCATTAAAAACTAAATCAGGCAAAGATTGCCAACCACCTTCATTAAGCGCTCTTGCTCCATAAGATATTCTTCTACCGCCTTTGAAAATTGGACTTATCTTTGAATGAGTCTTAAATCTTTGAAACTCATCATAGGGAGATAAATATGGATTTTCATAGTCAAGACCAATTACAAAACCAACTGAAACAAGATTTTTATCTAAATGATATAAAAATGAACCTCCGTAAGTTTTTTGGTCTAGTGGCCATCCAACCGAGTGAAGAACTTCACCTGGTTTGGAAACTTTTTCTTCAACCTCCCATAACTCTTTCAGACCAATACCATATGTTTGGTGCTCTGAGTTATTATCCAAACCGAAGTTCTTTATAATCTGTTTTCCGAGGCTACCTCTACAACCCTCAGCAAAAAAAACATATTTTGAGTGAATCTCTATTCCTTGTTGATAATTTGGTCCTTTTTCTCCATTTTTCAAAATACCATGATCTCCAGTCGCTATCCCATATACATTTTTTCTTTCATCAATAAGCACTTCAGTAGCCGCAAAGCCTGGATAAATTTCAACACCTAATTCCTCAGCTTCTTTGGCTAACCAAACACAAAAATTTCCTAGAGAAATTATAAAATTATTCTTATTATGCATAACTTTCGGTAATAAAAAATTTGGTAGGCTATAAGAATTATTTTTTGACAAAAACATAAATTTTTCTCGAGTAACAGAAGTTTTAACTGGAGAGTTTTTTTCTTTCCAATTAGGCACAAGCTCATCAAGAGCTTTTGGCTCAAGAACAGCACCAGAAAGGGTATGAGATCCAACTTGAGATGCTTTTTCTACAACACAAACTGTGAGGTCTAGTCTATTCTCAATAGACAATTTTTTAAATCTAATAGCTGCGGATAAACCCGCTGGGCCTGCTCCAACTATTACTAAGTCATACTCCATTTTTTCTCTATTCATATAATAACCTTAATAGTAATTATTTTTTAAAAATTGCATTATAGCATAATTAACTATTAATATATATGAAATGAAAGTTAAAAACACAAAGTCTTTTATGCAATTTTATAATCAAATTGGTATATATGATGTATTCTCTAAAAACCCTTCAAATAAGTTTTCAAATCATAAAAGAAATGTATTTCCAAAAAATAAAATTAGTCCATTCTTAAAAATAGATAAAAAAAAGAAGCTCTCTGATTTAAAAAACAAAATTTCAAAAATTCCCTGCTCTCTGAAGGAAACCTCAACAAATTTAGTTTTTTCAAATGGAAACCCTGAATCTGATGTTATGGTTATTGGTGATGTTCCGGGTAAAGAAGAAGATAGAACAGGAAAACCATTTGTAGGAAATTCAGGGAAACTAATAAGACTTATGTTAGATTGTATAGATTTAAACGAAAATAATTGTTATTTTTCAAATTTAATTTTTTGGCGCCCCCCCGGAAATAGAAGTCCAAATTCAGAAGAGATAGAAATATGTTTACCATACACAAAAATTCATATTGATATCATCAAACCAAAACTTCTAATTCTTTTAGGAGGTTTAACTGCAAAAGCAATTTTAAATACTTCAAAAAATATAACTGAACTAGTTAAACTTGAATCTTTTTATCAATACTCAGAAAAAAAAATTAAGACACTAGTAATCTTCCACCCTTCATTTTTAATAAATAATCCAATAGAAAAAAAAAGAACATGGTTTGCTTTATCAGAAATATCAAGAACTATCAAAAATGAATAAAATTGAACACAAAAAGGAATTTATTCAAATAAATATTTCTTTAGCAACTATTTCTGACACTAGAAATAGGAAGAATGACAAATCTGGGGATATTTTAGAAAAAAAAATATTAGATTTTGGACATAAAATTTTTAAAAGAACAATTATTAAAGATGATAGAGAAAAAATTGAAAATTTTCTAAAGGCTCAGATTATGAATAAAAAGGTCAATGCTATTATCACAACTGGAGGAACTGGACTGACAGGAAGAGACTCAACTCCCGAGGCAGTGAAAAAAATAATAGATAAGGAAATTGAAGGCTTTGGAGAGTTATTCAGAATGATAAGTTATCAAAAAATCGGAACTTCATCACTACAATCCAGAGCCATTGCAGGCATTAAAAAGGATACTTTTATATTTTCAATACCTGGTTCTCCTTCTGCATGTGCAGATGCATGGGATAATATTTTAAAATTCCAATTAGATAGTAGGTTCAAACCATGCAATCTTATTGAATTAATTCCAAGGTTAACAGAAAAGTGAAAAATAATAGCTTTAATGATATAAGTGACACTATTGGCGTAGACGAGGTTGGACGTGGTGCATGGTGTGGACCAGTAGTAGCCTGCGCTATTTTATTAAAACCGTCTATATTAAGTTTTGATTCACACAAAGCCATCAATGATTCCAAAAAAATATCTAAAAAACAAAGAGAAAATTTAGAAATATTCATAAAAAAACATTCTATATTTTCTTACGGCATAAGTGTTGCTAATGAAATTGATTCTAGCAATATAAAAAAAGCTACTGAGCATGCAATGAAAAGAGCTTGTAAACCATTTCTAAAGTATAATTATAATATAAAAATTGATGGCCCAAATTTCTTTTATTTAAACAAAAAAACACAGTTTATAATTAAAGGTGATCAGAAATCTATATCTATTGCTTCAGCATCTATCTTAGCAAAAGTTTACAGAGATAGAGTTATGACTAATTATTCTAAATTATATCCTTTTTATGCATGGGAAAATAATATGGGATATGGAACTAAAAAACATATCTTGGGTATAATAGAACACGGTTTATCCCCTATTCACAGATTGAGTTTCTCACCAATGAAAAATATCAATACTCATTTGATTGATAATGGAAGAACCACGTTAACTTCTAAGCCATCAAATATAGATTCAGCTAACCAAACTCTCCCATAATATTGCTCTACAGTATCTTTAACAATATTAAGCCCTAGTCCAGTTCCAGGAATTTGTTCATCAAGTCTAAAGCCTCTTGCAAAAACCTCTTTTCTTCTCTTCATTGGTAATCCAGGCCCATCATCAGAAATAGTAAATTTAATTTCATTTTCAGAACACTTAAAAACTTTTAGTTCCACTATTGACGAAGTCCATTTACATGCGTTCTCGAGAAGATTTCCCAATATTTCGTCAAGATCATCGGTATTTCCTGGAATGGTTAAATCCTTAGAAACTATCATTAAACTTATTTGAAGATTAGGATTAATTTTTTTAAAAACGTTAGTTATTCGTTTAACAGTAAAATCTATATTAATCTTTTTTTTCTTTTTTTTATTTGAAGAAGATGACCTTGCCTTATTTAAATATCTATCAATATTTTTTTTTATATGCTCAATCTGAGGCTTAACTGTAGTATCCTGTGTTTTATCGACGTGATTAGTTATAATTGCAAGAGGAGTTTTTAGAGCATGTGCCAAATTACCAACATGTGTTTTAGCTCTTTCCACAATTTTTTCATTGTGATCCAATAAAATATTTATTTCTTTAGCTAGTGGTGAAACTTCTGTTGGATAATTGTCTTCTAATTTTACTGCATCACCATTTCGAATCTTAAAAAGAGAATTCTTAATTTTTTTTAATGGTAAGAGACCATATTTAACCTGTAGGTATACTGATAATAATAAACCTAATCCGAGAATAACTAATGAAGATATTAAAATATTGTTAAACACTAAAATATTCTTCTCAACTTCCTCTGTATCACCACTAATCATAAAAGTAAGGGGTTTATCAAAGCCCGGGAAAGATATTTCTCTTTGAATAATTTTAAGCCTTTGCGACATTACAATGTTATCTTCTTTATCTTTTTTGAGATTTGAATTTATAAATTGTGCCCTTCCCCCAATCAATCTTTTATCAAGAGTAAAAACTTGATCCCACATTGATCTTGATCTTTCTAAAGTTCTTGATGCATCATTAATTTGCCAATACCAACCAGAATATGGTTGAAAAAATCTTGGATCACCCAGTGGATTTACAACTGTGATACTATCTGTAGAATCAATCTTACTCGAACCAATGAGAGTTTCCATGAATAGATTTAATTTATCCTCAAAAGATTTCTCAGTAGACTCTCTAAAGATATCCGAAAGGAGCAATCCTCCACTTATTAGAGTAAGTAATATCCAGACTGAAGCGCTTAGAAATAATCTCAACGCAAGAGAATTAATATAATTCATTATCTAATCATCTAATGATAATCGGTATCCAGAACCTCTTTCAGTCTTAATTAAATTCTTACCTAGCTTTTTTCGCAGTCTGCCGATAAAGACTTCAATAGTATTTGAATCACGATCAAAGTCTTGATCATAAATATGCTCTGTTAATTCTGTTCTTGAAATTACTTTCTCTTGATGGTGTAAAAAATATTCTATAATTTTGTATTCATGGGAAGTAAGTTTTAATTTTGTTCCATTCATAAAAACTTTGTTAGACTTGGTGTCTATTTTCAATGGTCCACACTCAATATCAGAAGTTGCATGACCAGCTGATCTTCGTATCAGTGCTCTTAATCTAGCTAACAGTTCTTCCATCTGAAAAGGTTTAGTCAAATAATCGTCAGCTCCTGCATCAAAACCAGCAACTTTTTCGCTCCATCTATCTCTTGCAGTCAGTATTAAAACTGGATATTTTTTCTGTTCTTTTCTCCATTTTTCAAGAACAGTTATACCATCAAGTTTTGGAAGTCCTAAGTCCAAAATAATAGCATCATATGGCTCCGTATCGCCTAAAAAGTGACCTTCTTCTCCATCTGCAGCAGAGTCAACAGAATAACCATTATCTTCAAGAGAATCCTTTACTTGTTTTTGTAAATTTGGGTCATCTTCAATAAGTAATATTCTCATATTAATCTACACCCTCCACCATTAAAACAGTTGATGTTCCAGCATCAACTCTCAAATTTATAACTCTATTTTTAGAGCTTATCATTCTAATATCATAAACCCATCCGAATAAACCCTGCTCATTATCCTTTAAATTTATCGCTAATACCCGACCTTCAAAGTTTTGCTTTATTGATAACAAAATTTCATCTAAAGGTAAAATCTCTTCATTTTTAACGGCTTCGATTGCTTTTTCATGATCATTCTTTATTGAATAGGACTCTCTAACAAATTTAAAATTAAAAAAAATTAAAAAAACTAACATCATATTTAATTTAAACTTCACTGCTTTAATACCCTCACTATTACTTTATCCATTAATTTTGAAATAGGATAATCAAATATTGCTTTTTCATTGATCCATAAACCATCAGTAATATAACGTTTTTTTTTTAATAATATCTTAATAATAGTTAGATTTAAATCAAAACTAGTAAATTTATGATCTATAGATCCAAAATTAATGTATTTTTCTTTAATTGAAATTGAATCAAAAAAATATTTAATTAATTTTTCCTTTTGGATTTTATTATTTTTATGGGAATTAACTGTCTTAATTTCAGATATTGGCAACCTCATCAATCCATGAAGGAAATTATCATTTGATTTTTGCATAAAAACCTTGTTTTCAAATTTTAGGAAAAATGTGATTGCAATTTTCTTAATTCTTTTTCTTTTTTTTGGTTTAACTTCTTTTTTATCATAAAGAAAAAAATTACAAAAATTCTTTACAGGACATAAATTACACTTTGGATTTCTGGGTCTACATATACCTGATCCAATGTCCATCAAACTTTGACAGTAAAATCTATTATTCTTCATTGGTGTCAAAGATTGAGCTTTTTCATTAATTAATTTCATTCCTCCTTTTTTTTTATAATCAATATTAAAACACCTGGAGAAAATTCTTCTTATATTTCCATCCACTACCGCATGATTTTCGTCATTTAAAATTGCTGAAATTGAAGCCGCTGTATATGCACCTATTCCAGGAAGCTTTAAAAGCTCGTTATGATTAATATTAATTTTTTTTTTTTTTAAAATTTGAAGCGTTTTAAAAAGGTTTCTTGCCCTTTGATAATATCCCATTCCTTGCCAAATAAATAATATTTCATCTAGGTTGGCTTTAAATAAGGAATCGAGATTAGGCCATTTTCTAATAAATTTCTCAAAATAATTTTCAACAGTTTTTACCCCTGTTTGTTGAAGCATTACTTCACTTATCCAAATGTTATAAAAGTCTTGTTTCTCTTTTCTCCTCCAAGGCAGGACCCTTTTATTTTTCTCATACCAAGAGATAATTTTTTGACACCATAATTTTTTTACTTTCGAAAATTTATCATTCTTGTTATAATTATGTAACTGACTTTTACTCATGAAAAAATTCTCCAGAGACCCATTATCTATTTCAGCTTTATTACCAAAGGTGCTTAAACCAATTACCAAAAAATTTTCTAGAAATCTATTAGAAATAAAGAAAAATTGGAAAGAAATTGTAGGAGATAAGTTTTACGAGAAAACTTCACCGACTAAAATTTTAAAATTAAATAATAAGAATATTCTTGAAGTTATGGTTCACTCAAATAATGCTCTAGAAATTTCATATAATTCATATACAATACAAAAAAAGATTAACAATTTTCTTCAACTTGATTATATTAATTCGATTAAGTTTAAGAGAAAATATAATAGTGAAGATTTAACATGAAATATTTCGAGTCAATGAAGAAAGTCCCCTTTTTAATTCTACTTTTTATCACAATAACCTCAAAAACTGCTCAGGTTAATGCTAAAATAGTTGACACTATTGAAGCACTATCAGAAAAAACTATAGGTAATAAAGAGTCATCTATTAAGCTTTTGGAATTTGCATCTTTGACATGTGGACATTGTGCTAGATTTCACAATGAGGTTATGCCTGTAATTAAAAAAAAATATATTGATACTGGTCTTATTCAATTTACTTACAAAGATTTTCCACTTGATAAATTTGCACTAAAAGCTTCAATAATTGCAAGGTGCTCAGGAGACAAAAGATTTTTTAGTTTTTTAGATGTTTTTTATAAAAAGCAAAAAGATTGGACTCGCACTCAAGATCCGTTTAAATCATTGCTTAAAATAGCTAAATTTGGGGGGCTAAAAGATGAAGATTTGAAAGTATGCATTGGCAATAAATCAATAGAAGACGGCCTTCTTAAAGATAGACTAGCGTCCTCAAAAAAATATGATATTACCGCAACTCCAACTTTATATTTTAATGATGAAAAATATAAAGGTGATTTGACATTAGAAGCTGTTGAATCAAAAATAAAATCACTAATTGATTAGTTTTTAAAATTGTATAGTTTCAAAAATTTAAAAATCTCTGGTTTCAAGTCCTTTGCTTTGCCTTCTGAATTTTTAATTGATGATGGAGTTACTGGAATCATTGGTCCCAATGGATGCGGAAAATCAAATATTTTTGAAGCAATAAGGTGGGTGATGGGAGAATCATCTTCCAAAAGTTTAAGGTCCAATTCAATGGACGAAGTAATTTTTAATGGAACAGAAGATGTCCCGGCAAAGAACTTTGCAGAAGTTTCAATTGAAATAGAGAAAGAAGAGAGAAATAGCTTAGGACAACTTCTCGGTGAAGAAAAAGTACTAATTTCAAGAAGTATTGAAAGAGGAGTGGGTTCATTTTATAAAATAAATAATAAAGAAGTTAGAGCTAAAGATATTCTTATATTTTTTTCAGACTCGGGTAGTGGCCCAAGATCAAGTTCAATAATCAGTCAAGGAAATATAGATCAAATAATTAATTTTAAACCTATTGAAAGAAGAGTAATATTAGAAGACGCGGCGGGAATATCCGGACTACAATCAAGAAGACATGAGTCTGAGTTAAAATTAAAAGCAACAGAAAGCAATCTTGAGAGACTTTCTGATAATCTTAATAATTTAGAATCTCAGCAAAAATCCCTTTTGAGGCAAGCTAGACAAGCAAAACAATATGAGCAAATTACTGAAAGAATTCATAAAATTGAATCAATTCTTTTATTTTTAGAATGGAAAGACTTAGAATCTGAATTTGATCTATCAATCAAGAAGTTTAATGAAATAAAAATTAAACTTCAAGAAACTAACAAACAACATGAAAATCTAAATTCCATTAAAATAAAAAAAGATAATGAAATTAACATAACCAATAAATTAATAGATAAGACCAATATGGATCTACAATCAAAAAATTTGGAAAAAAATAATTTACTTAATGAAAAAGAATCATTGAAGAACAGAAAAAGTGAGATCGAAAATTATATTAAATCTATATCAAATGATAAAAATATTGAACAAAAAAGACTTGAAGAGTTTGAGAAAAGTATAGCTATCATAAATAAAAAAATTAATTCATTCAATGAAACAAATGAGTTAAAAAAAACCTTGCAAGAAAAAAAAACTGTTGAATTCAAATTACAAGAAGAACTTCAAAATTTAGAATTAACTCTTAATAATGAGAGACAATTACTTTTAGGAGAAGAATTTAAACTAGATAACCTAAAAGAATCCCAAGAATATCATCTTAATAAGATAAATAGTCTTAAGAATCAAATTTTAAATGCCGAAAAAGAGCTTAGAACATTCATAAACAATCAACCTATTAAAGATATGCGGATTCTTGAAAAAGAAAAAAAAGAAATTAACCAAATAATAAAAAATTTACAAATACAAAACTTTAAAATTGAAAAAGAAAACAATGACAAAGATAAAGTGATTTTTAAAACAAGAGAAGAGATGAACGTCTATTCTAAAGATTTAACAAAATACATAACTGAAATTAATACTCTCAAACGACTTATAAAAGAAGCAGATTTACACTCAGATTCAATTTTTAATCTCTTAAAAATAAAAAAAGGGTATGAAAATGCAGTTTATTCAGCATTAAGAGATGAGTTAGATGCACAATTAAAAAAATCAAAAAAAAGGTGGGTTGATGTAAGTTTGGAAGAACTTCCAAAAATAAGTAATCCATTAAAACAATATGTAAACGCACCAAGAGCTTTGGATCCGATTCTTTCACAAATATTGATTGTTGAAGATTTAGAAGAAGGAAACAAAAAACAAAAAGACTTAAAATTTGGTCAGGTTATTGTAAGTAAAGAAGGAACATTATGGAGATGGGATGGCTTCATATCCGAAAAAAATACTGAAAATAAGAATTGGTTGGAATATCAAACAAGAATCATGGAATTAGAGGGTTTAATTAAAAATATAAAAGAAAAAATTCAAATAATAAGTTTTAATGAGACTAACTTAGGAGATCAAAAACAAAAACTTATAAAAGATATTAATTTAAATCAAAAATTAATTAATGAACAAATTAAGAAACAAAAATCTAATGATCTAAAATTTAATGATCTAAAAGAGAATGATATACAAAATAAAAACCAGATAGCACAACTAAGTGAAAAAATTAATTTCCTAAATAAAGAAAAAAGAACTATTGAAATAGAATTGAAAAAAATAATTACTGCACAAAAAAAAAATAATGAACAACTAAAAAATAAGCCAAAAAATAATTCAAAATTCACTCAAACACTGATTAATGAAATTAAGCGTGATATTGAAGCTCATAGGGCTGACATTGACGAAATTAATGAAAAGATTCTAGCTGATGAAATTAATTTTAAATATCTACAAAATGATTTAAAACAAAATGAGTTAAGGAAATCTGAATGTATCAGTCAAATAATGAATTTATCATCTAGAGAGAGAGATTATTTAAAACAAAAGGATAAAATCTCTGAATTTCCCGAGACTCTTGAAAAAAAGATTTCCATAATACAAGACAAGACTATATCTCTTGAATTAAGAAAAAAAGAAATCTTACTGAAAAATAGTGACAACAAGAAATATCTTGAGGAAATAATTTTGAAGATTAATGAGAGTAGTATCCTAAAAGAAAAATTAAAAGAAAACTTTATCAGAACCGAAGAAAATATTATTCATCTTAAAGAAAAAAAAACAAACCTGGGAGAAATTATATTTCAAAGATTAAAATGCTCCCCTCATGAAATTCTAACTAAAAGTAATATAATTGAGTATGAAATAAAAAAAAATGAAAATTATAAAATTACTCTTGAAAAGCTAATTTTCCAAAGAGACCAAATGGGTCCAGTTAACTTGAGAGCAAGCTTAGAGGAAAAAGAAATTACTAGTGAACTTAATCATTTAGAGCTTGAAAAAAATGATTTATTACTAGCAATCCAGAAACTAAGAATTGCAATTACTCAGATTAATAGTGAAGGAAAAAAAAAAATAGTTGATGCTTTTGAATTAGTTAATCAAAATTTTTCTCAATTATTTGAAAAACTTTTTAGTGGAGGAAAAGCAAGTTTAGAATTAGTTAATTCTGATGATCCGTTACAGACAGGATTAGAAATTTTTGCAAAACCTCCTGGAAAAAAATTAACAAATATTAATTTATTATCTGGGGGTGAAAAAGCTCTAACGGCTATTTCATTAATTTTTTCAATTTTTTTAATCAATCCCTCACCTCTGTGCATACTTGATGAAGTAGATGCCGCTTTAGATGACGTTAATGTTGAAAAATTTTGTGAAATCTTAGATGAAATAAAGAAAAAAACCAAAACTAAGTTTTTGATAGTTACCCATCATAAAACAACTATGACTATGGCCGATAGAGTATATGGTATTACTATGAGTCAAAAAGGAATTTCTGATATTATTTCTGTTAATTTTGATTCTGAAACATTCCAAGAAGCAAGTTAAGTGAAGAAAGAAATTGAAAAAATGAAACTAAAACTTGATGAATTTGATCAAACTTTAAATGAAAAAGGAAAAAAAAAATCTCATCTTCCAAAAACTAACTTAGGTTTTGGTTTAAAAATTTCTCTAGATTTTGTGGCATCAATTATTGTTGGAGTTCTTATAGGGATTGGAATAGACAAATTATTTGATACTAAGCCTATATTTTTTTTGATTTTTTTGTTATTAGGTATTGGTGCAGGATTTATGAATATATATCGTGTCGTACTTGATTTAGAAAAAAAGAAGGAATAATAAATGGCAAGCCCTTTAGCTCAATTCGAAATAAAAACTATCATCCCCTTTAATATCGGCGAATTTAATTTTGCTTTCACAAACTCCTCTTTGATGATGGTATTGTCTTTTGTCACCATAATTACATTTCTTTTCCTAGGATTAAGAAAACCCAGTATTATACCTGGCAAAATACAATCACTAGTAGAAATAAGTTATGAGTTTATTTCGGGGATGATTCATGACAATATTGGAAAAGAAGGAATTAAGTATTTTCCTTTTGTTTTTACTTTATTTTTCTTCATATTAATTGGAAATTTAATTGGAATGTTACCATTCAGCTTTACCTGGACAAGTCATATAATTGTAACTTTTGCCATTTCTTTTTTTATTTTTTTAGCTGTAACTTTTATTGCAATTTTTAAGCATGGAATAGTAAAGTTTCTTGGTTTTTTTGCTCCAGCAGGAGTTCCAAAGTTAATGTTGCTTTTACTTATTCCAATAGAAATAATATCATATATATCAAGACCCATAAGTCTATCTGTGAGGCTTTTTGCCAACATGATGGCTGGTCATACACTTTTAAAAGTTATAGGAGGATTTGTTTTTGTGCTTGGAGCTAACACATTTATAATTGGAGCAATATTACCTATTTCTTTTTTAGTTGCACTTACAGGTTTAGAAATAGTAATAGCCTTCCTGCAAGCCTATGTATTTGCAATATTAACTTGTTTATATATTAATGATGCAATACATTTGCATTAATTTTTAACTAAAATAATAAACTAACCAAAGGAGAAAATAAAATGGATGTTGAAGCCGCAAAACTTTTAGGAGCTGGTATTGCCGTATTAGGGGTAATTGGTTCTGGAATTGGAATTGGGAGTATTTTTTCTGCATTTATCTCTGCAGTTGGAAGGAATCCCGGAGCAAGAGAACATGTTTTTACTATGACAATGTTGGGTTTTGCTTTAGTTGAAGCATTAGCATTATTTGCTTTGATTATTGCCCTATTATTGCTCTTTGTGTTTTAAATATGAAACTACTTAATAACATATTTCTTTTAAATTTAGCATATATTTTCATACCAAATTTTTTATATGCTACAGAAGCTAAGGGAGGGATGCCTCAATTAGATCCCTCTTCTTATTCCTCTCAAACCTTTTGGCTTATAATTGTTTTTGTCTTACTTTTTGTCTCAATAAACAGCTATTTTTTTCCAAAAATAACAACCATAAGGAATAGAAGAGAGGAAACAATAAAAAATTCATTAGATATAGCAAAAAAGTCAAATGAAGAAGCATTACTTTTAAAAGAAAAACTAGATTCATCTCTCTTAGAAGCAAATTACCAAGCAGAGAAAATAATCAATAATTCTGTTGAGAAAAGTAGACATGAGTTCGAAAAAAGAATAAATAAATTAAATGAAGAGCTTGATAAAAAGTCTCTTATTGTAATCGAAAAACTTGAGACCGAAAAGAAGAAAATATTAAACAATATTAACGATTACGCGTTCGAGATTTCTAACCTTATATACAATGATCTTCTAGACGAAAAAAAAAGCATTAGTTTAGATGATTTTAAAAAACTAAATAATAATTAAATATATAGGTTTAATTAATGAATTTTCTAGATAATTCAACTTTGTGGGTAGGTGTATCATTCATTTTATTTTTAACTATAGTTATCAAGCCATTATTAAGATTAATTAATAATACTATCACTATTAAGGTAAAAGAAATAAAAGAAAAAATTGATGAAGCTGAAAAGTTGAAATCTGAAGCTGAAAAAATATTGAATGATCTTAAAAAAAAAAAGTTTCAAGGAGATTCTGATATTAATAAAATTATTAATCAGTCGAAAACAGAAGCAAAAGATATTGAAGATAGAATGAAAAAAACTATTACAGACACAATCTCAAAAAAAGAATACTTGTTAGAACAAAAATTAAAACAAACAAAACTAAAGTTTGAAAAAGAAATTTCAAATGAAATTTTAGAAACTGCATTAATTGTCACAAAAAAAAGGATAATTAAAAATCTCTCCGAAGAGAAAAAGAATTCTTTAATTAAAAAATCAATTAATGAACTAGATATTAAAATTAATTAATCATATATTAATGGCTGTTCATACCATTCTAAAAAAAAATGAAGTTATTGAAATTCTAAAAAAATATAATTTAGGAACTTTAGTTAAGTATAATGGTATTAAAGAAGGAATAGAAAATACTAATTATTTCTTAGAAACAACCAAAAATAAATTCATACTCACAATATATGAAAATAGAGTCTTAAAAGAAGAAATTCCTTTTTACCTTGATTTAATGAATTTTTCTAATAAAGAAGGTATTAATTGTCCAACCGTAGTGAATAATAAAGTAAACAAAAATTTATTTGATTACAAAAATAAAAAATGTGCAATCTTTACTTTCTTGAAAGGTAAGTGTTTGAATACATGGAACAAAGAAAACTGTTTTAATGTAGGAAATAAGTTAGCAGAATTTCATGAAGTAAATAAAAAATTTTCTGAGGTGAAAAAAAATCATTATGGAATTAACGGTTGGAAAGAGCTATACGTTCAATGCGAAGGAAAAATGAATAATATTATAAAAAATTTGAATGAGATCGTAGCAGATGAAATTAATTACTTAGAAAAAAACTGGCCAAAAAATCTTCCATCTGGAATTATTCATGCAGATCTTTTTCCTGATAATGTTTTATTTGATAAGAATAAAATTTCTGGAATAATTGATTTCTATTTTTCATGCTATGATATTTTTATTTACGACTTAGCTATATCAATAAATGCCTGGTGTTTCGATGAAAATAATTTTGATAAGGACAAATTTTCCAGTCTCATACAAGGTTATCAAAAAAAAAGAGAACTAACTAAGAAAGAAAAAGGAGTTATAAATATCTGTTTAAGGGGGGCTTCTGTTAGATTCTTAATGACTAGAATCTTCGATTGTCTTTATAAAAATAAGCTCAATGAAAAAGATCCTTATGATTATTTAAAAAGATTAAATTTTCATAGATCTTTAAAATTTTTTGAGGATTACTTTGAATAATATCATAAACATATACACAGACGGTGCATGTATAGGGAACCCTGGGCCAGGGGGATGGGCAGCACTAATTATTATAAATAATAAAGAAGAACTATTATTTGGAAACTCTCCCTCAACCACTAACAATAGAATGGAGATGTTGGCTGTTATTCATGCAATAGAATCTATTGGGGTTAAGTCAAATCTAATTATCAACACGGATAGTAAGTATATTATAAATGGTATATCGACTTGGATTAAAATTTGGAAAAAAAGTAACTGGCTTACGAGTAACAAAAATAAAGTTAAAAATATGGATTTATGGAAGAAACTTGACCACATATCCTCTAAGCATGTTATTAGATGGGAATGGATAAAAGGGCATAGCGGTAATGTGAATAATGAAAAAGTAGACACAGTTGCAAGGGAACAAGCTCTGAAATTATCAGAAAACTAATCAGATAGAATTTGATAAGCTGTCTGCTGTACTAACATCCAGACCACCTCCACCTTCATCAAAAAGATTTTTAACAATTCCATTCTCTATTATCATAGCAAAACGAGATAACCTTATACCTAAACCTATAACACTTAAATCAATTTTAAGTTCAGTTTTTTGAGCGAATATAGCAGAAGGATCAGCTAAAAATATTATATCCTCTTCAGATTTTGATTTTCTCCATTCATCCATCACAAAGGGATCATTTACCGAAATGAAAAAAATTTTATCAATACCTTTTGAGAAAAAAAAATCTTTTTTTTCAATAAAACCGGGAAGATGATCAGCAGAACAAGTTGGTGTAAAAGCTCCAGGAACACCAACTAAGATAACCTTACTATTATTAAATAAAGAATTTGAGTTAATTTTTTCAGGACCCTCTTTTGTCATACAAAAAAACTCCATATTATCTGGAATAGCATCATTTATTTTAATTTTCATTTTTTTTACCTAACTAATTTAATAGATTTTTTTATGTTATCTTTTGATAACAATTCTGGTAAAATTATACCACGTTTATTGGAAGGTCCATATATAATGTTGAATGGTATGCCAAATTTTTTATAAGAAGAGATAAACTCTAATATTTCTGAATTTCTATTTGTCCAATCACCCCTTACTAATTTTATTTTCTCTTTCTCAAAAATATTCTTCATTTCTTTTGAATTTAAAGTTCGAATTTTATTAACTTGACATGTAATACACCAATCAGCTGTTATATCAACAAACACAATATCACTGTTTTCAATCATACTTTCAATTTCTTGTTTATTATAATTTATCCAGACTAATTTATTTTCTTTATCTTTGTCATAAAAAAAAGTCAGTAAAGAAAGAATAAATATAAAGGAAATAATTATTTTTTTTTTTAATAAGTTTAATTCTGTGCTTAAGTAAATTGCAGTTATTATAATAATTAAGCCAAACAAAATAAGGTAAATATTTTTAACAGTAGTAAGGCTAAAAAACCATAAGGAAGATAGCATCAATAATAACGCCATGGTTAATTTTAAATAAACCATCCAAACACCAGGTTTAGGAAGGAATTTAACTAGTTTAGGGGCAATTAAAATAATAATATAAGGCACAGAAAAACCGATAGATAACGACAAAAAAATAATTATAATTGTTGCGCTACTTTGAGTTAAAGCATAACCTACTGAAGTTCCAAGGAACGGAGCACTGCAAGGGGTGGCAAATAAAGTTGCTAATGTACCAGAAAAAAAAGCATTTAAATTCTCATTCTTACTCGAAAAATTAATAAATTTATAAATTTTTTCTGGAAGGAAAAAATTAAATAAACCAAATAAATTTAATGAAAAAATTAATAATATTAAAGCAAATATCATCAAAAAATTTTGATTCTGAAATTGTATGCCCCAACCTATTTCATTTCCAAGATTTCTTATCATTATAGTTACAATTGAAAGAATTAAAAAGGATACTGTAATACCGAGAATCGTATAGCCAGATAGTTTAATTACTCTATTTAAACTTTGATCTCTAATTTTAATAAAATTATAAATTTTTAATGAGAGAATCGGTAAAACACATGGCATGAAGTTGAGAATAAACCCGCCTATGAAGGCAAGTAAAATCATATTAAGATAATTTACTTTTAAGGGATTACTCTTAAGATTAAGTATTTTTTCTTCTGTTAACAAAGGGCTTGAGAATAAAACATCTATTTCTGTATTATCAATTATTTCGTTATCGGAAGTAATTCTAAGTATAAAATCTTTTCCTAAGGCTCTTATTTGATGATCAAATTTATAATCATCAGAGAAAATAAAAATGTTTAATTTTTTTATATAATCCGTATTTTCTGTAACAACTTTCATTGAAAAACTATTATCTGAAACTTTTTCTAAATCAGTTATCAAATATCCATTAGTTTCGTTTGATGGTATCTTGTTTAACGTTTCACTGAGCAAAGTTGATTTTTGATTACTAATATTCGGTTTGAAGAGTATTTTTCTTTTTTCCTCAACTGGAATACATATGGACTTACAAATTAGATATTCTATATCTATAAATAACTCAAAGGGTTTTGATCGATCAAATAAATCAATTCGAACCGGAAACACTACCTCATTTTCATAACCAATCGTTTCAATGTCTGAATCATAGTATCTTTTGGGAGTTGGATATAAAATCTTTAAACTTTCAATGTACTGATTCTCATCGGAAACTTTAATTTGTATACCAGCCCCAGAGTCACCTGGATTTTTCCAATATGTCTTCCATCCTTTAGCAAGTTCAATCTTAATACCAAAATAATGTTCGTCATCAAATGTAGTAATTTGATTATTTGAAAGAATTTTTAGGCTTGTATATTTTTTGTAATTATCAAATAACTGATTTGCTTGGATAAACTTGATATTAATAATCAAAAAAATAAAAATAATAACTATTTTTTTCATATATGTTCTGTTTGAAAATTTATAAATATTCTGTAATAATTTTATAATGAATAAAAAAAAGTATCTATCAGGTAATATAATTTGTGCTCTACCACAATTAAAGGATCTTTTTTTTTCTAAAAGCCTTATTTATATAACTCACCATAATAGAAATGGTGCTGTTGGCATTGTTTTAAATTATAAAATTATGAATATAAATAGTGAAGATCTATTCCAAAAGCTTAATTTAAATGCATCGAATAATTCCCTAAATTTTTCATTGCATATAGGTGGACCTCTAAATCAAAATAATGGATTTATTCTTCATTCAAAAGAATATAACTTAGAAGATACCATTAAAGTTTCTAAACTTGTAAATTTAACGTGTTCAACACAAATTATCGAAGATATAGCTATGGATAAAGGACCTACCAAATATTTTATTTCCTTAGGCTACGCTGGTTGGGGACCAGGACAACTAGAACAGGAAATTATTGACAATAGTTGGATAAATATCAATGAAAAACTTGATCTAATTTTTGATATTGATGTTGAACAAAAGTGGAAAAAAGCAATAGAATTTACAGGAATTGATTTCTCAAAATTTTCATCTTACTCTGGATCAGCATAGATGAATTTAAGTATTTTTAATTATAAAATCCTCAACTAATTCAGTATTGTTAGGAATAACTTTATAAAATTCATCTTTAGATAATATTTTTTTAAGTTTTTCTGGCAGCTGGTTGTCATTATTCGTAGACAAATTCACAGTATCAATAAACTTTGCATAATGGGCAGTTGCAAGATAAAAATTAGTTTCTTCTTTACTACATTTTGATCTTCCTACATTGATACCAACAGCAGTATGTGGATCAAGAATAATTTTGTGTTTTCTATATATTTCATAAATAGTTTTTTTAGTTTTAATATCATTAAGCCTTCCCCCAACAAAAAATTTCAAGATATTTTCAAGTTTTTTTTTAGGAATTTTAAAGAAACCCTCATTCTTAAAACTCTCGAATAATTTCTTCAAAAGATTTCTATCATTATTATAAAAATCAAAAAGTAATCTTTCAAAATTACTTGATATTTGAATATCCATACTGGGACTCAAGGTTTTTATGGTATTATTTTTTTTCATTATACCTGTTTCAAAAAACCTTGTTAATACATCGTTTAAATTTGAAGCAACTATTATTTTAGAGATAGGGAGCCCCATTTTACCAGAAAAATATCCTGCAAACGCGTTACCAAAATTTCCTGTAGGTATAGTAAAGTTCACTTTCCTAAAATCGTTAATGAAATTTGAATATGCCCAAAAATAATAAACAATTTGTCCCATTATTCTGACCCAATTTATCGAATTTACTGCAGCTAAATTAAATAATTTTCTTTTATTGTTTCTCTCAAATAGAGATTTAACAATATTTTGACAATCATCAAAATCTCCTTTAATTGCAATATTGAAAACATTCTTTTTTTGAATTGTAGTCATCTGTCTTCTTTGAATTTCGCTAACCTTCTTGTAAGGAAAGAGTATGAACATATTTACAAATTCAGATTTTGAGCATCCTTCAATTGCAGCAGAACCTGTATCCCCCGAAGTTGCACCTATTATTGTAAGATGTATATTTTTTTTATTTAATATAAATTCATATATATTTCCTAAAAGTTGAAGTGCATAATCTTTAAAAGCAAAAGTTGGTCCATGAAAAAGATTTAATATAAACTCGTTTTTATCTAATTCTGAAAGAGAAATAATTTTATTATCTGAAAAGTTTTCATAGGTCTTTTTACAAATTTTCAAATATTCTTCGGATTCAATTCCTGAACTTACAAATGGATATGTGATTTTATGTGCTAGTTGGTAATATTCTAAGTTTTTAAAACTCTCTATTTCTTGTTTATTAAATCTTGGAATACTATTTGGAACATAAAGACCGCCATCTTTAGACAAACCGTTTAATACAACATCCTCAAAATCAACTGATGTTTCAAGACCTCTAGTTGATGAGTAATACATTTATATTTCCTAATTCAAAAATTTATTTCTTTTGTCGAACTATACTAGAAGCTAAAAAAACTCCAACTAATGTGCAGGCAATTAAAAACCAAGTAATTGCATACTGTAGGTGGTTGTTTCTTATATATATTCTTGTTTGCCCCCCTAACGGATATCCACCAGGTCCATTGTTGACTGCCTCGAGATAAAATGAATGTTCAACATTAGTGTTCAGAAAATCTTTCATTTTTTCAGGTTCAACATAAAACCAGAAATTATCATCAGGATCATTATCAGGTTGATATTTTCCCTTTCTGCCAGGAAGTCTTATCACTGCTTCTTTTACTGAGAGTAAATTATCAATATTTTCCATTCTTGCTTGTTTATTTTTTTTTCTCGTAGGTATCCAGCCTGTATCAAAAATTATATTTTTGTCATTGGGTTGTTTCAAGACAACAAGAATATGAAATCCATTGTTTCCATTTTTACTTAAAGCAGGCATAAACATTTCTTTTTCATTTAGAAACTTTCCCTCTACCTTTACCCTTGTAAATTCGTTTCTTAAAGGATCTTTAATATCCTCAAGAAATCTTATATTATTTTCAAACCTAGAAACTCTTGTTTCAATCAAATCTTTCTTCCAACTAAGTCTTTGAACCTGCCATAAACACAAGCTAAGAAGAATACCAAAACCAACGATTGTTGCAATAGATGGTATTAACTTAGGTTGGAAACTATACAGTTTGTTATAAAATTTAAACTTCATTATATGAGATTATAAGGAAGCCCACCAATATACAAAAGCAAAAAGGAACAACCACACAACATCAACAAAATGCCAATACCATGCGGCAAATTCAAAACCTAAGTGTTTTTCAGATTTGAATGGATTTCTAAAACTACGAATAAAACAAACAATCAAGAAAATCGTTCCAATCAAAACGTGCGCACCATGAAAGCCCGTTGCCATATAAAACGTTGATGGGTATATTCCTTCATCAATAGAGAATTCAGCGTGCATATATTCAAAAGCTTGAAAACCTGTGAAAATTATACCGAGAAGGATAGTTAAAAATAAGAAAATTAAAAAGTTTTTATGATCATTCTCCCGAAGTGCTTGATGAGCCCATGTTACAGTTCCTCCAGATGCCAATAAAATTAAGGTATTAAGTAAAGGAATTCCAAAAGGTTCAATCAACGTAATTTCTTCTGGAGGAAAAATACCACCTAAACTCTCAACTCTACCAATTAATTCTGGACTATTTTCACCTGGATAAAATGCAACATCAAAGAACGCCCAAAACCACGCGGCAAAAAACATAACTTCAGACGCTATAAAAAGTAACATGCCATATCTTAGACCAATTTGAACAACCTTGTTGTGATATATTCCACTTTGCGATTCTTTCACGACATCTACCCACCAAAAAAGACTTGATAATATGACGGCTAACCCACCTAAAGCAAAAAGCAAAGATTTTTCTTCATGCATAAATACAATTGCTCCCCATGCTAGTAATAATGTAGACATTGCCGTTACAAGTGGCCATGGACTTGGATCTACAAGATGATAAGGATGTTTTTGTTCACTGCTCATTTCTACCTCTAAAGTTTTTTTATGTACATTGTATACGATAATGTTAATTCTTTTATATTTTTAATAGAATTATCATTTATTATAGCAGGATCTATAAAAAAAGAAACCGGCATTTCAACTTCTTCCCCTGGCTTAAAGACTTGTTCTTCGAAACAAAAACATTCAATTTTATTAAAATATTGTGCAGCAAGTAATGGTGTAACATTAAAAGTTGCTGTACCTGTAATTGGGATATTAGAGTTGTTAACTGCTTTAAAAAAAACCAACTCATTTTTACCCAACTGGGTTGAGATTATACTATTGACTGGCTCAAAATAAAGCGGAGAATTTTTCTCAATTGATGAATCTAACCTAACTTCTATATTGCTATCTACCAATTTTGTATTATTTTCCTCACTAACTTTTGGCGTGCCACCATATCCTGTGACTTGACAAAAAATCTTGTATAATGGGACTGAAGCGTAACTAATACCAATCATTATAACGACAAAACTGGCTAGGTATATTGCTTGTGATTTTATCTTCGAAGAAACCATTTTTACATTTTAATTATAGTTACCACGTAAAATATAACAACTAGCGAAAGTAAAGCTAAACCTAGAGCTACATTTTTTTTTTCTTTATTATTCATATTTAAATCATAATTAATTTATCAAGAACAAAAAACACAAAAATTAGATAAAGATAAAGAATAGAGAACTTGAAAAGTCTGGAAGCAAACTTGTCATTTTCATCGTTCGTACTTGTCAAAAGTTTAAATGAATAAAAAACAAAAAACAAGTTCAAAATTAACGAAGCAACTAGGTATATTATACCTGAAAGATTCAGAAAAAATGGAGACACCGAGATAAAAAAAAGTGAAATACTATACACTAAAGATTGTACCTTTGTCACTTTCCTTCCGTATACTACTGGCAACATTGGTATCTTAGCTTTTGAATACTCAACGTCCTTGTACATCGCTAGAGCCCAGAAATGTGGTGGGGTCCATACAAAAATTATTAAAAATAGCATAATTGGGAAAAGAGAAATATCTCCTGTAACACAAGCCCATCCTATAACAGGAGGAAAGGCTCCTGCGGCTCCACCAATTACAATATTATGATGAGTTCTTCTTTTAAGCCACATTGTATATATAAAAATATAAAAGGCTATCGAACTTGCTAATAAGAATGCCGCAAAGTAGTTAATAGTTAAACCAAGGACTAGAACCGATATTAATGCAAGGATAATTCCAAAACCTAGCACATCTTTGGGATGAATTCTTCCCATAGGAATAGCTCTTTTTTTTGTCCTTTCCATTTTACAGTCAATATCTCTATCATACCACATATTAATGGCACCAGATGCACCAGCACCTATTGAAATACAAATTATTGCAGTTAGTGAAAGAAAAGGGTGGAGAGTTCCAGGAGCCAGATAAAGACCACAAATACTAGTAAATATTGCCAAAGACATAACTCTAGGCTTCAATAATGACACATAATCAGAAACACTACTTTCGTAGTTATACTTATCATTTAAGTTTACTTTTGAAGTGCTTATGGACATACCTAAACCAAGTCGTTGGTTTATTTTATCTTGGGAAGCTCATCAAATGAATGAAAAGGTGGTGGAGAACTCAAACCCCACTCAAGTGTAGTTGCACCTTTACCCCAGGGATTAGCTTCAGCTTTACGTGATCTTGCAAATGCTTCAATTATTACAATTAAAAAGAAGAACGCAGCAAAAACTGATATGTATGCTCCTATACTAGAGACGTAATTCCAACCTGCATATGCATCAGGATAGTCGGGAATTCTTCTAGGCATACCAGCAAGGCCGGAAAAATGCATGGGGAAGAAAGTGATATTTACACCAATAAAAGTTAACCAAAAATGTATCTTACCTAAAAACTCGCTATATTCCCTTCCAGTCATTTTACTGAACCAATAATAAAAACCTGAATAGATAGAAAATAAAGCTCCCATTGACATTACATAGTGAAAATGTGCAACTACATAATAAGTATCATGAAGTGCTACATCAATTCCAGTATTCGCTAGTACAACTCCAGTAACACCTCCCAACGTAAACAAGAAAATCATTGCTATTGCAAACAGCATTGGAGTTTTAAATTCAATGGATCCGCCCCACATCGTGGCAATCCAACTAAAAATTTTAATTCCTGTAGGGACAGCAATTACCATAGTTGCAGCAAGAAAATATGCTCTCGTATCTACATCTAATCCAGTTGTATACATATGATGAGCCCAGACAACAAATCCTACTACTCCTATCGCAGCCATGGCATATGCCATTCCAAGATATCCAAATATTGGTTTTTTCGAAAAAGTAGAGACCACATGACTTATAATTCCAAAACCAGGTAGAATAAGGATATATACTTCAGGATGACCAAAAAACCAAAATAAATGTTGAAACAGGACAGGATCTCCACCCATTTCAGGGTTAAAAAACGCAGTTCCGAAATTTCTGTCAGTTAGCATCATGGTTATTGCTCCTGCTAAAACTGGAAGTGAAAGAAGTAATAAAAACGCAGTTATAAGAATGGACCAAGCAAATAGCGGCATTTTGTGCATTGTCATACCTGGAGCTCTCATATTAAATATTGTTGTAATGAAGTTTATTGCACCAAGAATTGATGAAGCTCCAGCTAAATGCATTGACAAGATAACCATATCAACTGCAGGACCTCCATGACCTGAGGTTGATAATGGTGCATACATTGTCCATCCCGGTCCTGCGCCTCCGTCAACAAACCCCGAACCCACAAGAAGAATTATAGAAGGCACGAGCAACCAAAAACTCAAATTATTCATTCTTGGAAAAGCCATGTCAGGTGCACCTATCAATAATGGTACAAAATAATTACCAAAACCACCTACCATTGCAGGCATTATCATAAAAAAGATCATCAGTAGACCATGAGAAGTTATCCAAACATTGTATCTTTGATAATCAGCACCAAGAATTTGCATCCCTGGCTCCGCCAACTCCATACGGATTAAAAGAGAAAAAACTCCTCCAAGAAGACCTGCAAATATAGCAAAAACTAGATATAATACACCAATATCCTTGTGATTAGTTGAGAAAAAATACTTTTTAAAAAAAGTAGGTTCTGAATGACTATCTGACATATCTATATACTCCCAATTACTTATTTATTTAAGTGCTATGTTGTTATCAATCTTATTTTTTGCAAACTCTTCTTCAGCTTCAACCAACCACGATGCAAATTCATCCTCTGTGACTGCTTTAATAGTAATAGGCATAAAACCATGACCTGGACCACAAAGCTCGGAACATTGACCGTAGTACATTCCAGGCTCGTTTATATTGAAATAAGTTTCATTAAGTCTTCCAGGTATTGCATCCATTTTCACACCAAGGGCAGGAACTGACCATGAATGTATTACACCAGCCGGATCACTTGTGATCATTACTTTTATATTTTTCTTTACCGGAAGAACGAGATTGTAATCCGTGGTGAGAAGCCTAGGTTGATTCTCACTTAGCTCTTCATCCTCTAGCATAATGGCATCAAATGTTATGTCATTGTGATCAGGATATTCATATCCCCAATACCATGTGTAACCGGTTGCTTTTATTGTCATGTCAATATTAGAAAAATCATTTTGTTTGTAAAGTAGCCTAAATGATGGAATTGCAATAACGACAAGTATTAATACAGGTATAAGAGTCCATGCGACTTCTAAAACTGCATTATGAGTTGTTTTTGTGGGTTTAGGATTTCTGGAGGCACTAAATTTGAAGCATACGTAAGCAAGAAGTAAGAACACGAAAATAGTAATTGCGGTTATGATCCAAAAAACCACACTGTGAAAATCGATTAGCTCCTGCATCAACGGAGACCCAGCTTCTTGAAAGCTAAGCTGCCAATCTTTTGCCAAACCATTGGCTTGAATTGACATGGGGAGAAAAGTAAATAATAAAATTTTAAACATTTTTTTATCTTAAAAATTATCCTATTAATCAATCAATATAATTATCTTTTACAAAAAAACAATTACTACATGATAAAAAAAAAGAATTAATTGTTTTTTAATCAAGATAGACTTACTTTTGAATTATTACAATTAATTTATGGTAAAAGTACAATGGATGAGATAGAAAAATTTTGGTCAAAAGAAAAATCTTCCTTATTAGTAGACAAAACACTCTCTGCATACGACGATGGTGAACTTTTTGTTGAGAAAACAGTTAGTGAAAACCTACTTTTTGATGATAATAAATTAAAAAATGCAAGTTTTGATGAGGATAAAGGTTTCGGTTTACGAGTAGTCAAGGATGATTCTATTGGTTTTGCTCATAGTTCAGAGTTGACAGATAGATCCCTGAAAAATGCTATCAAAGCAGTTCAATCACTTGATAAAGGTGGAAACTTTGGTAACAAAGCACCATTAAAAACCAACAAAAAGTTGTATTCTGAGCTTAACCCCATTGAGCTGATAGAATTTAAATCCAAAATATCTTTACTTGAAAAAATTAATTCTTACGCAAGATCAAAAGATCAAAGAGTTAAACAAGTCTCAATAACCTTAGCTGCAAATCATCAAAATATTGAAATTTATAAAGAAAATGGAGAGTTTTTTAATGATTCCAGACCATTGGTAAGAATGAATGTAAGCATATCGGTAGAAAGAGATAAAAAAATTGAAAATGGTTCTTACGGATTTGGAGGAAGGCATATGTATGATTTGCTTTTCAAAGACGAAAACTGGAAAAGAGCTGTAGACAAAGCCTATACTCAAGCTATCATCAGACTTGATGCTATTGCAGCGCCTGCTGGGGAACAAGTGGTTATTCTTGGTCCCGGATGGCCAGGAATACTTCTGCATGAAGCTATTGGACATGGTCTTGAAGGGGACTTTAATAGAAAGAAAACTTCCGCTTTTCACGAATTAATTGGTAAAAGCGTTGCATCTAAACAAATAACGATCGTTGATGATGGAACTATTCCTGATAAAAGGGGTTCATTAAGTATTGATGATGAAGGCACTCCATCTCAAAAAACAGTTTTAATAGAAAATGGAATATTGAAAAATTTTATGCAAGATAGATTAAATGCAAGACTAATGAATACCCAAGCAACTGGAAATGGAAGAAGAGAAGATTATTCATGTATTCCGATGCCAAGAATGACCAATACTTATATGTTGAATGGTAAATACGAACATAATGAATTAATTGAATCAACTAAAAATGGAATTTTTGCTACTCAATTTAGCGGTGGTCAAGTAGATATAACATCAGGAAAATTTGTTTTTAGTGCCTCTGAGGCATACGAAATTAAAAACGGTAAAATAGGAAGACCACTTAAAGGAGCAACTTTAATCGGAAACGGTCCAGACGTTTTAAAAAGAGTGTCAATGGTTGCAAATAACCTAAAACTAGATAATGGTATAGGTACTTGCGGAAAAGAAGGACAGGCTGTGCCTGTAGGTGTTGGTCAACCCAGCCTCAAAGTAGATAATCTTACAGTAGGTGGAACTGTCTAGTCCTCTTGATGAACTTTATCAAAAATTCTCTCTTCGTAATCAATAAATTCTTTGATCATTGTTCTCCATAACTTTTCAACTAAACCATCTGGTAAGTTTTTTTTCTGAGCCTCAACATTTAATTTTTTAATGATTCTCTCTATTCTTTCCTGGTCAATTATTTGATCTCTATTTTTTAATCTAACAGCCTCAACAACTAAAATCTTTCTTTTTGAAATAAGATTTATGATTTGTTCATCAATCCTATCAATAGAATCTCGTACTTCATTAATATTTGAATATTTTTTTTTATTCATAAAATCTTTCTCTAATCATTTTCAACATTTTCATAGAATTTGAAAGAATTTAATTGATATATTTTATCAATATTATTATTCCAATCTTCTAAAAACATCTTTTTCCATATTTCAGCAGGGGATTTTCCTCCATTTAGGATTGTATAAAGAGTATTCAAAAAAATAGATTCATCTTTTTTCTTTTCATTAAATACAGCTCTTTTTATCAGACCTTTTTTGGATAAATTTAATAATCTCATCAAAAAAACTTTAATATCAATATTATCTGGTGTTTTTGATTTAAGACCTTTAATTGCAACATCAGCATAAAAGTTCTGTCTATCTTGGTCTGACCAGTTCTTCACAATATCCCAAGTTTCATCTAGAATATCTGAATCATAGAGTAAACCAGTCCAAAAAGCAGGAAGAGCGCAAACGCTCGACCATGGACCACCATCTGCTCCCCTAACTTCTATATATTTTTTGAGCCTTACTTCTGGAAAAGCAATAGTCATATGATCATTCCAGTCTTCGAAAGTAGGAAATTGAGAAGGGAGAACCTCTAATTTCCCATTTAAAAAATCTTCAAAAGACTTTCCTGAACAGTCATAATAATTTTCATCTCTCTTTACAAAGTACATAGGAACTTTGAGAAGATAATCAACATAGCTCTCAAATGAAAAACCATCCTCAAATACAAAAGGTAAAATACCACATCGTTGTTTGTCTGTTTGTGTCCAGATCCATGACCTGTAACTTAAAAAATTTGTCAATTTACCCTCTTTAAAAGGAGAATTTGCGTACAATGCAATAATAGCCGGTTGAATCGATAGACTTACCCTAAACTTTTTCACCATATCTGATTCAGAATCAAAATCTAAATTCGCCTGAATCGTGGCTGTTCTGTGCATCATATCTAATCCATGGTTTCCTGTTATTTTCATATAATTTCTCATTATTTTGTACCTCTTTTTCGGTATCATTGGAATCTGATCCAGTTTCCATTTTGGTAAGAATCCTATTCCCATGTATCCAATTCCAAGTTGTTTAGAAACAGAATCTAATTCAAATTGGTGTGACGTTACTTCTTGACAAGTATGAAAAAGATTATTTAAAGGTGCCCCGGAAAGTTCTATCTGTCCCCCTGGTTCAAGTGTTATTGTGCTTCCTGATTTTTCCAGTCCAATAAGGTTATTATTTTCAAAAACCCTATTCCATGAAAAGTTTTTATGTAGCTCATTAAATAACGTTTTAATATCTTCATAATCTAATGGTTTTAAGTCTGATTCAGTAAAACCAAATTTTTCGTGTTCAGTTCCAATCTTCCATTCATTTTTAGATTTGCATCCACTAGCAATAAAATTTATTAAGTCTTCTTTATTGAGCTTCTTATTCATAGTTTTTTTCCAATGATTTAATACAAGATAATGCATAAATTGCAGCAGTATCCGCCTTAAGGATTCTATTACCCAGTGATACAAAAAAAATATTTCTTCTTCTTTTCAACTGCTCTATTTCAGAATCTGACCAGCCTCCAACAGGACCAATAAAAATAGCGACCTTTTTGGATATATTCTCCTTAATTATACTTGATATCATTATATCTTTTTCTCTTTCATCACAAACTATGATTGTTCTTTCTTTATCCCATTCTATTAATAAGTCTTTAAATAATTTAACATCAAGAATCTTTGGTACCTCAATTCCACCAGATTGTTCGATAGCTTCGATAAGAATTTTATTCAGTCTTACATAGTTTAATTTAAAATTTTCTGAAAATTGAGTTTTCATTGGAATAATTTTTTTTATACCAATTTCTGTTATTTTCTCTATTAAATAATTTATATTTTTTGATTTAACAATTCCAAAACACACCCAAATGTCAATTGGTTGTGTTTCTTCAGGCTTTTTGGTTTGGTTTAAAATATTCAAAATCACTTCTTTTTTTTTGTATTTTATTTCTGAAAGCCACTCACCATTTTCTTCATTAAATATCAAAATTTTGTCTCCAACATTCTTTCTCATAACATTAACTAAATAATGGGATTGACTTTTTGAGAGAACTATTTCACTTTTATTTGCAATAACATTTTCGAAAAAAACTCTAATTTTAGACATATTTAAATTTACACAACATCAAATTAAAAACAATGAACAATTCTATAACAAATAAAATAAATAATTTATTATTTCTAGGAAGATACCATAAACCTTATGGTTCACTATTATTAATGTGGCCGTGTTTTTGGGGAGTAGCTTATGATAATCAAATTTCAGCTAACAATTTATGGTACTTATTTTTACTTGGTTTAGGATCTTTTATTATGCGTGGGGCTGGTTGTACTATAAATGACATACTTGATGTAAGCTATGATAAGAAAGTTTCAAGAACTAAAGAGAGACCAATGGCAAAAAAGAAAATAACTTTAGTAGAAGCAATTATTTTTCTTTTTTTTCAGTTATTTCTTGGATTACTCATTGTAATAAACTTTAGCCCAAAAACTATAATTCTTGCATTTAGCATAATACCAATGATTTTTATCTATCCACTTTTTAAAAGATTTACTTATTTTCCTCAAATTGTTTTAGGTATTATATTTAACTGGGGAATAATAGTTGGATTTTCATGTTCAAACGAATTCTTTAATAAAGAAATTTTATTTCTGTATTTTGCTGGAGTGTTTTTAACGATTGGATACGACACTATATATTCTTTTCAAGATATTGAGGATGACATAAAAGTTGGAGTCAAATCTATGGGTCTTATTACAAGAAAAAATCCAAAATTTTATATAGGACTTATATACTTAATTAGTCTAATTCTTTTTTCTTTGACTTTTTTTACAATTCATGGAGCTACCACAGTATGCTTTGTAACTGTATTAATCATATTTTTTTATTTCTTTTTTCAAATCAAAAAAATTAAGTTAGAAGATAAAGATATGCTTCAAAAAATTTTCGTTTCTAATTCACTTTTTGGGGGACTAATTTTTTTAGGCCTGATTATTTGATTTATTTGCGTGGAAGAATTATATATCTCACATAACAATTATCTACGAATTTCCATGAATAAAAATCCCAGTTTTTTTTTGCCTCTTCGTAAGAATTAAAAGGTCCATATTTTTCAAGTTTATAATCTTTCTTAATTTCTTCAAACTTTGTATCTTCATAGTGTCCTCCGACAACCCAATAACTCATTTACAGCTCCATCATGAAAATTTATTAGTAATTATTGTAAATATATCATTTTAACATATAAAGAAAACTATGGATAAAAATTTTCTGTTTGAAATCATCAATAAACTTAAGAAAAAAGGTTGCGATCAATCTGATGTCTTTTTCTCTGAGAACTTTTCTTTGAGTTCCTCAAGACGATTGGACAAATTAGAAAAAAATGAGCATTCCGAAAACTCTGAAATTGGCATTAGAGCAATTCTCGGAAAAAAACAATCAATTATTTCCTCTAATAATACTAACCCAAAAAATATAGAAACTTTAGTAGATAAAATTTTTGAGATGGTTTCTGTAGTTCCAGAAAATCAATATTGTGGGCTTCCTGATGAAAAGTATATTTCACAGTTTAATAAAGCAGAGTTTGAAGACTTAGATTTATTAGACAAAAAAGTTCCTACACTTAAGGACTTAAATAATAAAGCTTCAGAGTTAGAGAATAGCGCTCTAAAAAATAAAATGATAATTAACTCTGAGGGTGCTGAGGTAGCGTGGAGCAAAAATAATTACTATCTTGCTGCCTCTAATGGTATGTATCAAGAGTTTAGTAAAAGTAGCAGTAGCTATATTCTTGCTATTTTAGCCGGAAATAATAAGAATATGGAAAGAGAATACGACTATAAAACAGAAGTGTTTTTTGATGATTTAGGAGATCTAACCAAGGCTGGTGAAACAACAGCAAAAAAAGCAATTTCAAAACTAAATTCTAGAAAAATTAAAACCTGTAAAACAAATGTGATTTTTGAATCAAAGATTGCAGCAAGTTTAATTAGAAACTTATTGACCGGTTGCAATTCTTCACTGATTGCCAGAGGAACTAGTTTTTTGAAAGATAAACTAAATCACAAGTTATTTAATGATAAAATTAATATAGTTGATAATCCTTTAATGAAAAGAAAGCTCAAATCTAAAATTATTGATTGTGAAGGAATTAAGTGTAAAAAAAATTATTTAATTGAGTCGGGAAAATTAAAGTTTTTTTTTAATTCCATTGAACAAGCCAGGCAGTTAAACCAAAAACCTACTGGTCATGCATCAAGAAGTCCATCATCTCTTCCAAGTCCATCTGCATCCAATCTTTATTTAGAAAAAGGTGATATTTCAAAAGAATCTTTAATTAAAAGTATGAATAAAGGTTTATTAGTAACAGAACTTATGGGTAGTTCAATAAATATGTCAAATGGAGACTATAGCCGTGGAGCATCAGGATTTTGGATCGAAAATGGAGAAATCGCATACCCTGTCTCAGAAGTAACAATAGCTGGAAACCTTTTAGAAATTTTTTCAACGTTGTTACCTGCAAATGACCTAAACTTTGATTATGGAATAAATGCACCCTCTTGTCTGATAGAAAATCTTACAATTGCTGGTATTTAATGAACGAGATAGACTCTAATTTAATTAACTCATTCGAAAAAATAGCTATTAAAGCTATGTTTAAAGCAGGACAAATAGCTTTGAATTTTCAAAACAATAAAATTAAGTTTTGGTATAAATCTAAAAGTCAACCAGTTACACATGCGGATATTGAAATAAACACTTACTTACAAAATTTTTTTAAAAAAAATACACCGGATTTTGGATGGTTATCAGAGGAAGTAGATGATGATGAATCGAGATTAAAAAAAGAAATGTTTTGGTGCCTTGATCCTATTGATGGAACAAGATCTTACATAGACGGAAAACCAGAATTTGTAATTTCTTTAGCTTTAATTTACAAAGATTTTCCAATTTTAGGTTTAATATATAACCCTAGAACAAAAGAAATGTTCTCAGCCAGAAAAGGTTCAGGTTCATATTGTAATAATGAAAAAATAAAAGTTTCTCAAAATATGAATCTTAATAATTGTAAAATCACTATAAGCAGCTCAGAAATCGCTAAAACAAAAAAATATCAATTCCTAAAAAATCAAAAGCTAATTACTATGGGTTCTATCGCATACAAAGTTGCTTTAGTAGCAAAGGGGAAAGTTGATATTGCAATAAGTTTTACAGGAAAAAGCGATTGGGATTTAGCTGCTGCGTCATTAATACTTGAAGAATCAGGGGGAACCATTTCAAATCTTGATGGGAAAAAAATTAATTATAATACTAGCACATTAAGAATTCCGTCTGTTTGTGCTACAAATACAAAAACTCATAATAAAATTTTAAATGAAATCAAAATGATATAAACGGACGTTATTTTGAAAAAAATAGATTTAGAAACCAGACAAAGATCAACAAAAAGTCTATTAAAAAGGTTGATCAAAAACTACGTGAAAAAACATTATAGGAAATTATTTTTTGCTATTATATGTATGATTATTGTGTCAAGCTCTACTGCAATTCATGCATGGATGATGCAACCTGTTCTTGACGATATTTTTCTAAACAAAAGTTCCACTATGCTACTTTTACTCCCAATTGCAATTATATTAATTTCAGTAATAAAGGGTATTGCGTCTTATTTCCAATCTGTATTGATGAATTTTATTGGATTTAGAATAGTTGCTGACGTTCAGTCAGAAATGTTTGCTTCAATTATAAAATTTGACTTATCCTATTTCAGTGAAAATAATTCTGGCACATTAATCTCAAGATTCATAGCTGATGTGGGTTCGTTAACACGTGGGGTCCACAGTGTTATTACAAATATAATAAAAGATATTCTTACAATTTTTTTTCTTATTTTAGTTATGTTTTATCACGACTGGAAACTAGCTCTTATGGCATTCGTTGTGTTCCCTATTTCGGTCTTACCAATTGTAAAAATTGGGAAAAGAATCAGAAAGATTTCTACTCAGACTCAAGTTGGGTTTGGGGAATTAACATCAAAATTAACCGAAGTATTTACAGGAATAAAAACAATAAAGTCATTTAATGCTCAAGAATTTGAAAAAGAAAGATTAGACTCATCAATAGAAAATATTTTTAAGTTAACATTTAAATCTAACAAGATTAGCGCTATTGCAAGACCCTTAATGGAGACATTAGGAGGGCTCGCAGTTGCATCTGTTATTTGGGTAGGGGGGAGTCAGGTTATAAATGGAGAGACAACTCCAGGAACTTTTTTTTCTTTTATTACAGCCCTACTCATGGCTTATCAGCCAGTAAAATCTCTTGCTGGTTTAAATACTACATTACAAGCGGCAATGGCTTCAGCAGAACGTATATTTTCAATCATTGATTTAACTCCCTCAATCATTAATAAACCTAAGATTTCCTTTGAAAAGATTAATAAATTACAAAAAAAGTTTATTGAATTTAATAATATAAGTTTTAAATACTTGAATTCAAAGAACGATATCCTGAAAAATTGCTCTCTGAAAATACCATATGGTAAAAAAGTAGCATTAGTTGGACATTCAGGTGCTGGAAAAACATCCCTTTTAAATTTAATTCCAAGATTTTATGAACCTTATAAGGGAAATATTTCACTTAATAATTTTAATATAAAAGATATTGACTTAAATGACCTCAGAAAAATTTTATCTATAGTAAGTCAAGATGTAGTCCTATTCGATGGATCAATTAGATACAATATACTTTATGGTTGTGATTCAAACGTTACTGAAAATATGATTCTTGAAGCTTGTAAAAACTCTGGTTGTCAAGAATTCCTTTCAAAGTTACAAGAAGGAATTGAAACTAATATAGGTGAAAATGGAGTTAAACTTTCAGGCGGTCAACGTCAAAGGATTGCAATAGCAAGAGCGTTCTTAAAAGACGCACCATTTTTACTTCTTGATGAAGCTACCTCAGCTTTAGACTCAATATCAGAAGAAAAGATTCAAAAGGCAATTAGAAAGCTGATGATTGGTAGAACATCATTAGTTATAGCTCATAGACTTTCTACAATTAAAGATGCAGACTTAATAGTTGTGATTGATAATGGTAAAATTTCTGACAAAGGAAGTCACGAAAAACTTCTTTCTTCTTCAAGTTTATATAAAAATTTATATAATCTTCAATTTAAAGAAAAAAAAAATGCTTAAACCCCTTTTACGAAATAAACTAATTAAATCTTTTCTAAGCTGGATGATATCAGTATACATCAAATTTTGTTATCATACATCATTTTGGATGATAAAAGATGATGATTACGTCAAAAATCTTATTAATAAAAATAAAAGTTTTATTGTATGTTTTTGGCATGGTCGATTATTAATGACTCCATTTTGTTGGAATTATGAAAAAGATTTTTTTATGTTGATTTCTGGTCATCCAGATGGCCAAATCATTTCAAAAGCTGTGTCATATTTTGGAATTAAGACTATAACTGGTTCGTCATTTAATAATAAAATATCTTCTCTTAAAAATATAGTTAATGAAATAAATTCTAATAATATTGTTGGAATTACTCCTGATGGACCAAGAGGCCCAATGGAAAAAGTAAAAAATGGAATGATTTCTCTATCAATTTTAACTAAAACACCTCTTGTACCGCTGAGTTTTGGGGCTAGATTTTATAAAAAACTTAGTTCATGGGATAGATTTCTTCTAATCTTTCCTTTTAATAAATTCGTTGCTGTTTGGGGGAAGCCTATTTATTGCAGTAAAAAGGATAGTTCTGAAAAGAAAAAAATAATGCTAGAAAAAGAGCTTAACAGAGTCACAAAACTCGCAGATAATTTGGCTCACTAAACTTTTATGATTTATAACGTTTATAAAAATTTAACAAACTTTTTATCAATTCCAATTTTATTTTTTCTTTTTTTACGTTTTATTAAAAAAAAAGAAAGTATAAAAAGCATAAAACAAAAGTTCGGATCATATAGGTATAAAAGACCCGGCGAAAAATTAATATGGATTAACGCTGTAAGCATCGGAGAAGCGTTGTCAGTTTTATCAATAATTAAAAAAATTAGAGAAAATTACCCTCTTCATACAATATTAATCACCACGACTACCTTAACCTCTGCAAAAATAATTGATCAATTAAATATTAAAAACGTAATTCACCAATTTTCACCTATAGATATTTATTTTGTTGTTAAAAAGTTTTTTAATTATTGGAAACCAAATCTTGCATTATTTGTTGAATCTGAAATTTGGCCAAATCTAATTTTGGAATCAAAAAAAAGAAATATTAAAACTTTATTATTAAATGCAAGACTTTCTGAAAAAGCCTTTCAAAATTGGAAAAAAGTACCGAATAAGATCTTTAAAAGTTTTGATATGTGTATCACTCAGGATAATCTATCAAAACAAAGATTAAAATTCTTAGGAATTAAAAATATAAAATTTTCCATAAATATGAAATTTTTTTCTGAAAATTTAAAATATCAGCCTTTAGAACAAAAAAAGCTTCAACTCTATATTAAAAACAGGTTTACAGTTCTTCTAGTGAGCTGTCATAATAAAGAAGAGCAAATATTAATTGACGTTATAAAAAAGTTAAAAAAAAATATTCCGGATATTTTTAGTATTATACTTCCAAGACATATTAGTAGATCAAAAAAAATTCAAAGACTAATAAAAGAAAATAATATAAATTTTAAAATCAGGTCTTCTAATGAGATAATAAATGAATCAACTGATTTTTATTTAGCAGATACGATCGGGGAAACGGGTTTATTCTATGCTATTTCCGATTTAGTAATTATTGGTGGCTCTTTCATCAATCATGGGGGACAAAATCCTATTGAACCATCGAACTTTAACTGTCCCATAATATTTGGGCCCTTTATGCAAAACTTTCAGGAAATAACTAACGAGATGTTAAAAAATAATGCAGCTTTAAAAGCTATGAATAAGCAAGATTTAAAAAGGTATATTCTAATGGTTTATAAGGATAAATTATTGAGAAAAAAATTAAGTCAAAATTTAACAAAATATTGTAAAAAGAAAAAAGAAAAGTTTGATTTTGTATGGCGAGAACTAAATAAATTTATTTTAGATATCTAGAATGTTAATAAAACCAAAATTTTGGCAAATAAAAAATCATCCTTTATCAATAATTTTCAGCCCTTTAAGTTTCCTCTATAATCTTATTCATAAGTTTTTAGAATTAATTAGTAATGAAATTGATGCTCAAATATTTACAATTTGCATTGGAAATTTATCTATGGGAGGATCAGGAAAAACTCCAGTTGTTTTGGCTCTTAGAAAATTACTTTCAAGAAAATATAAGAAAATATATGTTTTAAGTAGGGGGTATAGGGGTTCAAATAAAAAAGCTAAATTAGTAAATAAAAATGATAGTATAGATTTAGTTGGAGATGAGGCTATATTACATAGAAGATATGGAAATATCTGCATTGCAAAAAATAGGGTAGAGGGTGCAAGACTTTGCCGTAAAAATAAAGCAGATTTATTAATTTTAGATGATGGGTTACAAACAAAGCATATAAAAAAAAATATATCTTTTATTGTATTTGATACGCTTGAACAATTTGGTAATAGAAAGGTTTTCCCAGCAGGACCATTAAGAGAAGACATACGCTATGGTTTTTCGAAAGCCGATGCATTTATAGTAATAAAAAATTCTGATAATAATTTAGATATAAATTTTCCAGAAGAAAAACCAATTTTTATTGCAAAAAAAAAGATAAAAGTTCCAAAGTTAAAAACCAAAAATGTAATGGCTTTTTGTGGATTAGGATCTCCAGAGAATTTTTACAGTATCTTAGAGAGTTATGGGTTAAAAATTCTTATTAAAAGAACTTTTGAGGATCACCATTTTTATAAGGACAATGAGATATTGGAAATAATAGAAGAGTCAAAGAAAAAAAAATTAGAGATTATTACAACTGAAAAAGATTACATTAAAATTAATAAAAAGTTTCAGCGAAATATCAATATGGCAAAACTTAATATTATTTTTGAATCAGAGAAAAAAATAAAAGAATTTATTACAAAAAGGTATTAACTATTTAAATCAATTCCAATTAAACTTTCTGGATCAACTGGGGTTTTCATTAAATATATTCCCCAATGAAGGTGAGGGCCTGTTGCCCTACCCGTTTTACCAACAGTTCCAATTTTGGTTCCCCCTTCAATAACTTCTCCCTCTGATATGAAAATATTGTCTAAATGAGCAAATATTGATTTTATACCAAGTCCATGATCAAGGATGACTGTTTTACCTGTAAAGAACATATTCTGCGCAGTAAGAATTACTTTTCCACCAGATGGTGAATATATTGGTGTTCCCAGATTAGCTGCTATATCTAGTCCATAGTGGGGTCTTTTTGGTTTCTTATTAAGAATTCTTTGACTTCCAAAAACTCCTGAAATCCTTCCACTTACCGGAAGGATAAAGTTTTTTTTAAATAGTTTTTTGTCAGTTATGGAACTCTTTGCTTTTTTAATTTTTTTTTGATCCAAGAAAATTTTATCTAAATCTTCTTTTTTTGGTTCAACTTTACGATTAGGAAGATTGTTAATCCTTTCAATTTTATATTTTTTTTGTTCAATCTTTACTTTTTTTTTTAATTTATTTATTAGAATATTAGAATACTCCTCATAGTCTCTTCCAAATGCAAAAACAAAAAAACCGTCATCAGAGACTTTAATTACTTTTTTATCAATACTTATAATATCTTTTTTTGACGCTTTTCCTATTAAAAGACCCCCCTCACAAAAGCATCCTCTTATACTCAAGAAGATACTCTCATCTGAACTTAATAAGTATTGCGGAGAAAAAATTAATAATACTAATAGTAAAAAATACATTATAACTTTTTCGCGATCGTTTTATTTTTAAAATATTCTATTTCAATATTATCATCAGTTTTGATTTGATTGTCATCACTCACTAACTTTCCTAGAACCCGAGTGACACTGTAACCTCTTTCTAGTATATTTTTGTAGGATAATGAATTTAAAAGTTTATTATTTTCACTTACTTGTTGATAAGATCTATCTATTTTTTTAAAAATATTTAATTTTAAGTTTTGAAATAAATTATTATTTCTTTCATTCATAAGCTTTAGTCTATCAACAAAGATTTTACTGTTCAAACTACCTGATATATCTGAGAGTCTGATTTTTAATTTCTTATTCAAATCTTTTAATACATTTTTTAATTTAATTTCAGTAATATCCAAAGACTGGAACCCTTGGTCAATCGTGTTAGATATTTTTGGGATTTTATTACAGAGATTTTCTAGGTTAAAAAGACTCTTTTCTAACAAATTTTTAAAAGTTTTATTTAAATTTAAGTTCTTTTCAATAACTCTAAGATTTAAATCTTTTAAAACTGGAACACAAAATTCTGCAGCTGCCGTAGGAGTTGGTGCTCTTAAATCAGCTGCAAAATCACACAAAGTAACATCCGTTTCATGGCCTATTGCAGAAATTACGGGGATTTCTGATTTAAATACTCCCCTCACCAACTGTTCATCATTAAATGGCATCAAGTCCTCTAAACTCCCTCCGCCACGAGCAATAATGATAACGTCAATATTAAATTTAAATTTATTATCGTTTATTTTTTCTAGTGCTCCTATTATTTGTTTTACACATTCTTTGCCCTGAACTTTAACTGGAAAAATTAATATCTCTGATGGAAATCTTGCTTTTATTCTGTGAATTATATCTTTAATTACTGAACCATTCTCAGAGGTAATTACACAAATTTTTTTTGGAATAAAAGGTATTTCTTTTTTATTCTTCTTATCAAAAATACCTTCTTTTAATAATTTTTTTTTTGTTTCCTCTAAAGTCTTTAAAAGTGACCCTTCGCCTTCGGACTCAATTTTATCAATAATAATTTGATATTTTGATTGAGGCGAGTAAGTCGATATCCTTCCCTCAATTATAACAGCCTCTCCCTCTTCAGGTATAAAAGATAAATTTAATGCTTTTGTTCTCCAACAAACTGCTGAAATATTTTCTTTTTCATCCTTCAAAGTCAAATAAATATGACCAGAGCTATGTTTTGTTAACTGAGAAACTTCTCCTTTAACTTTTATATAATTAAAAGTGCTTTCAATAATTTTTTTTATGGAACTATTGAGCTCAGATACTGTATATTCATTAACATTAGAGATTGTATTCATTTCTATATTATAATTATTTATTTACACACAAATTGAAAGGATTTTTTTTGAATATACTTGTTATTGGAAGCGGCGGAAGAGAGCATTCTTTGTGTTGGAAAATACGTAAATCTCCAAAATGTAAAGAATTATATTGCATTCCTGGAAATGGAGGTATTGACCAAGTAGCTGAATGCATTGATATAGATCCATCTAATCAAGAGAAAATTTTAGACTTTTGTGAAAAAAAAAATATTAGTCTTGTTGTAATTGGGCCAGAAATTTACCTAGAACAGGGCTTAAGCGATTACTTATTAAAAAGAAATATCAAAGTTTTTGGTCCTTCTAAAAACGCTGCTAAATTAGAAACTTCAAAAATTTTTTCTAAAAATTTTCTTAAAAAACATTCTATTCCAACAGCAAATTATAATGAGTTTTATAACTATGAATCAAGTGTTAGATTTATCAGAAAAAATAAACCTCCATTTGTAATCAAAGTTGACGGATTAGCTTCAGGTAAAGGAGTGATTATATGTAATTCAATCAAAGAATCTGAAAAAACTATTGAAGATATTTTCATTAACAATAAATTTGGGAAAGCTGGCAAAAGCATACTTATTGAAGAATTTCTTGAAGGATATGAAATAAGTTATTTTGCGTTTTTTGATAAAAATGATTTTTTACCCTTTGGATATGCTCTTGATCATAAAAGAGCAAAAAATTACGATAAAGGTCTAAATACTGGAGGAATGGGTGCATTTAGCCCCTCAAAAAAAGTAACAGCTAAAATGGAAAACAGTATAATAAGATCTATAGTTGAACCAACCAAAAAAGCTTTAGCAAAAGACAAAATTATATATAGAGGAATTATATTCTTTGGATTGATGATAACTAAAGATGGGCCTAAAGTTATCGAATATAATACTCGTTTTGGAGATCCAGAGTGTCAAGTTTTAATGAGGTTATGTGAATCAGATATATTGGAATTATTATATGCAACTTCAGATGATAAACTAGATAAGAAAAAAGTTGTAATTAGTAATGAGTATTGTATCTGTGTAATTCTTGCGTCAATCGGTTATCCTGAAAAATATAAAAATAATATCAAGATTAAAGATCTTGAAAAAAAAGATATAAAAGAAAAAATTCACATATTTCATTCAGGAACTATTAAAAAAAAAGAATCAATATATTCCAATGGTGGACGAGTTCTTTCAATAACATCAAAAAATATCAGTTTTGATAAAGCTAGATCTGATGCATATGAAACACTAAAAGAAATAGATTGGATTAATGGTTTCTATAGAGATGACATTGGTATCAAGAATTATGAATAATTTTAATTTCTTAAATTCTTAAAATAACTTCTGAGTATTTTTATATTTTCTCTTTCTTTAAAGCCACCGAAATATTGATATTTTGAATGACTTGAATGATAGTTTTCGCAAATTTTTTTTAGTGAATTCCTAAATTTTTCATTATATGCCCCAAAAAAAACATTTTGTATACGAGATTGAAAAATTGCCGACTCACACATACTGCAAGGCTCAAGGGTTACATAAAGACTCATTCCAAATAATCTATAATTATTCATAACTTTACAAGCATTTCTTATCGCTTCAATTTCAGCATGAGCAGTTGGATCATTCTTCTTAACCACTTGATTTCCAGCATAACTTATTAATTGCTGTTTATTATTTACAATCACACAACCCACTGGAATTTCATCAGACTCCAATAACCCTCTAGCAATATTAGTTGCAAATTCCATAGGATCTTCTAAATATTCGAATAACTTCATTGTTAAATTTTTCTAGGTTAATTTAAATAATTTCTAAATAAATTTTTTATATTTTTTAACATATGTTAATTTAATAGTACCTCAAACTTAATATAAAAAATATGAATCGACCGATAATTGGAATTACTCTTGACCTAGAAGAAACAAAAAGTTACTCATCCTTTCCATGGTATGCTGCAAGAAAAAACTATTCAGATTCCGTTTATAATGCAGGTGGCATTCCGATATTTATTCCACATAATGATGCTCTTACTTCTACTTTTATAGAACTTATTGATGGACTTATTATTACAGGAGGTGATTTTGATGTCGATCCACAATTATATGGTGAAAAAAAAACTCATAAAAAAGTAAATCTTAAAAAAAATAGAACTAAATTTGAATATAAAATTAGTGAATTAGCTATCATGAAAAATAAGCCTATTTTAGGAATTTGTGGTGGAGAACAATTATTAAATGTTATTTTTGGAGGTACGCTTTATCAGCATATACCAGACGAAATCAAAACAGAAATAAATCATGAACAACTTAATCCTAGAGATCAAGGAAGTCACATCATAGATGTAAGTAAAAACTCTAAATTAGAATCTATAGTTAAAACAAATAAAATGTTTGTTAATTCAGCACATCATCAATCTGTGAAAAAAATAGGAAAAGATATCAGAATTTCAGCAATTTCTCCAGATGGAGTTATAGAAGGAATTGAACACACAAAACTTCAATTCTGTATTGGTGTTCAATGGCACCCAGAGTTTCTAATTGACAAAAAAGATATAAATATTTTTAAGGCGCTAATAAATTCTTCAAAAAAAAATGATTAGACTAGTAAAAGTAATTTCCCATTCTGGCTTATGCTCAAGAAGAGAGGCTGAAAAATTAATAATTAATGGAGATGTACAATTAGAGGGAAAAATATATAAAAATTATGTAATAGAACCTAACTTAATAAATAAAATAACAATTAAAGGGGAGAAATTAAAATTACAACCTACCAGGCTCTGGTTATTGCATAAGAGTGTTGGATTAATATGCTCAAACAGTAATCAATATAATAAAAAAACAATCTTCGAAGTACTGCCCAAAAGCTTGCCAAGAGTTGTTTCTGTTGGGAGATTAGACATAAACTCTGAAGGTTTAATTTTGTTGACAAACAACCCAACTTTATCAACCTTTCTTGAAAACCCAAAAAATAATATTCCTAGAAAATATAGGGTAAAAATTCATGGAGAAATAGAAAGAAATAAAATCCAATTCTTATCAAAGGAATTTGAAATTGATAATACTAAATATAAACCCTTTATTATAAAAATAATCTTAAAAGATAAAAAATTTAGCGAACTAGAAATTATAATTTCTGAAGGAAAAAATAGAGAGATTAGAAAAGCGTTAAAATTTTTAAAAGTTAAAATTATAGTACTTAAAAGAGTAGATTATGGTCCTTTTAAACTACTAAATATAAAAGTTAATGAATTATGTGAAGTTGAAAAAAATGAATTGGATAGAAAATTACTTTCAATAGGGTTCAAAAATGAGAATCATCTCTGGTAGTTTAAAAGGTCAAAAATTATTTACTCCAGAAAATAAATTAATTAGACCAACATCGGATAGAGCTAGAGAAATGATTTTTAGTACCCTTAATTCAATACTTGAAGACCAGGATAAATCTAGAATGACTGTTCTTGACGGTTTTTGCGGAACAGGATCACTGGGTATTGAGAGTTTTTCAAGAGGATTTAAATCCATTACATTCATAGATAATTCTCAAGACTCCATAGAATTAGTAAAAAAAAATTGTTCAAAATTCAAAATACAAAAAGAATGCAGTTTTATCATAATGGATCTCAATAATTCAAATACAGATTTTAAAAAAAAATTTAACTTTGATATTTTTTTCTTGGACCCTCCCTATAAAAAGAAAATAATAAAAAATTGTCTTGAATTACTTATTAAACACAGGTGGGTTTCAAAAGGTTCACTGGGAATAATTGAATTAGCTAAAGATCAATCGATTGGAGATTTAGAAGGTTTTGAATTAATTAAAAAGAAAAAAATAGGAATTTCTGTTTTTTACTTTTTAAAAATACCATAATTATTTTCTACCAAATAATTTTTCTATATCATTTAATTTTAATTCGACGTACGTTGGTCTTCCATGATTGCACTGACCGGAAAATGGAGTTGACTCCATGTTTCTTAAAAGATTATTCATTTCCTCAATTTTCATTTCGCGTCCCGCTCTTATTGATCCGTGACAAGCCATAGAAGAACATATTCTGTGTATATTTGTTTCAATGATTTCTGAACTACCAATATCTGAGAGTTCTGTAATTGTATCAAGAACCAGTTGTTTAATATTTGAGTTTGATAGAATAAAAGGAACTTCTCTCACTAAAATTGAATCTTTACCAAATTTTTCGATATAAAGTCCATATCGTTTTAAAAGTGTTTTGTAATTTGCAATTAAGTCAATAACTAAGTTATCAACGCCATTTATAATTTCAGGAATTAATAAAATTTGTGTTTGTATAGCTTTATTAAAGAAATCTCTCTTCAATTTCTCATAAACAATTCTTTCATGAGCAGCATGTTGATCAACAATTATTATACCATCTTTAGTTTGAGATATTATAAAAGTCTGATGATACTGAGACTTAGCATATCCAAGTGGATAAATATTTTTATCTATCTCATTTTTCTTCTCATCTTCATTAAATTCTAATTCAGGTACCACGTTTATATTATTTTTTTCAAATTTTTGGTTTTTATTGTGTTTGAAACTACTCAAATCAAAAGTTCTATTAGAACTTTTAAATGACTCGACTGCTTTGATTGTATTTGTTGAACTAGCTCTATGACCTGCATTTGAAAGACTAGTTTTAATTGAACTAATTAATGCTGACCTCAATTTATTTTGATCCTTAAACTTAACTTCACTTTTAGTTGGGTGAACATTAATATCTACGTCAAAGTAGGGTGCATCGATAAAGATGATTACTTGAGGAAATCTATCATATGATAAAAAGTCTCTGTATGCTGCTTTAACTGTACTATTGAGTAATTTATCATTTATCGATCTCTTATTTACAAATATAAACTGATTATTACTGTTTGAGTGGTGAAAAGTTGGGAGACTAATTAAACCTGTAAAATTTAATTCATCCCGTTTTTGATTAATCTCAATTAAGTTTTCATTAAAATCGCTTCCAAAGATATCAATAACTCTTTTTTTAAGTAATTCAATATCTGAATCTCCATTATTATAACTTGTTTTAATTAAAGCTTTATCATTTATTGTGAGTTTAAACTCAACTTGTGTATTTGAAAGTGCTAATTTTTGAACAATTCTTTTTATTAAAATATTTTCATATTTCTCTGTTTTCAAAAACTTTAGTCTTGCAGGCGTTGTATAAAAAATGTCTTTAATTATTACAGTAGTTCCATTATTTCTTGCCGTTGGTTTATTATAAATTATTTTTCCAGAATCTATTAAAATTTCATAGGCAGATTTATCTTCTTCACTTTTAGAAGTGATCTTTAATTTTGAAACTGATGCTATAGAAGGTAGAGCTTCGCCTCTAAAACCGAAAGACTTTATTGCAAATAAATTTTCATCATTTAATTTTGACGTAGCATGTCTTTGGACCGACAAAGATAATTCATTTGCATTTATTCCACATCCATCATCAATTACAATAATTTCAGTCTTTCCTGAGTCTCTAACGTGAATATCAATCTTTTTTGCATTTGCGTCTAAACTATTTTCGATTAATTCTTTTACGGCAGACGCTGGTCTTTCTAAAACTTCTCCAGCAGCAATTTTATTTATAAGATTTTCAGATAAAAGTTTTATCTTTTTCATTTTCTAAGTATTTAATTGCCAGTTTTTTTCCCTCCTCAACTGCAGGTTGATTAAAAGGGTCTAATCCAAATAAATGACAAGTGTAAATAGTTTCAAGGAAGAAATGCATTAAAAGCTCACCAATTACTTCCTCATTTTTTGACTCTAACTCTATTACTCTCAATGGTATATCCTTTTTTTTTAAAGTTTGAAATGTTGCCTCTTTTTCCGCTTCTATCAGATCGTTCATAGTTTTTTTATGCAAACTATCACAAAAGACATTCTTTTCTATTGAACAATCTAAAATAAAAGTCTTTCTTTTATTTTTAAGATTTATTATTGTTATAAACTTATCCTTAGGTCCATCTAAATATAACTGAAGTTGACTATGTTGATCAACAGTTCCAAGGGCATTGATGGGTGTGGAGCCTAGTCCTTCTTTTCCTATACTTTCTCCCCATAACTGTCTATACCACATTGAGAGATTAATCAAAGAATCTGAGTATGGCATTAGAATACTTTGTCTTATTCCTTTATTTATTAATTTATAATTATGCAATGATGCAGTTGCTGGAAAAAATTTTTTTATATCCTTTGTTGAAATCATTTTTTTTAAAACATTCAATCCGCCTTGAATAATTTTTGATGTGTCAAGATCACTTAACTGAGCAGGGAGCATACCAACAACTGAAAAAATAGAATATCTTCCACCAATTTTTTTATTATGTTCTAAATACAGACAATCCAACTCCTCTTGAATTAATTTTAATGTACTCTTTTTATTTTCAGTAATAATTAAAAATCTTTCAGAAAGTTTTTTTTTAGATAATTTGAAGAAATTTTTTACAAAGAAAAATTGGCATAAAGTTTCAATTGTTTCCCCTGATTTTGAGATAACAATAAAAAATGTTTCTTTAGCTTTTGTATGTTCTAATAGTGCTTTAATTTGCTCAGAATCTACATTTTCAACAAAATAAATATTTGGTTTATTTTTTTTTTTATATTGATTTTGTTTGATAGAGTTTAGGGTTTTACCACCTAAACTTGAACCTCCTGTACCAAGAAAAATTATATTTTTGTAATGCAAAATCTTTTTAGAAAGTTTTTTTACTTGAGAAAGCTCACTTCTCTTATTTACTGTTGAAATGCATTCAAGATTTTCTCTTTTAACATCATCAAGAATTTTTGAATGCACTTTATTAAGAGCTTTATAATCTTTTTTATTAATGGAAAAATTTTTTTTTAAATTATAAAACTTTTGCGTATAATTCATTATTTTGCGTTCCCAACTACTATAATAAATAAATCATCAACTTCAAAAAAACGCTTACTCACCTCATTGACTTTATTCAAAGACAAGTTTTCGATAATTTTTTTTCTTTCAGTAAAGTACTCAATTCCTAGATTATAAACCTGAATAGTTTTAAGCAAAGATGCAATAGATAATGTGCTTGAAAAATTTCTGGAAAATGACCCAATAAAATAGGATTTTGCATTTTGGAGTTCTGACTCTGAAATACCAATATTTTTTGCTTTTTTCCACTCGCTTTTTAAAAGATCTATTGTCTCTGCGACCGTCTCATTCTTTGTACTAAAACCACCAATAATAACTCCATCATTTATGTATGGAATTAAATAAGAATAAATTGAATAAACTAAACCTTTTTCCTCTCTAATTTTTTTATAAAGTTTAGATTGAAAGCCTCCTCCCCCCAAAACGTAATTGGCAATTCTAGCAGCAAAAAAATCCTCATGATTTCTTTGCAAACCCCGGTGTCCAAAAACTACAGAAGTTTGTGGTGTTTTTTTTTTTTATATTTAATACTCCTTTATTAAGCGATCTTAATTCGGGTATATTAAATTCCATATTTACACCCTTAGCTAAATCTTTAAAGGTTGAATGTATTAACGTTGTTAATTCATCTTTTTCTACATCACCAGAAATACCGATAGTTAAATTAGATTTTGTTAGAAAGTTTCTTAAATAATTCATCAAGTCATCTCTTTTAATTTTGGTTATTGATTCCAGTGTTCCGATTTCACTTCTTGAAAAATTATGATCTTTATAAAAATTCTCATCGAATTTTTCTGAGGAAAGTCTCTGAATGTCTGATTGATTAATTCTTATACTTGCACTAACTTGATTCCTAATTTTCTCTATAGAATCATTAGAGAAGGTTGGCTTGGTTAAAGCTAATCTTAATAAATTAAAACTTTCTTTTTTATTCTCTTCTATTGTCTGAAAAGTTCCAGAAAAAGAATCTCTATTCACAGAAAACCTTAATTTCATTCCAAGTGATTTCATTTTTTCTTGAAACTGCTTAGCGTTAAAATTTTCAGAGCCTTCGTCAAGTAATGAGGCAACAAAGTTTGATGTTCCCTCTTTTCCCTTTTCATCAAAGAATGCACCACCCTTAAAACTAAAGCTCATGCTAATAATTGGAACTGAATGATCCTCGACAAACCAAAAAGAGAAACCTTCTTTACTTTTTATGTTTTGAACGTCTAAAGACCAAGAATTTATTGGGAGCAATAAAATTAATATAGAAAATATTTTTTGCATTCTAACCTAATATTCCTGTAACAAAATTCTTATTAACTAATATCCTTTTTAGTTCATGGATAACTTCGTTTATAGTCAAATCATCTATGTATAAGTTCCAATTTTCGATATCTTCTAATTTCAAACCTATAGTTAATGCCTCACCAATTATTTGTGCAGGCTGAAAAATACTATCTCTTAAATAGATTGCTTCGTTTTTATAAATCTTTTTTTGTTTTACAAACTCTTTATTTGTAATTTTATTATTAATTGCATCAAGTATGTCTTCTTCTAATATTTTTTCTAATTTTTCTATTTCTATACCTTTATTTGGTATGGCATAAAAATAAATTGTTCCCTTTTCCCTTGTCATTCCCTGATAGTATCCTCCTACAGCAGACACTAATTTTTTTTTCTTAACTAGTTGGTCATATAAAATACTTGTTGTTCCACCTGCTAAAATATTTAAACCGATGTCCAAAGCTATTCCTTCTTTTACGGAATTTCTATATGAAGGAACCTTATAGATTCGCTTCCATATTTTCTGATTAACATTCTCATTATTGTGATTTATCCTTATGGTCGTTTTAATTTCTGGGTCTAGAAGATTTAATCTTTTGATACTTTGGTTTTTAGTTTTAATTCTTCCATAATATTTTTTAGTGAATTTTTTTGCATCTGATAAGTCAATATCACCAGAAAGTATTACAGTTGCATTGGATGGAACATAATACTTTTTATAAAAATCAAAAATATCATCATAACCAAGTTTCATTATTTCATGCTTCCAACCAATAATAGGTGTTCCATAAGTATGGTTAGGAAATAAACTTTTTCTCATAGACTCATCAAGAATAGAAGATGGATCACTATCAATTCTTTGGTTTCTCTCTTCTAAAATAACTTTTTTTTCAGTTTTAACTTGTTCCTTAGTTAGAACTAAATTTCTCATCCTATCGGCTTCTAGTTCTATTATTTTTTCAATTTTATCAGCCGGAATTATTTGATAATAAGCTGTATAATCATAACTAGTAAATGCGTTTTCACTTCCACCATTTCTTGAAATATAACTCGAAAAAAATCCCCCAGGATATTTACTGGTGCCTTTAAACATCAAATGTTCCAGAAAATGAGCTAAGCCACTTTTTCCATAATCTTCGTCGACAGAACCAACATTATACCAGATCATATGACTAACTATTGGTGCTCTTTTATTTTCGACTAAAACTACTTTAAGTCCATTATCTAAAACAAATTCTTCAGCATTAAAAATTTTTGTTTCAGCATGTTTAAAAAACAACAATATTAAAGATACTAAAAAATACTTCATTTTCATTAAACTAATATGACATTAAAAAAAATTCTTTCAACAGTTCTATTATAATTAGAATAATGAAAAAATCTTTATTGTTTACTCTATGATGGTTAATTCGTCACTTAAATCTGAGGGAATAGAATTATTTTCTGTCGACTCAATTAAGTATTTACCATTTTCATATTGATAAAAAGAATTGTTAGACGGAGTCAATAAAGGTTGTGGAACTATAACTTCTTGTATTTGGGAATTTGGGGTATATCTTCTAGAAAAATTATAGCCCTTATCATAAATTGGTCTATAATATATATTACCGTTTCTGAAATTATTTACAGACTGATCAAAAACCCATTCCCCTATTGTAAACTTCCTATTTTTCCTAAACTTCTCTATTGAATCTGAGGGAGTTGCCGTAAGAGACTTTTGTATTCTTGGAGCAATAAAATTTTTTGTTCTTGGTTCCACATATATTCTACTATCATTTTGTTTATCGTAATATTCAATATTTTCTTGCGTTCTTGTAATCTCAGGTTTGTAAGAATTTCTATCATTATTTCCCGGTCTAATTTCAAACTCTGGAGGTAAAATCAATTCAGGAGTCTCACTGACAATATTGTCATCGATAACTGGTTTAGACAAACCCATAGCAGTTTTAAATGACTCACATGAGTTTAAGAATAAAGTTAATATAACTATATATAAGTATTTATTACTTTTTAGAAAATTAATCAAGATCATCACACTTATATCCACCGTTCATGTAATCATTTACCACTTTAATGCAATCATTTTCTATTCCATATAGCTCCATTTCCTCTTCTTCACTCATTTTTCTAGTATTAGACTGAGGTCTTTGATTATCTATGTAATCATACTGGTTAGGACGTGAGGAATTATTTCCTAAGTTTTGATAATTTTCAAAGGGTGTAATGGAATATGGTCTGCTATATTGTGAACTATTTTGATCAATAGAATATTGCGGAAACGGCGGTGGTGGTGGAGCGGGCATTGGCGAACCATTGGGACTTACATTATAGTATTGTCTCGCACTTCTATAGATTGGATCTCCATACTGAAAAGACGGACTTTGAGGTATATAAGGTTGTGGCATATAAGATTGTGGCATATTATTTTGTGGAATGTATTGATTATTAAAATCTTGAATTGGCTGTTCCTGAACAGCAAATTCAGGAACCTCATATGCATCTTCAACAATTATGGCTTGGTCTTCTTCTGGTTCCTCATCCCCCCAGAAAATTACGGAATCATAAATATAATCACCTGCATCAGATACTGATTCACTTACTGAATTCCAACTAGACGAAAGAGTTGAACAGGAAGATGTTGTCAGTAAAACTAATGATAAAAAAATTCTACCTAAGACATTAATTGAATAAATGTTATTTAAATTCATTCTACATACTAAATGTTGTGATTCTCATAATAATTCAAACTATATTTAGCAAAATACTAAGCTATAGATATCATTACTTTAGTGATATTAAAAGGGTATTTTAATTTTTTATTTAGAACTATTAAAAAAATTACTAAAAATAAAAATAATAGCTCCAACAGTAATAAATGAATCAGCAAAATTAAATGCTGGCCAGTGCCACTCTTCGATATGAAAATCAATAAAATCAATTACATATGAATTAAAAACTCTATCAATTCCATTACCTAAGGCACCCCCTAAAATCATGCTTAGTGAAACTACCTCTCTTTTTTTATTTAGCTTCAGGATCCATAAAATAATAAAAAGACTAATGATAAGTGAAAGGATACCCAGATAGAAAGAAATATCAAGTTCAGATAATATACCAAAACTAATTCCTTTATTCGTTACATAAACTAAATTTAGAAACGGAAAAAGTTCAATATTTTGGGATAATATTCCTATATTCTGACTAACAATATACTTCGAATACTGATCAATAATTAAAATTATCAGTGATAAAGAAAAACAAAAGGATTTAAACAATCTCATTTAAATTTTCAACAACTCCTTTACACCTTTTACATATTAAATCATTTTTATTTGGTTTGAAAAGTTTCCAACATCTTTCACATTTTATTCCATCGCAAAGCACAATCTTTACAGAAATATTTTTATCCTCGTCAAAATCAACGAAATGGTCATCTTTTTTTTCAACTAATTCTACATCTGAGGTTATTAATATTTCTTTAAGGTCTACCCCCTTAATTTCCTCAAGGTATTTCTTATCTTTAAAAAATATCAATGGTTTTGCCTCTAGACTTGTTTTTAAAACTCTTTCATCCCTTTTTTTTTCTATAACATTACTGACAGCTTTTTTAATATTTTTTATAACATTCCACTTTTTAGATAAAGTCTTATCATTCCAAATATTAGGAAGATTATTTGACTTAATTAGATGACAACTCTCCTCTTTCTCATTTTTTATATCTCTTAGCCAACACTGCCATGCCTCCTCTGCAGTGAAAACCAAAACTGGTGAAAGCCAGCTTATTAGAATCTTAAAAACATCAACCATTATGGTTCTTGTAGACTTTCTTTTCAGAGAATCAATCGATTCACAGTAAAGCGTGTCCTTTTTAATATCGAAGAAGATTGATGATAATTCATTATTACAAAAATTAGCAATCAATTGAAAAGCTCTATAAAAATTGTAACTTTTAAAACTATCTAATACAATTTCATTTATCCTGAAGAGTTCAAATCTTATATATTTTTCTAATTCAGGAAGTTCCTCATGAGAAACTTTTTCCTTTTCAATATTCCAACCCCTGAGGTTACCGAGAAGAAATCTAATTGTATTTCTTATTTTTCTATAAATTTCAGTTTGTCGATCAAGACTTTCATAACTAATTTTTAAGTCTTCATTATAATTGCTGGTTGCAACCCATAGTCTTAAAATATCTGCACCATATTTTTTGATAACATCCTCAGGAGAAATAACATTTCCCAGAGATTTAGACATTTTTTTTTCCCTTTTCATCTAAGACAAACCCGTGTGTTAATACTGACTTGAACGGGCTTTTCCCATATATAGCACATGACTGTAACAAGGATGACTGAAACCAACCCCTATGTTGATCAGATCCCTCAAGATATAAATCAGCCTTTTCGAACATACCTCTGTTCTTTAAAACAAACACGTGACTTGTTCCTGAATCAAACCAAACGTCCAGTATATCCTGAACTTTTACATAATCACTGGAGTTATATTTTGAAGTTAAAAAAGATTCATTTGAACCAGAAAACCATATATCTGTTCCATGTTTTTTTATCATTGAAACTATTTTATTATTAACCTCATTATCTATTAAGGGTTCATTATTCTTTTTATCTAAAAATATTGTAATTGGAACTCCCCAGGACCTTTGACGAGATACACACCAATCAGGTCGGTCATTAACCATTGATTTTATCCTGTTAACACTTCCGGAAGGAATCCATTTTACTTTTTCAATTTCAGAAAGTGCGACAGATTTTAAGTTCTTTTCTTGCATTGATATGAACCATTGAGAAGTTGTTCTATATATAAGTGGCGCCTTTGATCTCCATGAATGTGGATAACTATGTTTAAACTCACCTGAAAAGAGTAACATTTTATTTTCAAACAACTTTTTTATGATTTCTTTATCAGCTTTAAAAATATGAGTTCCTGAAAAAAAAGGAATATTCTTATAATAGATTCCTCCGTTGTCAACGGTCATAGGAACTTCGATGTTAAACTTCTTTCCAAACTCAAAATCTTCAATACCATGAGACGGAGCAATATGTACAAAACCTGACCCTGTTTCATCAGTGACATGTTCACCTGAAAATAAAGGAACATCAAATTTATATCCAAGATCTTTAAAAGGATGTTCACAAACAGTATTTTTTAATTTTTCTCCGTCAAACTCTTTAATAATCTTAAAAGAATTAAGACCATGTTTTTCTGCAAAACTTTTAAAAAGTGCTGACGAAAAAACAATTTTTTCTTCCTTTCTTATATTCAATTCGGGATAAGATTCACCAAAAGATATTACTTGATATTTAATATTATGAGAAAAAGCAATTGCTCTGTTTCCTGGAAGCGTCCAGGGGGTTGTGGTCCAAATAATTATATTTGCGTTTTCAAATAAAGATTCTTGAAAACTTTTAATTGGGAATTTGACGTAAATTGATTTTGAATTTTTTTCTTGATATTCAATTTCAGCTTCAGCTAGTGCAGTTTTTTCAACTACTGACCACATTACTGGTTTATGACCTAAGTATAGTCTTTTTTCAGAAAAAAACTTAAGAAACTCTGAAACAATTGTTGCCTCAGAATCATTGTTCATTGTAGTATATTTTTCGTTCCAGTTACAACTAATACCTAAACGTTTAAATTCTTTAGTTTGAATTTCAATCCATGATTCAGCAAATTTTCTGCACTCATCCCTAAATTCTAATTGATCAATTTCATCTTTATTATTTCCTAACTTTTTATATTTTTCTTCCACCTTCCATTCAATTGGGAGTCCATGACAATCCCATCCAGGAATATAATCAACATCATAGCCCATCTTAAAAAAGGAACGACAAATTATATCTTTGAGAATTTTGTTAAGTGCGTGACCCAAATGCAAATTTCCATTTGCGTATGGTGGACCATCATGAAGAATAAACTTTTTTAAACCTTTATTTAAGTTTTTATTTTTCATAAAAGTTTTATTATCATCCCAAAATTTTAACCACTTGGGTTCATTAACTGAAAGATTAGCTCTCATTGAAAAACTAGTTTCAGGTAATTGAATGGTTTTAGAAAACTGTTTCATTTTAAGTACCGGATTTGCAATTTTTAATATCTTTTTTTATTTGTATTTTAAGTTCACTTATATCACCAAATTTTCTTTCCTTCCTGATAAATGACTTAAAAAAAACTTCGATTAGCTCGCCATATATTTTTTTATCAAAATCAAAAATATATACTTCAAGAATTGGCTCGGATTTTTTAAAGGTTGGCTTTACACCATAATTAGCAATCCCTTTAAAAGTAGAATTAGAAAACTCGTTTTTAAGTCTAACTTCTACCGCATAAACACCAAAACATAATTCACAATATTTGTTTATGATTATATTTGCAGTAGGAAATCCTATTGTTCTTGCCATTTTTTTACCCATTACTACTCTTGATTTAATGGACCAATTTCTACCAAGTAATTCATTTGCTTTTTTTATATTTCCTTTACTCAAATAAGTTCTTATTTGAGAAGATGAAAACTCTTTAAATTTTTTAATTTTATATTCCTTGACCACTGAACAACTATATCTATTAGTTTTTAGAGCAAATGTCTCAAGAAGTTTTGTATCGCCTTTTTGTTTATGACCAAATACAAAATCAAATCCTGTTACAATATGTTGAACTTTAAATTTATTTATTAAAATTTTTAAAATAAAATCTTCAGCAGAAATTTTTGAAAAATTTTCTTCAAATTTTAAATTAAAAAAATAATCCACATTTTCATTTTTTGCCAATTCATATTTAATCCTAAAAGGAGTTATTCTAAAACCCTTTCTTCTATTTTGAAAATAGCATTTTGGATGAGGTTCGAAAGTTAAAATTGAAAGCGGCCTATTAATTTTTTTTGAGATAGTTTTTGCATAATTTATTACAGATTTGTGTCCTAAATGTAAACCATCAAAATTTCCTATTGCCATCACAGACCTCAAAGCCTTTTCTGGTATATTATTTCTTATTAAATGCATTTAGTTTTTATTTGATTTTACCAGGATTACTGCTTCACCATTTAAAACTTTTTCACCATTTTTTTCACAATAGGTTTCAAGCGTTACCCTTCTCTTAATATTATCAATGGACTTCACAATCACTTTTATATTCACAGTATCACCTGGATAAACAGGCGCTAAGAAAAATAGTGACTGCTTTACATAAATACTTCCAGGTCCTGGAAGCTTTGTGCCTATAACTGTTGATATCAAACTCGCAGTAAGAAAACCATGACTCACTCTTTTCTTAAAGATGGTTTTTTCAGCAAATGCTTCGCTTGTATGAACAGGGTTGTTATCTCCTGTAACAGCAGAAAATAAAACTATGTCTGCCTCTGTTATCGTTTTAGAGGTTATAGCTTGTTGTCCAATATTTAGTTCTTCTAAATAAAAACCTCTAAGTTTCTCAAATTCACTCTCATTCATTTATCTCTCCAAATAAATTTAAATTTTATAACCAAAATATCTATAGTGTATAATAATTAAATATTTATATTATAGTAGTTAAAATATATTATGACTTCTCTATTAAAAATTTCCTCTTTGTTCCTTGGAATATCATTTTCTTTAAGACTTCATTCACCAATAGCTTTTGGGTTATGTGTTCTTTCTGCAACTCTTTTGATTTTCTTTGAGAAAAAAAGTGACATGACGTTCTATGCAAGAGAAGTATTTTCAAACAAAGCTTTTCCTTTCGTGGTTGTTTTAATTATTTTCTTTTCACTAAGCTCTTTTTTATCAGGTGACATGTCAAGATCATTTCCAGTGATAATTTATTTGTTTTCTTTTATGTTTATTTCATTCATATTATATTGTTTCTTTAAAAATAATTATAACCTATTTTTGATAACTAATAACTTTTTTCTTATCTCTATATTTTTCTCTTCCTTCTTGGTTGCATCATATAATTTATCAGAGTTCTTTTTTGAGAATAATGGAATGGCTCACGAAGTAAAAAAATATAAAGGTTATGCAAACTTACTTATTATTTGTGCTTTGTTGTCAGTTTTTATCGAAAAAAACTTTGATAAAAAAAAAATATTTATTTCTTATTTTACTGTTCCGTTAATTATACCAATTGCCTATTTAAGCAACTGTAACTCAGCAATTCTTGGAGTTTTCATAGGAGTATTGTCTGTTGTGTATACAGAATTATTAAAATTATTAAAAATAAAAAATAAAACTTCCGTAACAATTTTAATTTTTTTTATATTTTCCAGTATTTTTTTAAATTTTATTTCTAAACAATATGAAGAAAATAAACCAAACGAAATAGAATTCCTAGTGCCAGTAAATATTATCGATGCCCATCGACAAATAATTTGGGGATTTTCTTTAAGTAATTTTAAAGATAACAAACTCCTAGGCATAGGACCAGATACTTCAAATTTTATCGAAGGTAGTCAAAATGTCATTGGTCACCCAGATACTGGAACAATGCATTTTATACCAAGTCATCCTCATAATTTTCTTATAGAATTATTATTAGAAACTGGTTTTATGGGATTGGTATCTTTTTTAATTTTAATAATATACACTAACTCTTTATTTATAAAGAAGGCCTCTGGTTTCAATCAAAAGTTTCTAATTTTCTTTAATGGTTATTTTTGGGGAGCATCATTAGTAAATTTTTCTTTCTGGGCAGCTTGGTGGCAAGGAAGTTATTATCTACTTTTAGTAATTATATTTGTGACAATATTTAATGATAATATGAAAAAAAGTAAATTTTAATATGACTAAAATTATTTTTCTAGCAATCGCACTTAACTGTTTTACATCAGATATTTTGTTGTCAGAAATAAAGTATAAAAATTATAAAAATTATACTGAAACTAAAACCCAATTTAATTTAGAAAAAATTACTGAAAATGTTCTTCAATACCCATGGGGTATGAGTTTCGTTGATAATGAGAACCTTTTAATAACTGAAAAAAATGGAAGACTAGTTAAAGTAAATGTTTCTAGTGGAAAAATTAAAGAAATAAAACACAATATACAAAGTATAAAGTATAAAGGAAAAAATATTTCATATGGTCAAGGTGGCCTTTTAGATGTTTTAAATCACGAAAATTATGTTTACTTTTCTTATAGTCATGATCACGGAAATAAGACTTATGGTAAATTTAATCAAAACTTGAGCACTGCAATTGCCAGAGGAATATTATCAGAGAATGAAATTAAAAACCTAGAAATTTTATTAATTTCTGAGTCAAAAATAAATATCAATAAACATTTTGGATCTAGAATTGTTATAAAGGATAATCATTTATTTGCCGGTTTTGGTGATAGAGGCAAAGGTATGATTGCACAAGACTCTTCAAAACATCCAGGAAGCATAATAAGAATAAAAATTGACGGAACTTTACCAGAAGATAATCCGTCATTTAAAGAACATCCAAGTTGGTTGCCAGAATTATATCTAATTGGTATCAGAAATTCTCAGGGAATAACAATTTCGCCTCATGATAAGGAAATTTATTTCACTCAACATGGTCCCATGGGTGGCGATAATATTGGCAGAGTTAAATATGCAAGTAATTTTGGATGGAAAGAGATTGCATGGGGTGGGAAGGAATATTCTGGATTTAAAATTGGTAACAAGCCTTTTAAAGATAAGTATGAGAAACCAATTTTTGTCTGGGTTCCCTCAATAGGTATCGGAAATCTAAAATTCTATAAAGGAGAAGAATTTTCGGAATGGGAAGGAGATCTTTTAATTTCTGCTACAAAGGCTAATATGCTTTTTAGATTGGATTATGAAAATGACTCTGTAGTTAAAGAGGAATTTATCATTAAAAATAATGTTAATATTAAAAGAATTAGAGATTTTGAAATTGATAGATCTGGAAATATTTATTTAATCAGCGATGATAAAAACTCTGCATTATGGAAAATCTCTTCTAAGAAAGAAAATTAATAATCCACATCATTCCTAGATATTTTTAGCTTAAGTTTTTTTCTTGTTTGTTTGAAAACTTTTAGATGCTTAATTGACTTTTGGTTAACTCTTTTTCTCCAAAGTCTAAAACTTGAAGGCTTCAAATTTTTTCTCATAAATAAAATAACATCCTTTTCAGATTTACCAGTTTTTTCATATATTTCTTCGAATGTTATTCTGTCGGCCCACGCCGCCCATATTATCCAATCTCCGGAATTTTTTGAAGGTTCTGTTTTCTTCACTCGCGTAATTGGATTTATACTTTTCTTTTTCATTATTAATAAAATTCTATTTCTGCAATATCCAACTTTGCTTTAAAGTCTTTTCCATAAGCCACAAAACCTAATGATTTTATTGATTCTGAACGAACCTCTCCAGGTTGAAAAATATGAGATTTTACCAGCTGAGATAAAGGTATTTCTACTAAGGTCCAGTCATTATAAGTTTCAAATTTTGCGGAATAATATTGCCATGGTAATATTGTAAAGGAAGTCCTCACATGAATAAAATATTCATCTCCTGAGCCTCTTACTTTAAATCTAATACCACTAAAGGGAACTTCTTCGACAAAAACTTCTGATCTAAATTGAATAAAACCTCCATTGTTAGCTGTGCTTACATCCCCCTCAAGCCTGTAAAAAAAACTATTGTTATTACCTATAATTCTAAAATCTGCTTCTGATTTTCCACCCATAACCTCATCTGTTATTAACTCCCACTTATTCCCAAATACATTATTTTTTGGGTTCTTATTATCAATAATTTTCATAGAAAAGGTTTGTGAGCTGAAAAGAATTACAAAAATAATAAAAAAATTATACATTTTTTAAACTCATTAATTTAATATCAATTTATATATGAAATATATACCATATTTAAAGTATCTCAAAAAATTAAAAGGGTTAAAAATGATAGATAAAGAAATAAAAGATCTAGTGGTTGAAGCTCAAAATCAATGGGCACAATATGTTATTAATTTAGGTGCTCAAGATATAGACGGTGATAAAATAAATTCATTAATGGAAAAATTTTTAGATGATTTATATGCCTTTAGAATTTCAGATGTATTATTTAAACCAACAAAGGCAAGTATCAAACAGTTCAGGCTCACCAAGGAGGATTTTAAGTCGTATTTTATAGCTAACAATAATTTGCATAATGAAGATAAAGGCTTTGCACTTGAGCCTTGGAAAGAAATAATATTTGATATTTTTAATATTATTAAAGTTGATAGAGAAATAATATCAATGGGAAACTATCATTTCAAAAATTTTAAAGGTAACAAAATAAAAGTTGAGTATACTTTTGGGTATATACTTGATGATATGGGCAAATTACGAATTAATCTGCACCACTCATCATTACCATTTAAAATATAGATTGGTGTTAAAGAAGTTTTAAATTTGCAGCTGAAATTTTTCCTTTATTAGTTGCTGTTTCAAAACTTACCTTCTGACCTTCGTTTAGACTTTGAATTCCTGCTCTTTCAAGCGCACTGATATGAACAAAAACATCTTTGCTTCCATCTTCAGGTTGTATGAATCCATAACCTTTATTCGGGTTGAACCATTTTACTGTTCCGTTTGCCATTTAATCTCCTTATGGTCTTAATGTTAAAGCTAATCAAAGATTAACCATAGTTAATTTAGAGTCGTTCAAAATTGAGGTCGTATAACCCATTAGTAATACTCTTAATTAAACTATAAAACCAAAAGAAAAGTAGAATTAACTTTTTTTAGCAATAATGTTTAAGAGTAAATAGAAAACTCTTATGAATTTATTATACTATTAAAAAATATAATGCAAATTCATTTTTTTTAATAAGTGGAGAGATAATTTATGAATAAAAATTTAATAACTAACTTAGTTGCTTTATTTATTACTATATTTGGTTCGTTTTCACCAATATATGCTAACACTTTATTTACAGTTGGTCTATTTGCATTAGCTGGTGGCCTTACTAATTGGTTGGCTATTCACATGCTATTTGAAAAAATCCCATTCTTTTATGGATCTGGAGTAATTCCAAACAGGTTTAATGAGGTAAAAGTTGGTATTAAAAAATTAATAATGGATGAGTTCTTTATTGATAATAAAATAGAGATTTTTTTAAAAAGAAATAAAAAATTGAATGCTGAAGAAATTATAAAATCTATTGGTGAAGAAAAAATCTTCACGAGTTTAGTTGAAGCGATTGAAAATTCATCTCTGGGAAATATGCTGGGAATGATTGGAGGAAAGGAGGCTTTATCTCCTTTGAAAGAACCAATGGTATTAAAATTGGAGGATATACTTGATGATTTTTTGAAAAAAGAAAATAATATACTGACAGAAAATATTAGTGAAAAAATAGAAAAAATTATTGATGATAGACTCGATGAACTAAAACCCAATGATGTAAAAAATATTATTCAAAGAATGATAAAAGAACACCTTGGTTGGCTCGTTGTTTGGGGTGGGGTAATAGGAGGAATAATCGGTCTTGTTTTTAGTTATCTGAAACTATGATAAAGAATTTGTAGTGGCGGAGAGAGAGGGATTCGAACCCTCGAAACGATTTCTCGTTTACACGCTTTCCAAGCGTGCGCCTTCAGCCACTCGGCCACCTCTCCTCAATACACAATAGCTTTACAGAGAATTTTTAAACTCTAAATAGTGCATAAAATACATGTATTATAGCGATTTTTAATTATACAATAATCCTTTTAATTTTGGTAGTAGTGAATATTTTGGAAAAAAAATATTCATGAAAAGACTTTTTAATTTTTTAAATATAATTAAATCAGCTTGAATTTAAAAAAAGGTAAAAAATTTAGACTTTAATTTATTAGAATAAATTAACAATTAAAAATTGTCATTAATTTTTATAAAATTGAAATAATGAATGAATTTAAATTATATATACAAAATAGACTAAATGAGTTTGATGCCGAAAAGTTAGAAAAATTAAAAAGAGTCAAATACATTTTAACGACCAAGCAAAATTATATTACATGGTTATTCATAATGAATTTTTTTATAAATAAGAAACAGCTAAATGTTAAAGAATTATATAAAAGAATTGAATTATATATTTCAAGACAAAGTTATTTTGAAATTTTAGATAACTATGTAAATTCAAAAATAATTGAAAAAATAAATTTTAAACCTGATTTTAGACAAAAATTAATAGTACCTTCAATGCAAGGGTTTTTAGAATTTTGTGAGTGGTCAAGTTTTGAATACAATGAAAAAGATTATAACGAAATATATAGCTCCATCGTAAATATAAGTTCCAATTAAAAGTTTTTATTTAAAAGTTATATCTGATACCAATTTTTAATGCATGATTTTTAACTTCAAAACCATCTGCTTTAAACTCTAAATTAGGATCTAAAAGTGAAGCATCTCCATAATCAGTAAAATTATATTCTACGAAAGATGAAATTTTTTCAAAAATTTGATAATCGCCTCCAAAACCTGCAGACCATGAAATCGTGTCATCTTCGTCTGCCCTAGACATACTGACACCATCGGTAGCCACAAGTGCTGGTATTTCAATATTTGCTATACCTATGCCAGCTTGAGGGTAAACTCTAAATTTATCATTTACATATAAAAACTTTCCAATGCTAAAAGACCAGTTTGTTACATCTAGATCAGTTTCTTTTAATGTTCTTGTAGTTGAAAAAGTTACGGTGCCTGAAATATCTGCATTGTGGATTGATTCATATCCAGTTCTAAAAAAAAAGTTTTTGTAACTTATACCCAAAGATCCACCAACTGTATTAAATGAACTTAATCCTGCTTCATCTGATGTTGGAGATCCATTGACACCATCATTAATAAATGCGGAATCATTATTTAAAACACCGAAACTATAACTAAAATCCCCGAAAAAATTTAGGTCGTTAGATTTAACATTAGAAAATGGGCTTAAACAAAAGAAAGTAATAATAATGACTCTTAACATATATTTCTCCAATAAATTGTAATATCTATAAATTATAAGAAATGAAGGGGAAAAAAAGTATTAAAATTAGATCAAAATATTATACTTTTTGACTTCCATAGAATCATAAGAGTAAAAATATTTTTGATATTAAAGAACATTCAAAAAAAACTAAACTTAAATATATTTCAGAAAAAAAATTAGGTCATGTTTAGTGATTTTATTTTGAATCTGGAGATTTTGTTTTATTTGCCTTAATTATAAATATTCGACTTAAATAACCCTATCAACTATTCATAGGTCAATTACTTGTTTTTAAAACATTTATGAATGCAGACTGCGGAATTTCAACTTTTCCAAATTGCCTCATTCTTTTTTTTCCTTTTTTTTGTTTATCTAAAAGCTTATTTTTTCTTGTTACATCACCACCATATAGTTTTGCAGTAACATCCTTTCTGTAGCTATTAATCGTTTCTCTTGCAATAATCTTCCCTCCTATCGCTGCTTGCAAAGGAATCTTAAACTGCTGTCTTGGAATCAAATCCTTTAATTTTTCACAAAAAACTTTTCCTCGGGTAGCCGAAGTTGATCTATGACATATAAATGAAAGAGCATCCACAGTTTCTGTGTTTACTAATATTTGAACTTTAACTAAATCATTTTCTTTGTTTTGCTCAAATTCATAGTCAAAACTTGCATAACCACTCGTGATTGATTTTAGTCGATCGTAGAAATCAAAAACCACCTCAGCAAGAGGTAAAGAAAAAACCAACATAGCTCTATTTCCTACATAGGTCAAATCTTTCTGAATTCCTCTTCTTTCATTACATAGCTTCATAACCGGACCTAGATATTGATCCGGTAAAAGGATCGTGGCTTTTATATATGGCTCACTTATAGTCGCGATCTGAGAAATATCTGGAAGGTTTGAAGGATTATGGACCTCAATATTTTGACCATTGGTTTTCTGTATTTTATAAACAACTGAGGGAGATGTGGTCATTAAGTTAAGATCAAATTCTCTATTCAATCTCTCTTGAATAATTTCTAAGTGTAATAAACCCAAAAATCCGCATCTAAATCCTAGTCCCAAAGCTGCAGAGGTTTCAGGTTCAAATGAAAAGCTTGCATCATTCAATCGTAATTTTGCCAGGCTGTCCTTTAATAATTCATAATCATCAGCGTCAATAGGATATAAGCCGCAGAATACAACTGGAATACTTGGTTTAAAACCTGGTAAAGCTTTTTCTGCAGGTTTAAGTTCATCAGTAATTGTATCGCCAACTTTACAATCAGAAACATGACGGATACCAGCGGTAAAAAAACCTATTTTACCCTCCTTAAGTTCATCGGTGTATTGAATTTTTGGAGTAAAAAAACCACACCTTTCCACAGGATAAGTTGCCTGAGTACCCATCATTCTGATTTTCATACCTTTTTTTAGTATGCCTGATTTAATCCTTACTAAAATAATTACACCTAAAAAAGGATCATACCAACTATCAACTAACATAGCCACAAGTGTATCACTTGCATAAATATTAGGAGAGGGAAGTTTCTTAATAATTTCTTCTAAAACGTAATTAATGCCTTCGCCAGTCTTTGCTGAAACATGAATTGCATCAGAAGCATCTATACCTATAACATCTTCAATCTGTTTTTTTACCCTATCTGGGTCGGCGGATGGTAAATCAATTTTATTTAATATGGGAATTATTTCGTGATTATTATCTATTGCTTGATATACATTTGCTAATGTTTGTGCTTCTACTCCCTGGCTTGCATCAACTACTAATAAAGAACCTTCACAAGCAGCGAGTGATCGACTTACTTCATATGAAAAATCTACATGTCCAGGTGTATCCATTAAATTTAAATTATAAATTTCCTTATCTAGAGACTTGTATTGTAAATAAACTGTTTGAGCCTTAATTGTAATACCTCTCTCTCTCTCTATATCCATTGAATCTAAAACTTGTTGTTTCATCTCTCTTTCTGTTAAACCTCCACAAGACTGAATGATCCTATCTGCAAGCGTTGATTTTCCATGATCAATGTGAGCTATAATTGAGAAATTCCTGATGTTATGAATTAGCATTTTAATTTCTTAACCGTGCATCACAGTTTTTTTCTACACTCTTTATTATATTATCTGAAAGTTTTTCAAGGTCATCGTCAGTTAAAGTTTTTTCCTCAGATTGTATAACAACCTGAATTGCAAGAGCCTTTTTTCCCTTTTCGATATCGTCGCCTTCAAAATAATCAAAGATTTTAATATTCCTTATCAAGGTTTGGTCAACTTTTCTTATGGTATTAATTAGTTCAGAGGAAAGAGTTTCTTTGTCTAAAATAAAAGAAAAATCTCTCTTAGAAGCTTGAAAAGGAGAAGGAATATATTTGGCTCTAGAAATTTTTCTTTTCTTATAAAATTTAAGAGTTTCAGTCAGATTGATCTCAAAACATACAACATCAATTCCAATATCAAAAAGCTTTGTTATTGTTGGATGTATATATCCGAAATATCCCAATACTCTATTTCCTATTAAAATCCTCCCCGATTTTCTTGGATGAAAATATTTAGGAATTTCATTAATATCGACCTTGAGACTTTTTTCAGAAAAATTTAATGATTCCATAATATGAAATAAATCTGCTTTAATGTCGAATAAATCTGACTTTCTTGAACTTTCATGCCACTCCTTCGAAACTTCTTCTCCACATCTTATTCCTAGCACACTTTCATTTTGCTCTCCGGGCAAATTACCATAAAATACAGGCCCTATTTCAAAAAACCCAAGATCAGAATATCCTCGTTTTAGATTTTTTTTCACAGCCAACAGATGATTAGTTAATAAAGTTGATCTCAAACATGAAAGTTCACTGCTTATAGGATTGGAAATCCTAATAGGTTCACGTTCAATGCTTAAATATTGTTCATATTTTTCATCCACAAATGACCAAGTAATCAATTCTGTTAAACCTAAACTTACTAATCTTCTACATATATTTTTTTTTTGTTTCTGAGTTTCATTAGTTACAATTCTTCTGAGCTCTTTGGTATTTTCAAGAGGTTTTATTTCAATATTTTCATAACCAAATAATCTTCCAACCTCTTCAATTAAGTCTTCTTTTATTTTTATGTCATGTCTCCAGGAAGGAGGTATGACTGAAAAAATATCATTGTTATATTTTACCTCACAACCCAGTAATCTTAATTTTGATTCTACAAAGGAAGATTCAAAGTCATGACCAATTAAATTATTGATGTCTTTTAATTTAAGCTTTATTAAAACCTCTTTTTTTCTATATTTTCCACCCTCAATTATTGAACCAACCACTCCACCACAATTCTCAGTTATCATTTCTGAAGCAATGTTTAAACCTTCAAGCGTTGATGCAGGGTCTATACCTCTCTCAAATCTATACCTTGCATCGCTTTCAATAGATAGTTTCCTTCCAGCGTGAGCAATTTTTTGTGGATTAAAAAACGCTGATTCAATTAAAACATTTTTAGTTTTTTGAGTGCACGCCGTTCTTTCACCACCCATAACACCGCCCAAACTAATAATACCCAAATCATCACAAATTACTATCATTTCATCGTCAAGAATATATTCTATTCCATCTAACCCTCTAAATTTTTCACCTTGATTAGAATGTCGAATTACAATTTTTCCAGATATTTTATCAAAATCAAAAACATGTAAAGGTCTACATCTATCAATTGATAAAAAATTTGTGATATCAACCAAAGATGAAATAATTTTTAAATCACTAACATTAAAACGTTTTTGCATTTTTTGTGGTGATATTTTGTTTTCAACATTTTTAATTAAACGAAGATAAAATTGAGGACAATCAGAGTTTTCAAGCTTATTTAAAAGTTTGACATTTGATTTAAATGTTTCAGTGATTTTTTTTCTTTTCCTTTCTTTAAGCTTACCTATACCTAAAGCCTGAAGATCCCTTGCGATCCCAAGCACCCCTGCACAATCCGGTCTATTTGGTGTTATTGCTATTTCTAAACTAATTAACTCTTCATCCTGAAACATTGAAAAGCTTTTACCAATTCCTGTGTTTTTTTCTAATTCAATTATACCATCAGATTGATTACTTAAACCAAGTTCAGAATCCGAGCACAGCATTCCATTTGACTCAATTTCTCTAATAATACTTTTTTTTATTTTCATGCCACCAAATTCTCCAAGACTTGGTAGATATGAACCTATTGGTGCTAAAACTGTAACTAAATTTTCTCTTGCATTTTTTGCACCACATACAACCTGAAAACTTTCTTTTCCGTCAAAGACCTCACAGATTTTAAGCTTGTCTGCGAAAGGATGTTTTTTTAGAGACTTAATAATACAAACTTTAAAATCCTTTAACTTATTATATGGATTATTTATATTTTCGACCTCGAGACCAATTTGAGTTAAACTATTACTCAAATGATCCAGTGTACAACTAAAATCTAAGTATTCTCTTAACCACTTTAAACTAAATTTCATATTAGTCCCAATTCAGATCAGGAGTATCAAAACATGAAAAGCCATAATGGTGTAGCCATCTGATGTCATTTTCAAAAAAATTTCTAAGATCTGGCATACCATATTTTAGCATGGCTAATCTTTCTATACCAATTCCAAAGGCGAATCCAGTGGCTGACTTATTTTCAAAATTACTGAGTTTAAATACATTTGGATGAACCATACCACACCCCAAGATCTCCATCCAACTTTCGCCTTCGCCCAAAATTATTTTTCCTTTTTCTCTTCTGCAATTTATGTCTACCTCAGCTGAAGGTTCGGTAAATGGAAAAAATGACGGTCTAAAACGTAATTTTAAATTTTCATTTTTAAAAAAAGTTTTGCAAAATTCAGTCACAAACCACTTTAAATTCGCAAAACTAATTTTCTCATCGACAATAAGTCCTTCTACCTGATGAAACATTGGTGTGTGGGTCATATCTGAATCACATCTATATGTTCTTCCAGGTGCAAAAATTCTTATTGGAAGTTTTTCTTTTTTTAAGGACCTTATTTGAACAGGAGATGTATGAGTTCTTAGTACTATTTTTTCTGAATTTTTATTTTTAATATAAAAAGTATCGTGCATTTGTCTCGCTGGGTGATCTTTGGGTATATTTAATGCGGTAAAATTATGAAAATCATCCTCAATATCAGGACCCTCTACATATGTTAATCCCATTGAACCAAGGATTGAAATAATTTCTTCAATAGTTTGAGTTATTGGATGGACGGTTGATGTTTTATAATTCCTTGATCTTAATGGCATTGTTGGATCAAGAAAATCTTTTTCTATGTCTAATTGTAATTTGTTAATTTCTAACAAGTTCTTCTTCAAAATTAAATTTTCATTAAATTTATTTTTAAAAAAATTTAATTTTTTACCATAGTCCTTCTTTTCTTCAGCACTCAACTCAGAGAATTTTCTCATCTCCTTGTTGATTATACCATTTTTTCCAAGATATTTAATTCTAACAGATTCAAGCTCAATAAAGTCTGTAGATTTTTCAATCTCATCTATAGCTAGCTTAGTAACTTTATCAAGTTTCGGCATGGATCTTTTATCCAAATGTTACTTATGTTCTTGAATTTGATTAATAATTTTTTTGAATGCTAGTGGTTCTTGAGCTGCTAAATCAGCTAAAATTTTTCTGTTAAGATTTAGCTTAATCTTTTTTAAGCCATTAATAAATGAAGAATATTTTAGTCCATGTAATCTACAGCCAGCATTAATTCTTTGTATCCACAAACTTCTAAATACTCTTTTCTTTACTTTCCTGTCTCTGTAAGCGTATTGTCCCGCCTTTTCGACTGCTTGATTTGCAATTCTAAAAGTACTTTTTCTTCTTCCATAATAGCCTTTAGCCTGTTTTAGAATCTTTTTATGACGTGCCCTTGTTGTGACACTTGTTTTTACTCGAGACATTAGTTTTTTCCAATTATATTTTTGTGTTCATATATTTTTTCACAATATTACTGTCTTGTTTAGACATAATAAGTGGGCCTTTAGAGGATCTTTTCATCTTCTTGGGTTTATTAGAAAGATTATGTCTCTTCCCACTGCCAAACATTACGACTTTTCCAGTCGATGTAACCCGAAATCTTTTCTTCGTTCCACTTTTAGTTTTCATTTTAGGCATGGTAAATACTTTAAACTAAAAAATTGTTAAATTTCTTTATAAAGGTTTTTTTTTCCAACGCAAGACTGTTTTCATATTTATTATCTTGGAGCAATAACCATTGTCATTTGTCTGCCCTCTAATTTTGCAACTTGTTCTATTTTTGCTACTGGTTCAATTGAAACCTCTAATCTTTTTAAAATATCCATACCTCTCTGATGGTAAGCCATTTCTCTTCCTCTAAATCTTAGAGTAATTTTCACCTTATCTCCGTCACTCAAAAATCTTTGAATAGATTTTAACTTCACATCATAATCATGATCCTCAATACCGGGTCTTAATTTAACTTCTTTAACTTCAAAGGTTTTTTGTTTCTTCTTTGCTTCAGCCTGTTTTTTTTGAATCTGATACTTATATTTACCATAATCAATAATTTTACAAACAGGTGGGGAGGCATTTGGTGATACTTCAACAAGATCTAAACCTGCTTCGTATGCCTGTTTAATTGCATCTTCTATTTTCAATACTCCAAGCATATCGCCTTTTTCAGAAATAACTCTTACCTCTTTTGCAGAGATTAATTCGTTTACAGAAGGACCTTTAATTAAAGTTCTGTTTGACTTATTCATAGTTAAGTGAATTCTTCATCCTGGTCATTATAGCATATATTTCTAGCAAAAAAATTAATTTAGAAATTCAATTACTCACAGTTTCTGGCATACTGCAAGAAATTTTTATTTTTTTTATAAAATTTTCAATTGTTAATATTTCTTGTTTCTGATCACCAAATGTTCTCAAAGAAACTGTATCGTCGTTCACTTCTTTATTACCAATAACAACTATATAAGGTGTTTTTGACATTGTATGCTCTCTTATTTTATAATTCATCTTTTCATTTCTAGCATCAACATCACATCTTATTCCTTTTTCTTTCAGTAAATCCAGTAGTTTGTAACAGTATTTTAAACAATCATCATTGATATTAACTATGCAAACTTGAACTGGGGATAACCAATTTGGTAATCTTCCCGAATAATTTTCAATTAGTATACCTATGAACCTCTCCAAAGAACCAAAAAATGCTCTATGAATCATTACCGGATTTTGTTTACTTCCATCTTTGTCAACATAATTAGCATTCAATCTTGGTGGTAAATTTAAATCTACCTGTATGGTTCCACACTGCCAGTCTCTCCCGATAGCATCAATTAAAACAAATTCAATTTTTGGACCATAAAATGCACCCTCACCTTCATTGATATCATATTCTAATTTTAATTTTTGTAGAGAGTTCAATAAAGATTCTTCCAAAAAATCCCAAGTTTTATCATCACCTATTCTTTTAGAAGGTCTATTAGAAAATTTAATTTTCACATTGTCAAATCCAAAATCTTTATAAATTTCAAGAGTTAATTTGATTACTTTTTCACACTCATCTTCCATTTGATCTTTAAGACAGTAAATATGAGCATCATCTTGAGTAAATTCCCTCACTCTCATAAGACCATGAAGAGAACCTGAAGGTTCAAATCTATAAACTTTTCCAAATTCTGATACTCTTAAAGGCAAGTCTTTATAACTTCTCAAGGAATTATTATAAATTTGAATTCCTCCAGGACAATTCATTGGCTTCATGGCAAAAATTCTTTCATCATTAGTCTTTGCAAGATACATATTATCTTGAAATTTATCCCAGTGGCCAGATTTTTCCCACAAAGACCTGTCCATAACAGTCGGTGTACTTACCTCAATATATCCAGCTTTCTCCTGTTTTTTTCTCATATAACTAATAAGTTTCGTAAAAATTGACCACCCTTTGGGATGCCAAAAAACAGATCCAGGCGCATCATCCTGAAAATGGAATAGCTCCATTTCTTTTCCCAGCTTTCTATGATCTCTTTTTTCTGCTTCCCGAGTCATTGTAATATAATCATCCAAATCTTTTTGGTTTTTCCACGCAGTCCCGTATACTCTTTGAAGCATCTCTTTATTCGAATCTCCTCTCCAATAAGCACCTGATAATTTTGTTAACTTAAAAGCTCCAATAAACTTCAAACTGGGGAGATGTGGACCTCGACACAAATCAACGAATTCTGAATCACCTTGTTGATAAATCTGGAAATCATTTTCTTGGTCAGAATTTTTAATAATATCAACTTTATAATTCTCATTTTTTTTCTCAAATAACTCTAGTGACTCCTTTTTAGATTTTAATTTTTTATTAATCGTCTCTCCCCTAGAAATTATCTTCTGCATTTCATTTTCTATTGATGGAAAATCGTCAATTGATATTGGTTTTTCAAATAAGAAATCGTAATAAAATCCATTTTCTATTGTCGGACCAATTGCCAACTTAGCTTTTGGATACAAATTCTTTACTGCTCTTGCCAATACCTGTGCCGTGAGTGTGTGTCTCATAATTTCAATGCCTTCATTTGTTTTTAGTGTAATAATTGATATTGAGGCATCAGAATTAATTGAATCCACAAGGTCTCTCTGGATTCCATCGACTTTCACTGCGATTGCTTCCTTAGACAAAGACTTTGAAATACTTTCTGCAATTAGTTTTCCAGAAACTCCTTTTTTATAATTTCTAGTATTCCCATCCGGAAAAGTAATTTTAATGTTGTTTTTATTACTCATTATAATGATTTCTTATAATTTAAATTTTTAAACTCTTCTAGCCTCTTTTTATTTCCCTAGCAATGATTTTAATTATTAGAAACTTTTTTAATTTCCTCAAGAAAACTTGTTTTATTTTGATCATAAATTAAAGTATTAACATCCGAACCTCGTGGTGCACAAATTTTTGGATCAGAGTGTTTCGTAAATAATACGATCGTTTTACATCCACCAATCGCAAATAAATGCATCGGTCCGGTGTCATTTCCTATTGAAAGTTTTGCTTTTTTTGATAAATTTGCCAATTCAAAAATATTAACCCTATTGCATAAATTTATTACACCATCACATTTATTCTGAATGATTGAACAAATTTCAGTTTCATCATTTTTACCAATTATTACAGGTGTTAAACCTTTGCTCTGAAATAAATTAATAATCTCTATAAATATATTTACAGGGATTCTTTTATACTTTCTTTTTACTGAACCCCCCGGTGCAATTATAAAAAAGGGTTTAATGATTTCATCTATATTAGTTTCTCTTTCAAAAAGCCAATTAATATCAATATTTTTATTTCTTTTTATTTCTGCAATACCTAACTGTTCTTCTTGTCTCTCTATAGTATGTATTTTATTTCTATTGGGGTTAGAGTGAAAAAGTGAACATCCCTTTACTATTCCAGACCACATGATTTTTTTTTTATCAAAAATTGAATAATAGCTTGAGCTCCTTCGAGATGTTTGAAGATCATAAACGATATCAAAATTGATTCCATTTATTTTTTTTTTGATCTGAATTTTATCTTGAAAGTGAAACAGAGATCTTTTTATTGTTATAATTTTCTGAAACCATCCACTTTTATTTGCTATTTGACTGTATGGAATCTCCGTTAATAAAATTAAGTTGTCCTTGCTGTGAAATTTTTTTATAGAATTGATAGCATATAATGATAAAAAAAAATCACCTAATCCCCCAAATTTAATTATTAAAATATTCTTTTTGGACCTCATCATAAACTTCCATTGTTTTGTTAAGCATTTGCGAAAGACTGAATTCTTCTATTATTTTTCTTCTAGCCTCTTTACCAATTAAATCTTTTTCACTTTGAGGTTTATTAATAATTTTTACTATCATCTCTGCTAAAATATTTGGCTCATTATGTTTGATTAACCACCCTGTTTTCTTATGTTCAATTATATCTCTAGAACCACCTAAATTTGATGCAATAACGGGCTTGCTCATAGCTGAGGCTTCTGCAGATACTCTTCCAAAAGCTTCAGCAACTATTGAAGTTGATAATACTACGTCAGACAAAGAATATATTGAAGGCATATCACTTTGGCTCCCCAAAAGAAAAATTTTTTGATTTAAATTATATTTCCTAATCTTATACTCAAGTTTTTTTAAATACTTTTTTTTCCCCTGTTCAGATCCAACAAATAAAATTACAAAATCGATATTGCTATACTTTTCAGAAATTATTTTTGCTGCATCAATAGCGACATTATGACCCTTCCATGATGTAAGTCTTCCGGGTAATAGGACTATATGTTTATTTTCAAGAACACCAAAACTACGAAGAAAGTTTTCTTTCCTGATCTGACTAACAGAGTTAATGTCAAAATAATTGGTATCAATTCCTCTATTTATTAATCTTATCCTTTCTTTACAATCAGGAAAGTGATTTTGAATATGTCTGTTAATAAATTTCGATATCGCAATTACTCTATCCCCCTGAGTCATTAAACTATTGTATTTTTTCTTTAAAAAATTATTGTTACCACTATAAGTTCCATGGAAAGTTGTGATTAATGGTATTTTATTTTTAACTAAATTATTTAAACAAAAAGCTGGCCACCTACTACGAACATGAATGATACTTGGTTTTATATCTTTAAGAATATTATTAAATAAACGTCTTGCCCTAATGTAACCTAACATTCCTTTTTTTTGCAATGGAACCTTATAATGTATTACACCCTTGTGTCTGTATTTCTCAGCCATATCTCCGCCAGAGGATATAATAACTGATTTATAACCTTTTTCAGTTGAGTGTTTAGCTATATCTAATGTTCCTCTTTCTACTCCACCGCCACTATGATCCAGTGATGGTAGTATTTGGATTAAAGTTTTCATTTCAACATAACAAATTATTTTAAAGCAGAAAGCAAATTTTTATTTTCAAAATTGTAAATATTTTTTAAACCTTCTTTGTAAGTCCGAAAACTTGGTTTCCAATTAAAATATTTCTTAATTTTTTTATTGGACACCCTCTTATTTTCTCTATAGAAGCTTCTCGTCATTTCGCTAACGCTATCATCATCAAATTCTATTGCTTTTAAGCCCTTAATTCCGGTTATTTTACAAGCGTACCTCATGACCTTTTCTGAAGCGCAAGGATAATCATCAGAAATATTGAATATTTCTCCAGGAGATGGTTTTACAATACTTTTTAAGATAGCAGTTGCAATATCTTGAACATGTATACGAGAAAAAAAATGATTGGCTTTTCTTATAATTAAAACTTCATTTTGCTTTAATTTATCAAATACCGATCTTTTCGGTCCATAGATTCCTGGTAACCTAAAAATATGAATTGGAGCGTTATTATCATTATATAATTGCATGTATTGTTTTTCGGCTTTGATTCTATTGATACTTCTTAAGTTATTTGTTTTGAGTTCCGATTTCTCGTTTACCCATTGTCCTTTGTAGTCCCCATAAACACCTGTAGATGAAAAATATCCAATCCACTGAAGACTCTCATTAATATTCAAATATGGAGTAATTTTTTTTAATATAAAGTCTCCATTAATGTCTGGAGGAACTGAAACTAAAATGTGAGTTGTATCTTCAAGTATTTTTTTTGATTTATTCAAAAAAGATTTTAAATCGTACCTTTTTACATTTTTAAAATTTTTAAATCTAAAATTAAAAGGGAGACTTTTATGTATTCCAATTATTTCAAATTTTTTTGAAATTAAAGGAATAATGAATTCAGAGCAATAACCCGCACCAATAAATATAAATTTCATAAAATAAATTATAATTTATTAACCACCAATAATCTTTTCTTTTAACCAATCATAAGCTGGATGTCTCGTCAATTCTTTGTGCCAAATAAGTTTAGTATAACGTTTTTCAAGCTCTAATGGTAGCTCTAAAATCGAAAAATTATGCGTTTTAGCCAATCTTTGAGCTGTTCTAGAAGGTAAAGTTAAAATAAGGTCTGTATTCTTTAAAATAAATGGGGAGAGTGTTATTAAATCAATCCTAACCGAAATTATCCTCTCAAGGTTTAATTGGTCTAAAGCTCTATCAACGGGGGAAATAGGGGCGTCCATTGGTGCAACTCTCAGATGTTTTGTGGATAAATATTGATCTATGGATAGTTTTTTTTCATTCGATAGTTCATGATTCGACTTCATCAAACATACAAATTCTTCTTCAAATAAAACTTTTACTCCAAACCTACTTGGAACCGAATCAAATTTTCCAATAGAAAAATCAATTTCATTTAAATCAAGAAGTTTGACTGCTTCTTCTCCTTGATCCGATCTTACACAAATTGATGAATTTGGTGAATATTTTTCAATATAAGTTGCTAAATTAGGCAATATCAAAGGTGCAATATCATCAGAAATTGATAATCTAAAAAGCTTTCTTGATGTGGAGGGGTTATAACTTATATCTGACAATGATATCTCTATATTAGATAAAGCAACTTGAATAGGAACCGATAGTTCCATAGCTCTAGGAGTAGGTCTCATACCTTTAGGACCTCTTATAAAAAGCTCATCTTTGATTAGATATCTAAGCCTATTGAGAGCATTACTCATTGCTGGTTGAGTAATACCTACTTTTCTACTTGCTTTTGTAACATTTCTTTCTTCAAAAAGAGTCCTAAAAACAATAAGAAGGTTTAAATCAAAGTTATTTATATTCATATGAATGATAATTGCAAATTATAATATTATACTCTATAGTTAGTTCTTCAATATTTGAAAGTCAAAGTATAAATGACAATCCCCATAGTTATATACTGTTTTATACAAGGTCTTACAGAATTCTTACCAGTAAGTTCACAAGGACACTTAGTGATTTTCAATAATTTCTTCCCAATTAGCAAAGAAATTAATATCAGAACTCTCAACATAATTGCACATTTTGGTTCATTACTAGCAGTAATAATTTACTATCACAAAGCAATTTTAAAATTGATGGTTTGTATTCCTAACATACTCAGAAGCGATATTGATAAGAACGTTAGTTTGTTAATTAATATTACAATATCAACGTTACCAATTTTTTTAATTGGTTATATTTTAATGTTTTTTCTTCATGGTGATTTTTTTAATTCACTAAAATTAGTTGGGTGGACAACTCTAATTTTTGGAATTTTATTGTTAATAATTGATAAAAATTGTTTGAGAATTAAGAATATAGACGATTTACCAAAAACATCAGCGCTTTTAATTGGATTAGCACAATGTCTAGCAATAATTCCTGGTGTTAGTAGGTCTGGTTCAGTTATTACAATCATGAGACTATTTGGTTATGAAAGAATTGGAAGTGCACATTACTCAAATTTACTTAGTATCCCTGCTATAATTGGCGCGGTGGGATTTTTATTTTTTTTAGATGATGAATCGAAAATAGAAAATATTATAAATCTAACTAATTTCCTGATATTTTCTTTGAGTTTTTTATTTTCAATCATTTTTATAAGTTTTATGATTTCTTGGCTGAAAAGATCATCTTTTGCAATTTTTATGTACTACAGAATAATTTTAGGTTTATTTGTATTAGCTGTTACGTATTCTTCTTATTTTATATAAGTAGGTAAAATAATTTCCATAGATTTTGGAAAATCAACTTTTTTTTTTAAATTTTCAAAACCTTCTTTAGATATATTATCACTTTTAAGTAAAATCACTTGATCAACTGTCAGCAGAGGATAAGGAAGATTTTCCAAAAAAAACGCTGCCAACCTTGCCATAAAAAGTGGCACTGGAATACAAATTCTTTTTCTTTTTCTGAGTTTAAGAATTAATTCTATTATCATCCTAAAAGAGACAATTCCAGGGCCTGCTAAATCATAAACTTTTTTCTCCTCAAATGAAGAACTGATTATGAAATCAGCAAGATCTCCAACATATACTGGCTGAAAATTTACCCCAGATTTAAAGTTAATATTTGGGAAAAAAGATTTTCCAGAAGTAATTTTTGGAGTGCCTATTATTGGTAAAATAGGAGAGAAATTTGACATTTTTGAAAATAAGTTAACAAAATTATCCTCGTTTCCAAAGACAACACTTGGTCTTATAATAACTACGTTTGGAAACTCCTTAATAATATTTCTCTCTCCAGTATATTTCGAAATTGCATATTTTGATTGAAAATTTTTATTGACTCCCAAAGCAGATAAATGAATGAATTTTTTTACATCATTAAGTTTGCAAGATTTCGCAATCATTCTTGGGATCTCCGAGTGAACTTTATTAAAACTTGCGCTTTTCTTTTCGAACAAAACACCTATCAGATTAAATACAATATCTGCATTCATTGTTAGTTCATTAACAGCCTCTTCATTATAGTTGTAACATGTTTTAATGTTTACCTGTCCAAGACCACCTAAAAATTTTAATTCTTTATATTTATTATCTTTTCTTGTAACGATTTCAATAGAACAAGTGTACTTTGATAATTTGCTAATTAAATACCTTCCTATAAAACCAGACCCCCCAAAGATTAATATTTTTTTTCCGTCAAATTGATTGCTCATAAAAATTTCTGGTTAAATAGTTAATAACATAGTATTTTGCAAATATAGTTATGAATATAGAGATAAATTAAAAAAATGAAATCTTTAAAAATCAACAATAAAGAATTTTTTATACATAAAAATGACTTGCCAGATAACTTATCACTTGGTAACCAGGTTGCAGTTGACACAGAAACTACAGGTCTTTCGATGATGAGAGACAGATTATGTCTAATTCAAATTTCTTCAGGAGATGGAAGATGTCATTTAGTAAAATTTGATGTTGATTTCTTTAAGAATAAAAAAGAGCCTAAAAACCTCATCAAATTATTGACTGACAATAAAGTTGAAAAAATATTTCACTATGCAAGGTTTGACTTAGCAATAATTAAGAAATTTTTAAAGGTTAGTTGCACAAAAGTCTTTTGCACAAAAATTGCCTCAAAACTGGTCAGAACTTATACAGACAAACATGGTTTAAAAGACTTATGTAAAGAACTGCTAGAAGTAGAACTTAATAAATCCCAACAAAGTTCCGATTGGTCAAGTGATGAATTAACAAATAATCAAATAAAATATGCAGCATCTGACGTGCTTTATCTTTGCCAATTAAAAGAAAAGTTAATCAAAATGTTGGAACGCGAAGATAGATTAGATTTAGCAATTAAAATATTTGAATTTCTTGATACTAGAATTAACCTAGATATTCAGGGATGGGATCAACAAGACATATTCGCTCATTCGTAAAAAAAACATGGAAATTAAAACAGGAAGATCGGTTATTGATACAGAAATTAGAGCCCTAGAATTGTTGAAAAAAAATCTGTCAAAAAAATTTCAAGAAGCTATTAAACTATTAAGTATTACTAAGGGAAAAATTGTAATTTCTGGAATTGGTAAAAGTGGTCACATAGCAAAAAAAATATCTTCAACCTTTTCTTCAATTGGTTCATCATCTTTTTTTATACATCCATCAGAGGCAAACCATGGTGATTTGGGTATGATTTCAAAGAATGAGACCACCATATTGATCTCAAATTCTGGAGAAACAGTTGAGCTTTTTAATATAATTTTGCATTGTCAAAAATTAAAGGTTCCCATAATTGCAATAACTAGTGAAAAAAATAGTACTTTGGCAAAAAATTGTGACGTTTTACTTGAAATCCCCAAGGAAATTGAAGCATGCCCACTTAAATTAGCACCCACAAGTTCAACTACAGTATCTTTAGTTTTAGGTGATGCTCTTGCAATTGCTTTGCTCGAAAAAAATAAATTCACAAAAAAGAAATTTTCAGAATTACATCCAGGAGGAAAACTGGGAAGAATGCTTCTTAGAGTTAAAGATATTATGAAAACTCAAAAACAAATTCCTTTAGTAACTGAAACAAAAAAAATGGGTGAGGCAATAATTGAAATTAGCTCAAAAGGTCTAGGTTGCGTTGGAGTGATATCATCAAAAAATGGTAATCTAATAGGAGTAATAACTGATGGTGACTTGAGAAGAAACATGAAACCAAACCTTCTTGATAAAAAAGTTGATGAGGTTATGACAAGAGAACCAAAGACATTTGACCAAGATATTTTAATTTCAGATGCATTAAAATTGATGAATGAACAATCTATTACTAATTTTTTCATTACCGAGAGAAATAAGCCAATTGGAATTTTGCATGTTCATGATATTCTTAAACAATAGATTTTAGTTTTGAAATAACATGAATTTAAATTATAGTTTTTATATCAATTCTTTGAAAAAGTTCCTCTTTTTTTTTTCTTTTCTTTTAATAGTTTTAACTTTTTTAAATAAGTCAATTCAGAAATATTCAAAAATTGAAAACTCATACGAATTCGAACTAAACGAAAGTAATCAAGTAGTAATTGAGCCAAAATTTATTGGGATTAATAAACAAAAAAGACCTTTTTTAATTCAAGCTATTAAGGCAGAAAAAAAGGACGCTAAAGATGGATTATATAAACTCCAAGAACCTTCAGGTGAAATGAAAAACGCTAAGGGGAAAAAATTCTTCTTAAATAGTAAAAAAGGGCAATTTGATCAAAATAAACAAAAGATTTTTTTATTCGAAAATGTTGAATTGACGGATATTGAAGGCTTATCCTTCAAAACTGATTCAGCTTATATAGATTTAAGTACTAACGACATTTATGGAAATAATAAAACTTTTGGTTTTAATAACGATGGTAAAATTGAATCTAATGGATTTAAAATTAAAAATGAAGGAGATATAATAATATTTAATGGACCAACAAATTTATTGATAAGAAATAAATGAAAAATAAAATGCAAATTCTTATCTATCTCCTTTTCATATTTACAACGTTTTCTTTTTTAAACGCTCAACAAACCCTCAAAGGAACAAGTAATGATAGCCCTATTGAGATTTTTGCAGAAGATGGAATTGAATGGCATAAGAGTAAAAATAAGTACATTGCTAGAGGAAATGCCAAGGCCAAAAAAGGCGATTTACTCGTTAAATCTAAAATACTTGAGGCTACTTATAGGGATAGTGAAGGAAATAAAGAAAATGGTGAAATTGAATTAATAAAAGCAATAGGAAATGTTTTCATTGAAAACAATAACGCAACTATTACGGGAGGCGAAAAAGCTTCTTTTAACGTTGAAAAAGAACATTTCATTGTGAACGGTAAACAATTAATTTTAATATCAGATAAAGATAAACTTACATCCAATAGAACAATTGAATTTTGGAAAATTGAAAATATCGCAATTGCAACCGGAAATGCAAAAGCATATAAAGACAAAAAATACAGAATTAAAGCTGACAAACTAGTATGGCACTTAACAGACTCAAAAAAGAAAAAAGAGTATGAAATAAAAAAAATCCTAGCATTCAAAAATGTTATAATAGAAACTAATAATGAAATAGCTTATAGTGATAAAGCTTTATATAATGAATTAAGCGGTATTTGTAAACTTTTTGGAAATGTGAAGTTAAAAAAAGGTGGAAGCTATTTAACAGGTGAGTATGCAGAAATGAATTTAAATTCAGGAATAAGTAAGTTACTACCACATCCAAAAAATGATTCTTTCGGTAACGAGGGCAGAGTTAAAGCGTTGATTAAAAAAGATGAGCAATAACTCCCCATTTCTAGCAATATCAAACCCTGGCTTAGAGGCCGTAAATATATCAAAGTTCTTTGATAAAAAAAGAGTACTTAATGACGTTTCTCTTACCCTAAATAAGGGAGAGTCTGTTTCTATTCTTGGACCAAATGGAGCTGGTAAAACAACCCTTTTTTACATTTTAATGGGTTTATTAAAACCTGATTTAGGTAGTATAAGTTTAGAAAATAAGGATATTACAAGTCTTCCCATGTACAGAAGAGCCAAGCTTGGATTAGGATATTTACCTCAAGAGTCGTCAATTTTTAGAGGTTTAAATGTAGAGGAAAATGTAATGTCTATTCTACAGATCACCTACAATGAAAAGAGCAAGCAAAATCAGGAACTCGACAGATTATTAACTGAATTTGGGATAGAACATTTGAGATATGCTTCTTCATTATCCTTGTCCGGGGGAGAACGTAGAAGATTAGAAATTGCCCGATGCCTGGCCTCTAAGCCTGATTTTATTCTTCTAGATGAGCCTCTTGCAGGAATTGACCCTATTGCCGTTAATGAAATTAAGGATTTAATTACCAATTTAAAAAAAAAAAATATTGGACTACTCATCACAGATCATAATGTAAGAAGTACTCTTGAAATGGTTGATAGAGCATATATTGTCTACGATGGTAGAGTAATATCAGAGGGGACTCCTGATGAAATAATAAAAAATTCTGAAGTAAGAAGAGTTTATCTAGGAAGTTCTTTTTGATGATAAATATTGCCGTATCAGGAAAGCAAACTAAATTAGGAAATGCCCTAACGTCCCACGTTAAGAGCAATCTTATTATTTCTTTAGAGAAATATTTTAAGTCAGTTCTCTCAGCAAATGTTCAATTTTCTAAAAGCACCTTTAACTTTAGATGCGAAATTAATATTCATCTTGAAAGCACAATCTATGTCCAAAGTCATGCTCTCAGTAATGATGCTTATGGAGCTTTTAATATTGCAAATGAAAAAATTAAAAAAAGAATTCGAAGATATCATAGAAAACTTGTTGATCATCGAACAAAAAGAAAAAGCACACAAAAAGAAAAACTTGTTTTTGAATACACATTCAAAAATAGAGATACAATCAAACAATCAAGCGAAATTGATAATCCATTAATAATTGCAGAAACTGAATACACAATTAAAACTCTTTCAGTTAGTGAGGCAATTATGCTAATGGACCTTTCCAGTGAAAATGCAATTGTTTTTAAGAACTCAAAAAATAAAAGAATTAACTTTCTGTATTTAAAACCTGATGGAAATATCAGTTGGATTGATCCCAAGAAATAACCCTAGATTATGAAGATCACAGATATAATCTCACTGGATAATATATTTATTGACTTGGAAGTCTCAAGCAAAAAAGCCTTGTTTAAAGAAATTGCAAATATAATAGAAAAAAAATCTGCTATCGAACAATCTGACGTTCTGGATAACTTAAATAAACGAGAGCAGCTTGGATCTACTGCTATTGGAGATGGAATCGCTATTCCTCATTCAAAAATTATGGGTCTTAAAAAAATTTTTTCACTCTTCATAAGACCTAAAGAATCAATTGATTTTTCTGCAGCAGATTCAAAAAAAATTGATATTATTTTTGTAATCATTGCCCCGGAGGAATCAAAAACAGATCATTTAATGGCATTATCAGAAATATCAAATTTCTTGAGAATTAAAGGGAATAAAGAAAAACTGAGAAAACTTAAGAGTATAGACTCAATATTTGAAATCTTTTCTAACTTCAATGTAGACTGATTGGCTCTAACCCTGATTGAAGTATTGCTGCCATTGCGGTATCTTTATTTTCAAAAGCAGCGAGAAGAGTTCCATCTGCCCCATAAACTGAAAAAATATCAGTATTTAAGCTATTCTCAGAATGCAGTTCTTTTTTTATAAAAGCATATCCTGCATTACCAAATTCAAAAAAATCTTTCTCTAAAATTTTATTTTTATCCATTCTATTATCCATCACTTTGTTTATTCTTTAGATTCAAACTTATTAAATTTTTTTTTTCAGACTTAGGGTCGGAAATTTCTATTTTCTTAGACTCCTCGTGAGAAACTGGCTGTAGCAAATCAATATATAATAAACCATTTTCCATCGAAGCACCGTCAACTTTTATCCCATCAGCAAGAACAAAGTTTCTTTGAAATTGCCTAGTTGCAATGCCTCTATGAACGAAAATTCTGTCATTATCATTATCTTGTCTACACCCCCTAATTAACAACTGATTTCCCTCAAGAGAAATATCGAGTTCTTTTTTTTCAAAACCTGCTACGGCTATTGTTATTCTTAAGACGTCATTGGATATTTGTTCAATGTTATAAGGCGGGTAAGAATCAGAAGATAATTTTGATATTCTATCCACTGTTCTTTCGAATTGGTCAAACCCTAATAAAAAAGGGCTATTAAATAATGATAGTCTTGTCATTGTATCCTCATTCTATTTGGAGCGATATTAAATTGACCTTTTAAAAAAGCATCAATATTAAAATATAATCAATTGAAAAAAATTCAACATAAAAAATATATTTACCAGCATCAAATGGTTTTATTTTGAATTTATTGAAACTAATTTTGGTGGAGCTGGACGGGATCGAACCGACGACCTTCTGAATGCCATCCAGACGCTCTCCCAACTGAGCTACAGCCCCTTTAACAAAAAATTAAATTTAACAATAAATAAAAATGTTTAACTAAAATAAAACAATATAGCCGATAAAAAGTATATCATTTTTTATGACAATAGAAAAAAAGATTAAAAATAATTTACCAATTTTATCTATTTATATTATTTATTCTGTGAATAAATAAAATAATAAAAATAAATTTTATAAATAACTCTACAACTGTATATATGTATATCATTACAACCACTACAACTAAAAAGGGAAGAATTAATTATGGGTACTTTAATCACTACTGCAGAAAAAATTAGTAACTCTTTTCCGGAGTTTAATAAAGCACACTGGTTACTCAGAATCGCTCTTTCAGTAGTATTTATTCAACAAGGACTTGATAAGCTTCCAGTTTCTATTGATGATGCAGAATCCTATGGCTTACCATATATCATATGATTTTTTGTTGCCTGGTCGGAACTTTTTTCTGGAATTGGCTTACTTCTCGGTGGTTTAATTAACAAACATTGGTTCGGCGATGCAATAAAGCGTTTCTCAGGAATAGTTATTGTTGGCATAGTAAGTGGAATCATTTTCATTTCAAAACCAGAAAACTTATTAAGTATACTTCTTTCTGATAATCTTCATGTTTTCCTGTATTTATTGGGATTATTCTTGGCACTTAAGGGAAACAAAGTAAGTTAAACTTAATTTGTTTCGTCCCTTTCAGTGTCAATCTCAATGATATTTTCAACATTTTCATCATCTTCATCAATGCTTGTATCAGATATTATTTCGTCATCGACAACTTCAAGATCATCAAGAACAAGTTCATTACTTTTCTTTTCTTCGAGTTTTGGTTCTTCAGTCTTATTTACTTTTGGAGGACGTCCTCTCTTAGTCACATTAGTTAATAAACTAACATCGCTGCCACAAGCAGGACAAATGATTGGACTTTTATTAAAATCATAAAAGAGTGTGTTACAAGATGCACATTTTCTTTTTGATCCTTTTTCTAATTCAACTTTATTCACATTTACACCACAAATTATTTACTTTTATTTTCAATGTCCTATTTTAAATTAAAACAATGAAAAAAATTTTTACTCTGAAATCATCAAAAAGTAAATGCCTTAATGGAATAATAAATGTTCCTGGAGATAAATCAATATCCCAACGAGCATTAATTTTTGCATCACTATGTTATGGATCTGTAAAGATATTTGGTTTGCTGGAATCAACTGATGTTTTACATACACTCAATTCCCTTCGTCTATTAGGAGTAAAGATTTCATTAAAAAAAACTCATTGCGAAGTTTTAGGAAATGGTGGTGAATATTTTAAACCCAAGGATTCTCTTGATTTTGGAAACTCAGGGACTGGAGTTAGGTTAATGATAGGATTACTATCAACAAGACTTGATGGAGTGAGTTTAACAGGAGACAAATCTTTATTAAAGCGACCAATGCAGAGAGTAACTGAACCACTTGAGAATTTCGGAGCTAGGTTTATACATGCCAACGGATACCTTCCCGTAACAATAAAAAAAAGTAATTTTTTGTTCTCAACAAATATTGATATCAAAATTGGATCTGCACAAATTAAATCTGCAGTTATACTCGCTGCAATGAATTTAAAGGGGGAAAGTCAAATAACTGAATTTTTCCCTTCGAGAGATCATACGGAAATTATGTTAAATTATATGAATGCTGGGATAACGACAATCGAGAAGAAAGGAAAAAAAATTATTACAATTAAAGGTCCAACCATACTTGAAAAAAAAGATATTAAAATCCCCGGTGATTTTAGTTCAGCCGCTTTTTTGATTGTTGCATGCTTAATTTGTAAAAGTAGTGAAATAGAAATTAAAGATGTTGGTACTAATTTTTTTAGAACAGGGATGCTCGAAGTAATAAAAAAAATGAATGGACATATAGATATAATTAATGAAAGAGAAGAAAATGGTGAAAAATTTTCTGATTTAAAAGTTAAGAGTTCTAATTTAAAAGGGTGTAGAGTTACTGGAAAAATTTCAACAAGATTAATTGATGAATATCCAATCTTATTTGTAGCAGCTTCATTTGCAGAGGGAATCACGGTATTCGAAAATCTCGGTGAACTTAAATTTAAGGAAAGTGATAGACTCAATTCTATGGCTGAAGCCTTAAAAAAAGCTGGTGTCAGACTAAAAATTAGCTCAGACACTATAACTATTCAAGGGTCAAAAAAACAAGATGGTGGTTGTAGAATAAAAACATATGAAGATCACAGAATAGCAATGTCTATGCTGGTATTTGGATTTCTCTCTGATAATCCAATTGAAGTTGATGATATTCAAATGATTGAAACTTCTTTTCCGAACTTTCAATCATTAATGAAAAAAATAGGGGCAAATATTGAGTACATTCCGAAATAAAAGACCTGTGATATCAATCGATGGGACCGCAGGGTCAGGAAAGGGAACCCTTGCAAAAAAATTATCTAAATCTATTTCATTTGATCATCTTGATACAGGCCTACTTTATAGATATCTTGCACATTTAAAATTACAAAAAAAATTAGAATCCTTTGAAACCCAGGATTTGTTAAAATTATCTATTAATATTTCAACAATAAAAAGATTGAACTTAAGAACTGAATTGATTGGAAAGGAATCTTCAATCATATCTGGTTTAAAATCAGTTAGATCATTTTTACTAATCTTCCAAAGATCATTTGCAGATAACCCTCCATCAGGAGAAGGTTCTGTGATTGACGGTAGAGACATCGGGAGTGTCGTGGTACCTAATGCTGAAGTCAAATTTTTTATAGATGCGAACCTAAAACTGAGAGCAAAGCGAAGACTTGAAGAAATCAAGAATTTAAAAAATAAAACTGCAGCTTCATTCAAAACTATTCTTTCCCAGATGAGGGATAGAGATAACAGAGATCGAAAAAGATCTGAATCACCACTAATTATTTCCAAAGGGTCAATTCTAATTGACACATCACAATTAACACCCGATCAAGTTTTAAAAACAGCTTTGGTGCATGTTAAAAAGATTTTAGACAATAAAACCAATTAAACATTGCACTTATAAAGAAAATTCTGTAATTGTATGTTTTTAATTTAAATTTTGAGTTTATGGTACAATCATCTGAAAACAATTTTAGCGAACTACTTGAGGAAAGTTTATTAAGTTTCAACAAAAAAGAAGGGCAAATAGTTAAAGGAACTGTCCTTTTTGTAAAAAATGATAGTGTGGTGATTGATGTAGGTCTTAAATCTGAAGGCAGAATCCCTATTAGAGAATTTTTTTCCCCCGGTGAAGAAAACGACATCAAACCTGGTGATACTTACGATGTTCTTTTAGAAAAACTTGAGAACAAAGAAGGTGAAGCTATGCTTAGCAGAGAAAAAGCTCGAAAAGAAGAATCATGGATTAATTTAGAGAAATGTCTAGAAAAAAAAGAACAAATAACAGGAGTTATAACCGGAAGAGTCAAAGGTGGCTTTACAGTAGATATTAATGGTGCAGTCGCTTTTCTCCCAGGAAGTCAAGTTGACTTAAGACCAATAACTGATATTGGTCCGCTGATTAATAAACCACAACCAATGCTAATTCTAAAGATGGATAAGTTTAGAGGAAATATAGTCGTTTCAAGAAGAGCAATATTAGAGGAATCAAGAGAAGCTGACAGATCAAAACTTCTATCTGATATTGACGAAGGTTCAAAACTTAAGGGAATAGTAAAGAATATAACTGATTATGGTGTATTTGTTGATTTAGGTGGTCTTGATGGACTCCTTCACGTTACAGATTTATCATGGGAAAGAGTTAATCATCCATCAGAAATACTTAAAATAGGCGATGAAATAGAAGTATTAGTTATTAAATATGACCAAGATAGCAAAAGAATAAGTTTGGGAATGAAACAGCTTACTTCTGATCCTTGGGAGAAAATTGAGGAACAATATAAAGTTGGAAACAAAATTAAGGCTAAAATCTCAAATATCACTGATTACGGAGCCTTTGTTGAACTAAAAAAAGGTGTTGAAGGTCTAATTCACGTATCAGAAATGAGTTGGACAAATAAGAATGCTAACCCCAATGCATTAATATCAATTGATGACGAAGTAGATGTGATTATTCTTGAAGTTGATACAGATAAAAGAAGAATAAGCTTAGGTTTAAAGCAGTGTACAGAAAATCCTTGGGAAAAGTTTTCTAAAGAAAATAAAGTTAATGATATATTAGAAGGAAAAATAAAAAATATTACTGAATTTGGAATTTTCGTCGAACTACCAAATGATCTGAATGGTATGATTCACTTATCTGATATAAGTTGGGAAAAATCCGGTGAAGAAGCCATAAAAGAATTTAAAACCGATCAAGTTATAAAGACTAAAATAATCGATATTGATGTTGAAAAAGAAAGAGTCGCACTTGGTATAAAACAATTAACCAAAGCTACAAAAGCAAAAGTAGATGAGTATATAGGTAAAGTTGTCACATCCGTTGTCACCACAATTAATGAGAACGAAATTGAGGTTATGATTGATGGTAAAAACAAAGGAGTTATAAAAAGAACAAGTTTAGCCAAACAAAAAGCTGATCAGAAAACGACCAGATTTGCGGTTGATGAGAAAATAGATGCCAAGGTAATATCTTTCAACAAAAGAAATAATCATTATGATCTTTCGGTAAAAGAAGTGGAAATTCAGGAAGAAAAAGAAGCTTTAAAACAATATGGCTCCTCCTCCTCAGGGGCAAGTCTAGGAGATATACTAGGAGCTGCTCTAGAGGAAGACGAAAAAAAGAAAAAAAAAGTCGCCAAGGTGAAGGATAAGAAATAAAGTTATGAATAATGACTTTGTTACTGATTATTTTAAAAAAAAAAGAAAACAAATCTTTATAGGTATAATTTTTTTTATATCTTTCCTTATGATTGTGTATTTTATTCAAATTATCACGAGCAATAAAAGTGGATTCGTTGCTAAAATCAATATAGATAATATCATTTTAGAAAATGATGAACTTCTTAGAGATTTTGACTTATTAGAAAATGATAACAGATTGCAGGGACTCTTAGTGAGTATTAATAGTCCAGGAGGGACTGTAGTCAGTAGCCAACAATTGTATAATCGCATTAAAAATATCAGTAAAAATGTTCCTGTAGTAATTTCTATGAAAGAAATTGCAGCATCAGGCGGTTATATGGTTTCTTTAGCAGGAAACAAGATTTTTTGTTATGATGGAACTCTTACAGGCTCAGTAGGAGTAATCCTTCAATCAGTTAATATTGAAAAATTATTAAATAATTTTGGGATTGATCCATTGGTAATAAAAAGTGGCAACCTTAAAGCTGTTCCAAATCCTTTAGAAAGTTTTGAATCGGAAGGTGAAGAACATATTAAAGAAATAATAAATAATATGCACAAAAATTTCATTCAATTAGTTAATAGTGAGAGAAAAATTACTCCTGAAAATATGAAAATAATTTCTGATGGTAGAATTTTCACGGGTATTGAAGCAAAAAAAGTTAATCTAATTGACGAGATAGGAACTGAGCAAGATGCTCTAAATTGGTTAAAAAAAGAGGCTGGAATAAAAGGAGAGTTAAATCTAATTAACTATAGTAAAAAAGAAAAAATTTCTTCCCTTTTCAATTTTTCATTTTTAGATAGAGTTTATAATAAAATATCTTTTTATCCTTCGGGCTTATATGCAATATGGTCTATAAATTATGAATAAATCAGATCTTTTAGAGCTTTTATCCCAAAAATTTAATCACTTACCAACTAGAGAAGTTGAAAAATTATTTGAAAAAATTATTTCAGTTTTTACTGACTCTCTAGCGTCTAATGGTAGGATAGAAATAAGAGGTTTTGGTTCATTTTCTACAAAAACTAGAAAAGAAAGAACTGCAAGAAACCCAAGAGATGGTTCAAAAGTAACTGTTTCTGAAAAAAAATTAATTGCATTTCGGTCAAGCAAGGAAATGAAAAAAAAAATTAATGAGGTATAATTAATTGAAAATAATAAAGTTTTTTTTTTGCTAACTCTTCTTTGTTTTTTGGTGCCTTTTTCCATATCAAACAGAAGTCAAATTTTAATAAATTTTTTTCCTTTTCCGTATTCTCTTGAAATCCCAATATACTTATTAATATTAGTTTTATTTTTTATTGCTTTCATTTTAGGGTATATTTTCTCAAAAATATTAAAATAGTGTGATTGTTTTGAATGCAAAAAAATTTTTATATTGTGCCATTGATTATAAAGAGATTGAAGAAGCCGAACGTTTATTATGTATAATTTCGCATGCTATTGGTGGAATAAAGTTAGGTTTAGAATTTTTTATATCCAACGGAATAAATGGTGTAAATCGGTTAAAAAAATTTAATCTCCCAATATTTTTAGATTTAAAATTACATGATATACCAAATACTGTTTCTGAGGCTATTAACGCGGCTTTAATTGCTAAACCCGATTTTATCTCTGTTCATATAAATGGTGGAACTGAAATGCTAAAGATAATATCAAAAAAAGAAGAGACTAAAATAATTGGGGTTTCAATGCTTACAAGTCTGGATGAGAGAGATTTAGTTTCACTTGGTATTAATATCTCGATACCTGATTATGTAAAAAGACTTGTAAAGTTGGCTTCTGAATGTGATTTAGAAGGAGTTGTTTGTTCTCCCAATGAACTTAAAATGCTTCGCGAAATATATCCAAAAGACTTTGTTCTTATTACACCAGGAATTAGATTAGAAAATTCAAAAAAGAATGACGACCAAAAAAGAATTTCATCACCAGGAGATGCGATCAAAAATGGTTCAGATATTCTTATAATAGGAAGACCTATAACTAGATCAAAAGATCCATTATTTGCTATTCAAAATATTCAAGATGATATAATAAAGAAATCTAAAAGGTGAAAAATTGTCCGTTAAAGTAAAAATTTGTGGAATTAATTCAATTGAATCAATGGTGGCTTCGAAAGGAGCAGATTACATTGGTCTAGTTTTCTACCCAAAGTCTCCAAGATTTGTGAATGCTGAACAAGCCAAAGAAATTATTAAATACAGTTACAGCAATCAAAAAATAGTTGGTTTGTTTGTAGATACTGAAGACAGCGTTATTGAGTATATTGCTGAGTATGTTGGTCTAGATTTTCTCCAATTTCATGGAAATGAGACTCAAAAAAAAAATAAACTATTTCAAGAAAAAACTTAGAATTCCAATAATTAAATCAATTCCAGTGTCTTCTTATAAAGATACACAAAAATTTGAGGACTATAAAAATATTTGTGATATGATTTTATTTGATAGTTTACCAAATAATAATATTTTACCAGGTGGTAGTGGTGAAAAATTTAATTGGAACTTTTTAAAAAATTTTAAATGTATGGATGATTGGATGTTAGCCGGTGGTATAAATAAACATAACTTAAAAGAAGCTCTAAGGCTTACAAAAGCCCCCATCGTAGATGTATCCTCAGGTTTAGAGACCAGAAAAGGTCTCAAGTCTCCAAAAAAAATAAAAGAATTTCTTAAAATAGCAAAATCTATGTGTCTTTAAAATGTTAAAAAAAGTAAACTACACTAAATTTCCTGATAAATATGGCCACTTTGGAAAATTTGGAGGAAGATTTGTTGCTGAAACTTTAATGCCTCTGATTATCGAGGTTGAGAAACAATACAATTTAGCAAAAAAAGATAAAAAATTCAAAGATGAGCTTTTTTATTATTTTAAAAATTATGTTGGAAGACCAAGCCCACTTTACTTTGCTGAAAGGATCACAAAAAAAATTGGTGGACCAAAAATTTATTTTAAAAGAGATGAACTTAACCACACTGGTGCCCATAAAATTAATAATTGTATAGGCCAAATTCTTTTAGCAAGAAGAATGGGTAAGAAAAGAATCGTCGCTGAAACTGGAGCAGGCCAACATGGTCTAGCAACCGCAACCGTTTGTGCATTATTTGATCTTGAATGCATAGTGTATATGGGAAAAGAAGATATACAACGCCAAGCTCCGAATGTGTTTAAGATGAAACTTCTAGGTGCAAAAATAGTACCCGTAGCCTCAGGAACAGCGACTCTTAAAGATGCAATGAATGAAGCTCTCAGAGACTGGGTTTCTAATGTTCAAAACACTTTTTATGTTATTGGAACAGTAGCGGGTCCACATCCATATCCTCTAATGGTCAGAGATTTTCAATCTATTATTGGTATAGAGGCAAAGAAACAAATTCTAAAAATTGAAAAAAAACTTCCTACAGTATTAATTGCCTGTATTGGTGGAGGATCAAATGCAATGGGTTTATTCTATCCTTTTTTGAATAATCATGAAATTAAAATTATTGGAGTTGAAGCCGGGGGAATGGGAATAAAAACAAAAAAACATGCAGCCTCACTTTCAAAAGGAAAACCTGGAGTTTTACATGGAAATTATACTTATCTTTTACAAGATGATAACGGACAAATTTCTGATGCTCACTCGATTTCTGCAGGTCTAGATTACCCTGGAATTGGACCAGAACATTCATGGTTAAAACAAATAGGAAGAGTAAATTATGTAAGTGCTACGGATGAGGAAGCATTAAAAGCATTTCAATTATGTTCAAAATTAGAAGGTATTATTCCAGCTTTAGAGCCCTCACATGCTTTAGCTTATTTATTAAAATTTGGAAAAAAACTAAGTAAAAAGGATATCGTAATTATGAACATGTGTGGTCGAGGTGATAAAGATATATTTTCAGTAGCAAAAAAATTAAACTTTGATCTAGAAAAATTATAATGGAAAGAATTAAGAATAAATTTAGAGAACTAAAAGAAATTAATAAAAAAGCACTGGTAGCTTTTATTTCAGCTTGTGATCCAAATTTAAAATTTTCTCAAGAGATATTAAACAAACTTCCTTCATATGGCGCAGATATAATTGAAATTGGATTACCCTTTTCCGATCCAATGGCAGATGGGCCAACAATTCAAAAATCAAGTCAGAGAGCAATTAAATCAGGTTTTACAGTGGATAAAACCTTAAATTTAATCAAAAACTTTAGAAAATTAAATAAGAAAACACCTATTATTTTTATGGGTTATTTTAATACTATATATCAATATGGACTTAAAAACTTCTTCCAAAAATCCTCCAATTTTGGGGTAGATGGAGTAATAATAGTTGATTTACCCCCTGAAGAAGAATTTCTAATAGATGATTTCATAAGAAGTACAAATATTAATATTATCAAGCTCATAACTCCGACAACCTCAAAAGAAAGACTGAAAACTATTCTTAAATCTGCAGGAGGTTTCTTATATTATGTTTCTATAATGGGTATAACCGGGACTAAAAAGCCTTCTATGAAAGATGTTAAAAATGCTGTAGAGTTAATACAAAAAAATACTTCTATGCCTATTGTTGTAGGTTTTGGAATAAATAATGTAATGCAAATATCAAAAATATCTAAATTTGCTGATGGTTCAGTAGTTGGTTCTTCTCTTGTTAAAATTATTGAAAAATCAGTTGAGAACAAACAAAAAAATGAAAAAACCTTGAGTAATATAAAAAAATTTATACAGGAACTAAATCATGGTTGTTACACAAATTAATATGATATTATCATGAACTGGCTAACTAACTTTGTAAGACCAAAGCTTCAAGCAATTGTTGGAAAAAAAGATGTTCCTGAAAATTTATGGGAAACTTGTCCAAATTGTAATCAAATGCTTTTGAAAAGATCCCTTGAAAAAAATTTCTTTGTTTGTACCAGTTGCGATCATCATTTAAGGATCTCAGCGAATGATAGATTAGAATTACTATTTAATAAGGATTTTAAAATTATTGAAACACCAGAAGTAAATGTAGATCCTTTAAAATTTAAAGATAAACAGAAATACAAAGAAAAATTAAAAAAAGCTCAAAAAAAGCATAATAGAAATGATTCTATTATTGTTGCTTCAGGGAAACTCGGTAATAAAAAAGTTGTCACTGCAATTTTTGATTTTAGTTTTCTTGGAGGTTCTATGGGAATGGCGGCTGGAGAATCTATTATATCAGCATCAGAATATGCAAAAAATAATAATTGTCCTCTGATTATTATCTCCGCGTCTGGAGGTGCAAGAATGCAGGAAGGAATTTTGGCACTAATGCAAATGCCAAGGACTATAATTGCAGTTAATTCTTTAGCAAAAAAAAGAATACCTTATATTTCTGTTTTAACTGACCCCACAACTGGTGGTGTTTCTGCATCATTCGCTATGATCGGAGATATTATTATCGCAGAAAAAGGTGCTACAATTGGCTTTGCAGGAAGTAGGGTGATTGAAGAAACAATCAAAGAAAAACTCCCACAGGGTTTTCAAAAGTCGGAATATCTTCTTGAAAAAGGAATGGTAGATTTAGTTATTCACAGAAAAAAACTAAGGAGTAAATTAGTTCAAGTCATAAATTTATTTTCAGAAAATATTAATAAATAATGCCGGAATACGAAAAGATTCTGAGAAGACTAGCAGTTTTACACCCTAAGCAAATAGATCTTTCTTTGGGAAGGATTAATAAATTATTAACAAAACTAGGCAACCCAGAAAGTAAACTTCCTCCAACAATCCATGTTGCAGGTACCAATGGTAAGGGATCTACAATAGCTTTCTTGCGTTCAATTTTTGAAAAAAATTTTTTTAATGTTCATGTTTATACATCCCCACACCTAATAAATTTTAATGAGAGAATAAGGATGAATTCAAAACTAATTAGCAATGAATCATTAATAAATTTACTTGAAGAGTGCGAATTTTATAATCAAAATAACCCTATAACTTTTTTCGAGATTACTACTTGTGCGGCTTATTTGGGTTTTAGTAGAGTTCAAGCTGATGTCCTTTTGCTAGAAACTGGTCTGGGAGGAAAATTTGATGCAACAAATGTAGTAAAGGATAAAATATGTAGTGTATTAACCCCCATTTCACTTGATCATATGAGTTTTTTGGGAAATTCCATCAAACTGATAACTAAAGAAAAAGTTGGTATTTTTAAAAAAAATATACCTGCTGTTATTTCACAGCAACTACCGGAGGCATTAAAGATAATTAAAAACGAATCTATAAAAAAGAATATTGATTTATTTCAATACGGATCTGACTGGAAAATATTAAATAAAAAAAATAATCACTTCAAAATTAAAATTTTTAATAAAAATTACGAAGTTCCTACCCCAAAGCTATTTGGTGAACATCAGCTTTATAATTCAGGTTTGGCTTTAGCTGTTAGCAAAACAATTAAAGGATTTAAATTTAAAGATGAAAACTCTTTTAAGGGAATATACGAAACTTTTTGGCCTGCTAGGATGCAAAAAATCAATAAAGGAAAACTAAAAACAATTTCTGGAAGAAAATTCGAATTGTGGTTAGATGGAGGTCACAACTCACATGCATCAGAGATGCTTCTTCAAAATCTAAAAAAGTGGAAGAAAAATAATCTTTTTTTAATCTTTGGGATGATCAAAGGTAAAGAGCCTGAAGATTTCTTAAATAAACTCTTACCCTACTTTCGATCTATTCAAGTGATTCCTATAAAAGAACATGAGTTTATTAATTCAAAAAATATAAAAGATATATTTAAAAACTTTAGTTTAAATATTAGATCAGAACCAAATATTGTAGAGGCACTAAAGTTTTTAAAAAATAATTATACAGATGGAAAAATTATCATTTGTGGATCACTATATTTGGCTGGTGATATACTGAAAAGTAATGGTTCTCAAATCACTTAAAATTTACTTTCTATCCATGCTAATAAATCAGGCTTTGATACCAACCCTACTTTTATATCCTCGAGTTTACCTTTATTAAAAAATAATATAGAAGGAATACTTCTTATTGAATACTTCATTGCCAACTCCTGGTTCTCATCTAAATTTACTTTTGCAACAGTAATCTTATCTTTAAGTTCTAGTGAAATCTCATCAAGAATTGGAGCTATCATTTTACATGGCCCGCACCACTCTGCCCAGAAATCAACTATAATTGGTATGTTAGATGAATTAATAGTTTCATTAAAATCTTCAGCACTCAAGTTAATAATATTAGTCATAGTATCCTTTCAAGTTTTTTTTAAAATAGTTTTTTAGATAAATTTTTATCAAATTTTAAAGGTTTAGCATGAATATTATTATAATAATCATTTAGAAAATTTATATAAATATTATACTGTTCTAGTTGTTTTTTTATAAAATCATTTGTATTACCATTCTCAACTTCTAAAGATAAGGTATCTGCTTCTTCCATTGCTGAAGGTAATGTTGTAAATTTTTGTTTTTTCATAGAGTTAAATCTTTCTGAAATTTTTTCGTGTACTCTTCTAAATACCTTCTCGGGTAAGAGTTCTGGAAAATTTCTATAAATATGCCTTGCTGCAAAAAATTGCAATCTAGGATCAACGAATTTAGTTGCAAATTTCCATTTTTCATTCCATTCAACTTTAGAAAAATCTTCCATAATAATCTTGTCTTTAAAATTAATGCCTTCAGAGTAAATGGTTTCTTCTTCAAACTCAAAATGTTGCTCAAAACTCTCTGCTTCGTTAGTTAATATCTTTTTAAAATTATTTTGAAAATCTGAATCAGATAATATTTTTTTTCTTTTTGTTAACTCATCAATTCCTAATTCTTCATATGGTGATTTTGAAATTGCAAAACTAAAGTCTAAGACTGATGGTTGTTTATTTAATTTAATTTTTTTGAAACAATTAAAATTTTTACCGTTTAGTTTTTTATCATAATACAAATCAGATAATTCATCGTAGTTTAAATTAACAACAAAATTAGGGTCAAATTTAAGATCATAAGCAAGTGTATAATTTTTATAAACAGGATGATCAAATAATTCTGTTAACAAATAAATATAATGTTTATTGAAATAATAACCATAAAAAGTAAAGAATTTTTTATCTTTGATTTTATTAATTAACTTATTTAGTTTTGTATTATCTATAAAATTATAATAGAGCTTAGGTGAATTATTTTTAATAATCTCCAATACTTTTTTTGTTGCTAAAACATCAGCTATTGCCTCATGCGAATTATCAATTCTAAAATTATTTACAGTAGCTAAACTTTCAAGTTTAAAACTCATCTTTCCCTCTTTATTACTTTCTACATTAAGAGAATTTCTATTAAATGCATGAGACATTGTGGCCAGGGTAAAAATATCACCTCTTGTATTTTCTTTTGTACTGGTTATGTAAGGATATTTGAAAGATTCCCATAAAGCTTGACGTAGAAACTCTTCATCAAAGTGTATCGAATTATACCCTAAAAATATTGCTGGTTTATAAGAATTTAAAAAACTGTTTATTTGATTCATCATTTCAAAAGAAGAATTTTCTATATTTAAAATCTCAGAAATCAAAAGTTTATTTACTTTTAATGCTCCTATAGATGGTATGGTATCTGAATTAATTCGTGATCTTAAGTTTAGTCTTTTAATTTCCGTAAAATCTTCATTATAACATATGAAACCTGCCTGTAAAATCTGATCAAATCTAGATGATCTGCCCGTAGTCTCGAAATCATAAATTATAAAATACATCTTATATCAATCTATTAATTTTTTCTAAACTTTCAACAGTTCCAATATGAAACCATCTCGCGTTATCTTCTAATCCATATAAAGTTTTATTTTCTATTGCTCTATTAAAAACTTTACCCAAAGAAAATTTTTTTTCTTTGTGATACTCAAAAACTTTAGGATTCAAAAGTTGAACACCAGTATAAACAAATTCCTTTTTTGCGTTTATATTCGTTATCTTTCCAAATCTCTCTCCGGATTCAAGGAAACTAAAATCACCATTACCCTGATATCCAAATAGTGATTGTTTTTTTACAAGAACTAAAAGAATGTCCATTAATCCCTCGTCCCAATATTTAGTTAATTTAGAAAAAATAGAGCTCTCATCTTCCAACCAAAAAATATCACCATTTATTATAAAAAAAGGGCCTTTGTTTCCTATGAACTTTCTTTTAATAGCTTCAGAAACGCCACCACCAGTTTCAAGAATATCTTTTTCATAACTAACTTTTATTGATTTATAATCTTTTGAATCTAAAAAAAAATTAATTTTTTTAGATAGATGATGAGAGTTAATGATTATTTCATTTATCCCCACACAAATTATTTTTTCTATTATGTGTTGTAAAATTGGCTTTCTATTTATTACAACTAATGGCTTAGGTGTTTTGGAAGTTATAGGAAGCATTCGCTTTCCGAATCCCGCTGCTAATATCATTGCTTGAGAGGGTTTTAAAAACATAAAATTTTATTTGCCTAATAATGGAGAAAGTATATTTCTAATATCTGTGAACTCTTTATATTCTAGATTCGATCTTAACATTTTAATTACTCTCGGGATATGTGATAGATAATCATTCTTTCCATCTCTTAAATTGAGTCTAGAAAAAATTCCTAAAACTTTTAAATGTCTTTGTATAGCAAGAACTCTGAATGAGAGATAGAAAAGATCTTTATTAATTGATTTAAATGATTCTAAATAATAATTTGTCAGCTGATTTTTCATTTGCTTGCTAATGTCTCTTCTGGCATCTTCGAGCAATGACATAATATCATAAACACATGAACCTGAAAGTGCATCTTGATAATCAATCCAACCACATTTCTTAACACCCGTCTGGTTATTAAAGAAAAATAAGTTATCAACATGAAAGTCTCGATGCAAATTGACTGTAGGTAACTTCATTGGAAAATTAAGCAATTTAGAAAATTTATTCTTAAATTCTTTTTGCTTTTCATCAGAAATATTTTTTTTAATTAACATTAAATACCAGTCAAAAAATAATTGAATTTCTTTAAAAAAATAATCTTTAGAAAATAACTCAAAATATATTTCTTTTTTCTTGTGTAAAAAAATTAAAGAATTCATAGCTGTTAAATATAACTCTTGCTCATTATCCTTATTTAAGATTTCACTAAACTTTTTATTTCCAAAATTTTCAAGAATAATTATCCCTTGTTCTGAATTTGAATCAAATATATCTGGGGTTTTAATACCTATATTCTTAAATATTTTTGTTTTTAAAAGAAAGTTTTCTATGTTCTCTTTTCCACCATCATCGAACATAAGAATATTACATTTTTCTTTTTGGTATATTTTATAATATTTTCTATTTGATGCATCACCAGTTAGATATTCAACCTTTCTATAATCAAAACCAGAAAGATTTAGCTTATGTAATAAAGTATCTTTCATGTTACCCATTTTTCCTAAATTTTTCTCTCACAGAACATTTGCCGAGAAACTTAATTTCTAAAAAAAACTTAAAATTTTCACATTCTGAAAATTTTATTTCAATTCTATTCTTTGGAAGAAACTCCTCAATTATTTCAGGCCATTCAATTAGAATAATATCATTTAATGCCCTATCAAAATCTAGTGAAAAGACTTCAGAAGGATTTTTAAGTCTATAAAGGTCATAATGCCAAATTTTTTTATTTTCCATTTCATATAAGTTAACTATTGGAAAACTAGGACTTGTAACGTTAATTTTTTTTTCTAATAGTTTAGTAATAAAATATTTTGCAAAAGTTGTTTTTCCAGAACCTAAATTTCCTCTCAAAGAAATGAATAATTGCTTTTCTGTGACTAAAGCAAGCTTTTCCGCAATCTTCTTTGTTGCGTTTAAGCTGGGCAAATATATTTTAAATACATCTTTCATTTTGTTTAAAGTTTCACATATATTTATAATGATTTATTATAGACATTAAATTATTTAAGAATAATGAAAAATT
>MDTB01035520.1_pt1 | contig 155418 bp, 151 predicted proteins | sample 811161 | NCBI WGS metagenome assembly MDTB01 (sample SAMN05326650, study PRJNA326480) | marine metagenome | isolation source: seawater | place: Mediterranean Sea | collected 2009 | reverse complement strand
GCCATGGGCCTGTAGCTTAGTCAGGTAGAGCGCCGGGCTTTTAACCCGGTGGCCGGGGGTTCGAATCCCCTCAGGCCCGCCTGACAGCTTCACAGGCTCACGCTTTTCTGGACATAGGGGAAGCAATATGGCAGTAAAGAGCTCAACAAAGAAGAGGCTAATCGAGCTAGGGATACCCGAGGATCACGCTCACAAGTTGGCCGACGACGCAAACTTGGACGCAATAAAGAGAATGTCCAGAGAACAGGTAGCAAAAAAGGTTGGAGTAGAGGAAAGTGGTTCGGAACTCGAGCATATAATGCAAGTCATTAGTGAGCATGTTGGATCTCGGAAAAGGAGCAAGAGCAATCGTATCACGATTTCAAGAAAGACTCTTCTTGATGAGGATATTCCTACGGGAGATTATAGATTCAATGTACTTAACCACATTCTAGTCCCCCACCACGAACTAGTGCCAATAGATTCGGAATCAGAGGTTCTCGAGCCTTGGGGGCTTAGAACCGATGACGCATTCGGTAAGAATAGATTGGCAAAGGAATTACTCCCTAAGATTCTCATTACCGATCCAGCGATTCAATCAATAAAGGAAATGGAGGAACTAGAGAACGATGAGTTACCCGCTGGTTGGCTAGCCAACAGAGTGGTGAAAGTCGTTCGCTACAGTAGATCTGCGGGCAGTTCCATTGCATACAGGCTTATTGTTGAAAGTGCATAATTTAGTGGTTAAGTGGTGAAAAAAAATGAAAGAAATAGTAGAGAGTTACTTCAAGCAAAGGAGTCTGGTAAATCATCAGCTTGCTTCTTATGATGACTGTATACCATTGGGGGATGGAAAGCAGAGTAGAATGGAAAAAATCGTTCGAAACATAAGGATTGGAACAGATGAGCACATTGATGATGATGAAGGGGGCCTAGTGAAGCTAGATCTTCTTGACAAGGAAATTATTGTGAGATTAAAGAATCTTAGACTGGGAAGGCCTACAATCAAAGAAGCCAATGGAGCAGAGCATCCAGCAACTCCACTCGAATGCAGGCTAAGGAAGCTTACATACTTCTCACCTGTGTTTCTAGATTTCAAAATTTATCGTGATGATTTGCCACCTTCACCAGGTTCCGAGATGGGTTTCCAGGAGGAAACTAGTGTCCATATTGGCAACCTTCCGATTATGGTCAGATCAGGTAGGTGCAATCTTAACCACAACCACATTGATGAGAATAGGAGGTTAACTCCTGAAACCTCTGCCGAGGACTCGGATAGATACAAGAACCTCTTGAGAAAGTCCGGCGAGGACCCTCTTGACCCGGGAGGATATTTCATTATCAACGGGACAGAAAGGGTCCTAATTTCTATGGAAGACCTAGCTCCCAATAGAGTCACTGTGGAGAAGAATAAGAAGTACGCCCATGAAACTCAGGTAGCCAAAATTTTCTCTCAGAAAGACGGTGTAAGGAAACCACTCAACGTCGAGAAGAGAAGGGATGGCATGCTAATGGTCAAAATTCCTAGTGCGGGAACTACTCCAGTTCCACTAGTTCTTCTCATGAGGTCCCTAGGAATTGAGAATGACAGAGAAATTTTCGCTTCCATAGCTGGCCCTCCCGAGGCAATGAAATACACTGTCGCCAATCTGAATGACGTTAGGGATAATGAGGAATATGGCGTAGATACCTCTGAAGAGGCACTAGCTTGGCTAGAAAAGAAATTCGCAGCTGGTCAGCAGAAGGAGTATCGAGAATCAAGAATTCAGAATCTTCTGGATAATGAGCTGTTACCACATCTTGGCTCCACATGGGAAAATAGAGAAAAGAAGGCGATATTCCTAGGAAGGATTGCCCGGCAAGTCCTTGAGATGGCTATCAAAAATAAGGACCCAAACGATAAAGATCACTACGCAAACAAGCGCGTAAGATTAGCCGGTGACCTAGTTGAGGATCTATTTCGGGTCAGTCTCCAGCAACTAGCAAGGGACTTGAAGTATCAATTGGAGAGGCATCACAACAGGAAGAGGGAGTTGCGAATCTCTTCTTGCCTGAGGCCAGATGTTCTGACAACTAAGATTATGCATGCTCTTGCTACTGGGAATTGGGTCGGTGGCAGATCAGGCGTAAGTCAGTTACTCGATAGAACAACATATCTCTCAGCTTTGTCCCACCTTAGGAGGGTCACAAGCCCTCTTGTTAGAAGTCAGCCACATTTTGAGGCAAGAGATCTCCATCCTACTCAATGGGGTAGGTTATGTCCGAATGAAACTCCCGAGGGGCAGAATTGTGGCCTGGTGAAAAACGGCGCTCAGATGATTGATGTTTCCGAGGAAGTAAGGGAAGCTGATGTGAAGGATCTTCTCAAAGAGGCAGGAGTTAATGATAACCCGGACGGTTGGGCAGATGGCTCAAGGATACATGTTAATGGGGATATATTTGGCCTCCATAAAAGACCTCACAAACTAGTGAGCCAGTTCAAGCGAAGACGCCGATCAGGTAGAATTAGACCTGAAGTAAGTATCAGACATGATGTTGAAAATAGAGATGTGTACATCAACACTGATAGGGGTCGAATGCTTCGCCCTTTGTTGATTATTGATCATGGCAGCCTCCAGCTAACTAAGATGCATCTTGAAGGACTCAGCTCAGGGGAAATAACATTCTCTGACCTAGTATCCGGCGGAGTAGTAGAGTGGGTAGATGCCGAGGAAGAAGAAGACCTTTTGATTGCACCTAGACCGTTCGATTTACCGGCTCATTCTCCAAAGCACAACAGGCCTATTAATCCATCAATGGTAGAATGGACAAATCTGGGAGAGCATGGAATATCTCATGCCGAAGTGAAAGCTGAAGTCAAGATGCCCAATGGAAGTTCTAAGACAGAGAAGTTCAAGGTTCCATTGAACTATTACCAAGAGAATCTCGACTCATTGAAGAGAAAAGAAAAGAAAGACGCTACTGTGTTGATTTATACTCACGTAGAGATAGATCCACAACTTATTCTCGGCGTATGTGCATCTCTTGTTCCTTATCCTGAGCACAACTCAACCCCTAGGGTAACCGGTGGTACTGCAATGGTGAAACAGAGTCTTGGAGTCGCCAGTGCGAATTTCAGATTAAGGCCAGATACTAGGGCGCATGTGATGCACTACCCACAGAGGTCGATTGTAGGCACCAGAGCAATGAAATCAACCAACTTTGATCAGAGGCCAGGGGGTCAGAATTACATTGTAGCAATAGTCAGCCACCATGGTTACAATATGCAAGATGCTGTGATAATGAATAGAGCATCAGTAGAGAGATCTCTTGGGCGTTCAGCGTTCATTAGGACATACAACGCAGAAAATAAGAGATTTCCAGGCGGTCAAGAGGAAAGGATAGAAGTTCCAGGAACAGGCTTGGATGAAATAAAGGGGCTAAAGTCATGGGATTCCTACTCTCACTTAGAAAGGGACGGCCTTCCAGTTCCCGAACAAGAGCTTACTAGCGAAGAGGGAGGAAGATCAATTCTGGTCGGGAAGACTAGTCCACCGAGATTCCTCGAAGAAGCCCACGGTGCATTTTTGCAGGCCCAAGAGAGAAGAGAATCATCTATGCTAGTCAGGCACGGGGAGAAAGGTTGGGTGGACAACGTATACGTGACAGAATCTCTGGATTCTGGAAGATTGGTCAGAATTACGCTTAGGACTAATAAGATCCCAGAGTTGGGCGATAAGTTCGCAAGTAGACACGGACAGAAGGGTATCATTGGGAGATTAGTTGACCAGGAAGATATGCCTTTCACAGTCGACGGCGTAATTCCTGACTTGTTGATTAATCCCCATGCTATTCCATCTAGGATGACTGTCGCACACGTACTAGAAATGATAGGTGGCAAGGTTGGTTCTATGGAGGGAAGGAGAATTGATGGGACCGCATTTACAGGAGAAAAGGAAGAGTCTCTTCGTTCCGGACTTCTCAGAAACGGGCTTAAACATACAGGTAGAGAGTCCATGGTAAACGGTGAGACTGGAGAAAGCTTCCCAGTCGATACATTCGTGGGAGTAATCTATTATCAGAGGCTCCATCACTTAGTAAGTAGCAAACTCCATGCCCGAAGTCGAGGCAGGGTCCAGATTTTGACAAGACAACCAACAGAGGGCCGGGCTAGACAAGGAGGTCTAAGATTCGGTGAGATGGAGAGGGACTGTCTTATTTCTCATGGTGCTTCAATGGTGATTAAAGATAGGCTATTGGATGAGTCCGACGGATGGAATCTAATGGTCTGTAATACACCCAGGTGCGGACACATTGCTTACTATGACTGGAAGAGGAGGACGACCATTTGCCCAGTTTGTGGTGATCGCTCAGATGTTCATACTGTTCAGACATCCTATGCCTTCAAGCTTCTTCTAGACGAAATGAAAAGCTTAGGTGTTGCTATGAGATTAGAACTGGAGGATAGAAGATGAGTACAAGAGACGCTGCAAAGATTCCAAAAAGAATCGACTCAATTAGATTCACACTTATGGATCCGAACGAGATTAGGAAGATGTCTTCTGTTGAGGTTAAGACTGCAGATACCTACAAGGACGATGGTCATGCATTCAAGCAAGGTCTGATGGATCCAAAGATGGGCGTCATCGATCCAGGAATTAGGTGCGAGACATGTGGAAACAAGCATGAGGAGTGTCCGAGCCACTTTGGGCATATTGCTCTTGAACTACCTGTGATGCACATAGGATTCTCTGGTTTAATCAAGACTTGTTTGAAGACAACTTGTAATTCTTGCAGCAAAGCGCTTCTCTTGGATGCTCCGGAGACGCATCCGACAGACCCAGAAAAATCTGAGCAGGATTACTACAGGGACAGAGTTAATGATATTATTCTGAAACATGGTGTCGGAGGTAGAGAATTCAAGAAGATTATCAAGGATATCGAGAATATTTGTGCTGGTGCTAAGAGAGCAATTTGCATGCACTGCGGAGCCGAACAAGGAAAAATAATCCTTGATAAGCCTACGACATTTAAGGAAAAGAAGGCAGATAAGGGCGAACACAAACTCAACGCTCGAGATATTCGTGAGTGGCTGGAGAAGATTCCGGACGAACATCTTATTTTCATAGGTATGGAGAAGGATGTTAGCCGACCAGAGTGGACTATAATGAAGGTCCTACCAGTGCCGCCAATAACTGTTCGACCTTCTATTACACTCGAAAGTGGAGATAGGTCTGAAGATGATCTTACTCACAAATTAGTAGACGTGCTAAGAATTAATCAGAGACTAAGGGAGAATAGGGACTCCGGAGCACCACAACTAATCGTAGAGGACCTTTGGGAACTATTGCAGTATCACTGCACGACATACTTTGACAATCAGACGAGTGGCATCCCTCCTGCAAGGCATAGATCTGGAAGGCCATTGAAGACTCTTTCACAGAGGTTGAAGGGAAAGGAGGGTAGATTCAGGAGCAATCTTTCCGGAAAGAGAGTCAATTTCTGCGCCAGAACCGTAATTAGTCCCGATCCTAATTTAGGAATTAATGAGGTAGGCGTCCCCGTCAAAACTGCTAAAGAGTTGACAGTACCAATTAGGGCCACAAGTAGGAACAGAGAGCAACTTAGACAGATGATTCTCCGTGGACCAGATGTACACCCCGGAGTAAATTACATAATAAGAGGGGATAGATTTAGGGTGAGAATTACAGATCGAACCAAGTTCATTTGGTCAGGATTTAGGTGCCTAAATCCCGATTGCCACTGTGGTAGTGAAGAAGAGCCGTACATGGGTTACAGGCCAGACCTTAACGAGGTTCTGCCGGCTCCAAACTTCCTTCCAGGACTAGTTCTAAAGGAACAGATGAGAAGAGACCCAATCACAGATGATTTAGTGCCCGAGTGGAGTGTGGACTTAGACTCAACTCTTTCCAACCTCAAAGGAGAAGATGAAATCGGGAAACCTCTAACTGAGAAGGATCCCGACGCAATAATTCACAATCGATGGAAATGGGAAGTTGAGAATCCCGACGAATATCTTCCCGAACACCTAGAAGTCAAATGCCCTCACTGCGGTAGTCCAGAAGTAGAAGATGAGCATGGCAATGTTTACCCTACCGAAACTGAAGATAGACTCAGCACATATGACAGAGATGGTAATCCTCGCCCGGGAGTAGTCGTAGAAAGACACCTCATAGACGGGGATGTCGCCATTTTCAACAGACAGCCCTCATTGCATAGAATGTCCATGCTGGTGCATGAAATCAGAGTTATGGAAGGGAAGACTTTCAGATTCAACTTGGCAGATTGTACCCCATACAATGCAGATTTTGATGGCGACGAAATGAACCTACACGTAATACAGAGCGAAGAAGCTAGGGCCGAGGCAAGGATACTGATGAGGGTACAGGAACACATTATTTCTCCTCGTTATGGGGGTAGCGTAATTGGGGGAATTCACGATCATATTACTGGCGCATATCTTCTGACTCACGGGGAAGCATTCTTGCCATCACAGGCCGCTATGGACGTTCTAAGCTCAATTGGTTGGGAAGGAGATTTACCCGATGTTGTAGAGAGAAATGGGGAGGAAGGTTTCCTCGGAAATGAAATTTTCAGCCTTTTAGTCAAGGAAGGCTTCAGTCTCAATTTCAAAAATAGGGCCGGTGAAGACGTACAGGTCACTCAGGGAGACGTATCTGGCTCCATAGACAAAAGAGGCATAGGTGCAGAAGATGGACGTTTACTAGATGCCGTTGTTCAGACTCATGGAACAGATCTAGGAGGGGATTTCATTAACAAGATGACTAAGATGACTATTGCGATTTGTACTGCTATGGGCTTCACTACAGGTATTGATGATGAGGATCTACCGCCCGAAGCGAAAGAAGAAATTGATAGGATCAACTCCGAGGCCAGTACTAAAGTAGATTCCGAACTTCAAAAATTTGGAAAAGATGGTCGGAAGTATGATCCACGCCCAGGAAGAACCCCCCTTGAAACACTAGAAGAGAATATTCTGACTATTCTAGACGAAGCAAAGGCCGAGACTGGAAATGTGGCAAAAGCTCTTCTTGGCGATAACAATTCTGCCGTACTCATGGCCACATCTGGTGCCAGGGGTTCCATGGACAATCTTGCGATGATGGCAGGATCAATAGGGCAGCCAAAGGTTAGGGGGAAGAGGCTAGAGAGGGGCTATCAGGATAGGGTCCTCTCCCATTTCCCTCGAAAGGTCAAGGGTGCTAAGGAGAAGGGCTTCGTCTCATCCTCATTTAAGAGGGGATTAGAACCAACAGAATTCTTTATGCTTTCAGTCTCTGGAAGAGAATCACTTGTTGATACTGCTGTAAGAACCAGTAAGTCCGGATATATGCAAAGACGACTAATCAATGCAATGGATGATCTGAAAGTTGCCAATGACAACATGACATCAGTGAGAAATACTGCAAACAGAATAATCCAGTTTGAGTATGGTGAAGACGGTACTGATCCCGCTCGAAGTAGAAAGGGTAGTCCATTCGATGTAGACCAAGTTCTCAATGACGCCTTAGGGGGTGGAAACTGATGGTAGTTAAGAGTGCGACTAAAAAGAAGTTAATGGATCTCGGAATTGAAGAAGAGTATGCTCACAAATTAGCTGATGATAGGAAGTGGGATGACGTCAAGGGCCTCTCCCCAGGTCAGATTGCACAGATTTGCGGTATCGATTCAGGAACCTCTCAGAAGATTTACGACGTCATGGCAGCTTCGGCAAAATCTTCTAGGGCCTCTACAGCAAATACGGAGAAGACAATTATTCGCAGGAGGACGGTCTCGAGGACTAGGAGGATGAAGAGATCACTACCTCTTCAGAATTATGACTACGAAATAAAGATGAAGCAATTAATCAGAGATATAGATACTGAGGATGCTATGTTCTTACAACTCTCAAAGGCTGCAGAAGATAGTGGTTCTAACATGACACCGAAGATGCTGGATGAGTTAGTCAAAGGTCTCCAGAAGAGAGGCGAAAAGAAAGTATCCGTCTCAAAAGCAAGAAAGATAATTGATTCTGCAAATAGTTTCTACGAAGAGGCTAGAGCTGTGCCTCACGAGGCTGTTGGCATTACTACAGCTCAATCTATTGGAGAGCCCGGAACTCAAATGACAATGCGAACTTTCCACTATGCAGGGGTTGCTACAGTAAACGTTACACAGGGTCTTCCCAGAATTATAGAGATTGTTGACGCCCGGAAGGTCCCAAAGACCCCTACGATGATAATTTATCTAGACGAAAATAACTCCAAGGGTAAGCCTCTAAGAACCAATGAAAAGTTAGTCAGAAACATTGCAGCTGCGATAGAGACAACAACAGCAGTGGATATTGCAGCAATTGACGTTGACGTTGCTCAGAGGAACATTAGTCTCCAACTCAACAATAGTAATATGAAGTTGAAAAAAATGACCGGAGCAGAGGTGCGAGACAAGCTTTCCAGGGCATTGAGGCTGTATGTCCAAGCAGACAATGAGGACAGGCCTAAATCGCTAAGAATTGTACCCGGAGTATCGAAAGAAGAGGATCTAGTAGATTTAGCATCAGACCCTCCTACATACACCGCTCTCCTTCAGTTAGAAGAAAAGATCAAGAAACTCAGGCTGAAAGGACTGCCCGGTATATCGAGAGCCACTGTACAGGGGCCTATGTCTGAAACCGGTGAATATTATATCTCAACTATTGGCTCCAACCTAGCTAAAGTGAGTGAATTTGATGGAATAGATAGAGCCAGAACCTATACTAATAACATAAATGAAATCCATGACTACTTAGGGATTGAAGCAGCTCGTCAAGCAATCATAAACGAGATGTGGGATACTCTGGAGGGAGCAGGTCTGGATGTTGACGTCAGGCATCTGATCATGGTTTCTGATGTGATGACCACTGGTGGCGAAGTCAGAGCTATTGGAAGGCATGGTGTCAGTGGAACAAAGCACTCAATTCTTGCTCGTTCAGCCTTCGAAGTCACAGTGACGCATCTCCTGAAGGCAGGAGTAATAGGAGAGAGAGACATGCTTTCGGGTGTCACGGAGAACATTATTGTTGGACAGCCAGTAGCATTAGGGACAGGCAGCGTCGAACTATTCTATATTCCAGAGGAAGGTAACTGAGGTGATGAAATGGACATTCCGAGACAGTTGAAGCAAGGCATCAGTACAGGGGCATTAGTTTTTGGTCAGAGACAAACATCTTCGCATTGCTCCAAAGGGTCAGCCAAGTTAGTTCTAGTTGCTGCCAACTGCCCAGAGTCATTCATCAACGATTTAAGGAATTCACACCCATCGGTGCCCATTCATCAAGTTACTATGGTAAATAGGCAACTTGGAGCAGCATGTGGAAAGCCATTCCCAATTAGTTCTCTTTGCGTCATAGATGCCGGTCAAAGCGAATTACTCCAATTGGCTCCAAATCAATGACCTAGAAAAGTCAGATTTCAGACATTTCAGGACGTTTTATTCATAATCCACTCGCTTTGCCACACAACCATGGAGAGAACCCTGCGAGATCTTCTTTCCTTACATAATGTCAATCTTCGTGATTTCGAAAATAAAAAAGAGATATCTGGTTTCATTAATTTAGGCATGACCGATTCAGTACCCGATTTGCCCAGAAATATGGATTCTGAGGATGTAATTATTTGGCACGCTCCTGCGGGCCTTCTTCCTATCACCATTAGTGAGATTACTAGATTCACAATTGATGCGCCAGAAGGATTTCACTGGATTCTGAGTGAAAGGGACTTGCAAGAAGGTTGTGAAATAGAAGATTCGTTGAGAATAGCTTTTTGGTCTCCTGAAAAAATCGCTAAATGGATAGGAGAAGCCGTTATTTCTGGTGATTTAGAAGCCAGACTAACGCAAAAGAAGAACCATGAGAAAATAATTGAGAATAATGAAATCACTTCATCCCGTACGAAAAGACTCCCTCCTCAGATAGAACTCTCAACCTGGATGTCCCAGAGGGGATTATCGGGATTAGTTTCTACGCCAATACTTCTAGAATCCAAACTTTGGACTATTGAGGGAGAAATTATTGGCCCTAATAAGGAAACTGAAAGAGGTTCATGGAATATCTTCGAGGACCCTTGGTCAAACAAAGTTTCAGAAATTGATGATATTGGGGATCTCCAAGACTCGCTACATCTCAGAATATTGAAACCAGCTGTATCTAGTTGGCTTTCTCAAGAAAGCCTCAGGGAATTGGTAGGGGGGCTTTTGAACGTCCGTAGGAAGTCAGAAATGGAAGAAAAAACCCAGTCAGGCTCTGTTAGGAGCATGCTCCTTCAACGGTGGTCATTCAACAAAGAAGATGCAATCATCACAGGAGAAAAAATTCTCGTTCCGGGTTGGATTATTCACTTCGAAGAAGAGCAGATCCTTCATGGATTGAACGGTAGGCTTTATTCGCTCTAATTTCTCTGAAGTAGCAACATATCCTCATCAGAAAGAGTGTCACCTTTCATCAGCCTAGACATTAGGTCAGTTACATCAACACGTTCATCATCAGGAGTTTTCTTCTTATCTCCTGATAGCTTCAGAATATCCTGCATCGAATGAATGCACCTAAGTGAGATAATATATTTATTATGCAAGTCATCGGCTTTATTCTTAGTGCTTGTTAGGCTCATATGCTCATTATTCGCCAAACCCCTTAGACGATCTACTTCATTCGACAGCTCCATCATCAGCGAGTGTGCTTCTTCTGATTTTTCAGATGCATCTGATACTGCGTCATGAGCCTTCTGCTGCCTTTTTTCAGCCTGCTTTACTTCTTTGAGAACACTTGAACTACTAGCATCTTCTTCGGATTTAACACGTTTGAAATCCTTTTGCAATCTTTTCATCGTGGCGAAAAAATCCTTCTCCTTTTTGGGGCCAATCTGTCCTGTCTGGTGCCTCCACTCTAATTTATTCATTTGTTCTCTAATTTTATGAGAACTTGTTACCTTTCCATTTCCTGAATTTTTATTGGGTTTTTTCTCTGTAATGCCCCTTAGTTTCGTTCTTATTTTCTTCAATTGATTGGTCCTTTCTAGCCTAATTTTTCTTAACTCAGCAACCTTTCCATTCGCTTCGTTACGTAATGTTTTTTGCTTCTGGACTTCGGAAATTAACTCTTTAACTTGACGATTAATCTCATTTCTTCTATCCAATTGCCCTCGTACCTTTCCATTTAGCTCATCTCTAAGAGATTTAAACTCCGAAAGCTTCTCACTTACTTCCTCAGTTTTATTCCCAAAAATCACATCCATATTCGAATCATCGAGGGCCATTCTAACACCAGTGTTTCTCGTAATTTGAACTCACATTTAAGCAATGCCGCTAATCCCTGCTTCTATTCCCTTCTTCCAGCAATACTTCCCCTTCTACTGCCTTTCCTAGAAACGCCCAATTTCCTCCCTCTCTTTTTGGTTTTTCTTAATCCAGAATCCGATGATTCCTTCTCGTTCACTTCTTCAGGTATAGTCTTCAAGCCACCACTAACCAGTAGTAAGTCCATCTCATATGCACTTAGAGAGCCTCCCTTTGCGGCAATGTTTCTAATTTCTCCAACCCCAATAGCCCCTCTTCTTCCCATCGAAACTCTAGAATATTTTTCGATTCTCTTAAACTCCTTTCTAATTGCTTTGATTTCAATATTTGTCCTGTCTATCTCTCCATCTATGGATGTTATTCCTTTACTAATTTTCCTAATCTCTTTCCTACTGATTTTATCTTCTTCGATCTTTATATTTTCTTTTAAATCTAAAACTGTTTTCTTTGCAGTATCCTTATTTTCATCTAATTTTGAAGATAACTTCCGCATTTCCCCTAGACAAGAAATATACTTTTCATGAGATATCTCGGCCTCTCTCTTTATTCCTATCGATGCTTGAATCTCAAAAAATCTACTAAACGCTGCAAGTTCAGGATTTAACATTTGTACTGCAGTCAAATCATTCGCAACCATCGTGAGGCCTAGATATGTTTCTTTGAGCCACTCCTGAAGGATGCTGGAGGGGGGAGGGATACGTTTATTGATAGTATCACGAAATTCTCTATGCTCTTGGGATTTCTTTCTGTGATTGTGGAATTGACTTAGTAATTTCTTTCTCCCAGAATCAGAAGCTTCAACACCGCTAACTGCAGATCTAAGTGATTTTACAATTTCTACTTGCTGCTTTCTTTCTGAACGAAGCTCACTTAGTCGGTTTTGCAAAGAATTTAGAATCGCCTTCTTCTCATCCTTCATCTGTAAAATCTTATCCCCATCCATTCCAGTTAGATCATCCCAAGTGTTTACTTTGGATTCGCTCATTATTCTTCCTCCAATACTTTCTTTGGTCTTTTGACGGTTGTTTTTGCGAATGATGAATTGCCCCCGCCCTCAACCTTCTGCTTTTGTCTGAGGAGATCATTAAATCCTGGCCCAAGATTCCCAAACCCTTCATCCAACCTCCTTTTCCAGTACCTAATCGCCTTATCACTTTGGGAAAGTAATTCCCTAGCCCTATCTAGTTGACTTCTAATATCTTTTAGTTCTTTATCTGCAATAGACATTTTTTCGTACAAAGGCTGAGCTTTTTTTACCGCATTAATCATTTTTGAATGGGCCTTGTCAGCTTTCTTGAAAAGACTAGACATTTTCCTACTTTTTTCCAGATACTCAATCATCTCGGGATTTGAGTCCTTCCTATTTCTAAGCCATTTATCATTTTCTAAAACAAGAGCTCTCCTTTGATCTAATAGTTTCTTTTCAGATTTTTGATCCAAGGCAGATGTTTGAATTTTATGCTCTATTTCCTCAATTCTCTCAATCAATTTTTCCTTTTTCCATTTGGGATCTAGAATAATCATCCCGCCTGAATCGATTAATTTCTCACGGATTGACTTTACTTGTGGAATCAGAATCCTCGCCTCTTTCTGATTTTGATCCCTAATCTTCTTTTCCTTTACAACATTGGAATTAGCTACATTAAATGAAGCATTAAGACGCTCAACCTTAGGCTTAATTTGGTCCTCTTCTGCCTCAAGATTTCTTATCACCCCCGGCAAGGTGTCTTTCAGCATAACCCTACGTTGTAATAGCAAGCTCCCCAATTCATCTGGAAGAACTCGCATAAGAGTCTCAGTGTCCATATTATGTTCCGTGGGAGGAAATACCCGCCATAAAGCCATATGCAGTCATTTTTTTTGCGTTTGATTGATACGATGGCCATCACAGCGTGAATCGATGAATAACAATATCTGCATTTTCACCTCCCTCTCTCTGGCGATTTTGTTAGCACCCATCCTCATTGAAAGCTTTGATCATGAACCGATCTTATTTTCTGAAATTAATGAAAAATACTCTGATGAATCTGCAAACTTCACATCATCTGGAGAATCCGGCATTCTAATCTCTGGAGAGCCAGCAAATCTTGGAGATCCCCTTCGTGCCGCTGTACTCGTTGGCAACTCTGGAAATACCAGTGGTTCCGCTTGGCTTTTTTTGGAAAACCTGGATTCTGGAGAAAATTTCACTGGTGATCCTGTTCATATTTCACCCGGCTCTACTAGAGAAATCTATACATTTTTTCATACTAATATCAGCGGAATAAATATATTTAATTGGTCAATATTAACAATTAGCGGTGAAATTGAAAGTTCTGATTTGATTGGCCAATTTTCAATCCAAGCTTCGAAAAGACAGACCTTGGAGACAGCTATTGAATCTTACAATTGGGACGAAGATAATGGACTTACAGTCCACGTATCAATTTCTCTTTCTGAAGGAAAATCTAGGCAAATACAACTCCTTTCAAAAATTGGATTTGAAGGATCAATTCAGAATTTACAGCAGATTTCAGTTTCGATTGATCCTGGCAGGAGGTTGATTGAACTATATTTGGGTCACCCTTTGGCCGATTATCTAGAGATCGAGGCTATTCCTTCTGGTTGGGAGCTACAGGAGTCTTCTACAAATATCTCTGAAATAGAGATTTTTATGCCTATCATAGACTCATCTTTACTTTCTATTAGTGCTTCCTTTGATCCGGCCAAACCACTCGAGGGCGAATCCGTAATTGTAACAATTACTCTTCAAAATAATGCAGATTTTAGCACATCGCCTGGAAATTTACGTCTGATACTCCTTTCTGAAAGTACAATTGTCAATCAAGTAATTGTTCAGTCAGTAAACCCAAGCTCCTCCATTTCCACACAAATTCAGATTCCTGCTTGGCCAGATGGCCCCAACGTCGATATCAGAGCCCAATGGAATGCCGGAGATGTTTCAGCCAAATCAGACTATTCCATTGAGTCGATAGTGCAAGATCAAGGTCTCGAGCTTCCATTTGATTTTTTCTCTGCTATCATAGGAGCATTTTCCGGTATTGTGATAATCATGTTGGGGGCCTTCATCTGGAGGGCCGTCTCTACAAAGACTCCTTCCGTTTCTAATGCCAGAATGAGGGATGCCAAGGAATCGACCAAATCTTTAGAGTCCATTTCAAAAAAGGAAATTTCTTGTAACTATTGCGATCAAAGATTGATGGTCCCCGAGGAACATGTCGGAGCAGTCAAGTGTCCTTCTTGTACCATGGAATTCATCGTAGGCGAAAAAAATGATGAATTTAAAGTGGTAAAATCTATAATTCCAAATTTGAATTGTCCTGAATGCGATCAGACTTTGAGAGTCCCTCTGGATAAAAGACCGGTAATGTCACGATGTCCAATCTGTAGGGTCGAATTCTTAGCTGAAAGGGGGGAGTAGTAAAATGTCGGATTTCAGCCCAATCGAAGATTCCTATCTGAAGAAAATTTTTGAGGTGCATTATTCCACTCCCGAAGCCATTGTAAAAACTACTCAACTGTCACAACTAATGGGAGTTTCTGCAGCCTCTGTTACAGAGATGATTCAACGACTATCAGACCGGGAAATGGTTACTCATGTCCCATATAGGGGTTGTAGACTGACGCCAGCCGGTTTCCAACGCGCCGCTAGTGTAAAAAGGCGCGAGTGTCTTTTACAGATTCTACTTTCGGAGGTCATCGGCTACAATGGTGATCTTTCTGGAGTTGCAAGTAAGATGGGGTACTCTGTTGATGAAGAATTGGAGCTGGCTTTGGATAAGATGCTGGGATTCCCAAAAAATGATTTGAACGGGGAGAAAATTCCAGGAGTAAAACGTTCGATTGAAACTTTTGGAATTGGAGACCTTCTACCAATTTCTAGTCTTCCAGATATGTCCACTTCATTAGTCGAACTAATACTTCTACCCGATATGGATATAATTACACTGAGAGAAGTAGGAGTTTCGATAGGATCTCAAATTTCCAGATTAGAAGAAAAACTTGTTTGTGAGAAAAATAATTTATCTCTGTCACCAGCAATTTCAATGTGCGTAATTGTCAGGATAATTTCAATAGGTGACGATTATGAATGACTCTCCAATCCAAGAAGAACTAGCTGACTTAGGTTCAGACATCGATTCAATGGTAGCCGCTCTAAATACAGAAACTCCATCAGCCCCTGAAATTGATAATATTGTTAAGGATCAATTTAGTAAAGAAATGCCAGATTCCTACAAAGAAACTCTGAAAGCTCGCGAGGCCTTGCTATATGGTCTCGACGACTTAATTATTAGCAGGGGGGCCAGATTAATCCTATTCTTGCCTATAATCGTGATATTACTCTTTGGCCTTGCTCAATCTCATCGAGGCGAAGATCCACTATGGTGGGAAGGAAGTGTTCGAGAACTTTTCCTCGATCTTTCGTTCTCAATGTCGGTTTACCTCCTCGCATTAGTAATCTTATTAGCAGATCTTTTGCTCCTATTCGTGTTACATTACCTTCTCTGGGTCACTAAAAGAATATTTCAGATCGAAACAGAGGAGATAACCTCTTCCGGAATAACATTTAGAAGTGCCCATGGATATAGTGAGATGAAGGCGGTAATTGACGGAGCTTCTAACCAATTAAATATCTCAACTACCCTAATGATTCTGTCAACCTTGCTTCTCTCTCTTGCACTAAATTTCACTACTGATACCGAAGGGATACCTGTTCTAATTGCTCTTTCTACTGGGGCTCTACTTTCCGGCCACAGCGTCTATCTTGTCTCTGAAAGACCTCGCTTCAATACTGTAAACCCCTGGGGCCTTCTTCAGGCATTTTCACCACCAATGCACCCAGCTCTACTTAATCGCCCATATACTGATGTAATTAGGGCGCATGTCGATCCGATGCTTGCTGTTAGATTCTCCAAGTACGTCTCCTCATTCTCTTCTGACTTACAAAGAGGTGTTAAACTCTCAGATCTTCAGGAATATCTCCTTCAGACTTTGGACCTATTCCGTTCTGGCGTAATAGACGAGGATGAGTTCCATCTTTCTCTTACTTCTTTAGTAGACTCCAAGACTATCGATCAGATAATCAATCATCCAGAACTAGGGGAGGAAACTCTAGACAGACTTCTTATGCACGCTAGGGAGAGGTGTGCACCCTTTTTCAGATTAAACGACAGATTAAGAATGCACTTATCAAATCCGGTAAAACAAGGCATTTGGTTCGATGTAGATATGGAAAACTTAACACTCGGCCAGGCAAATCTATTCGCCACAGTATTGAACTACACTGGTGAGAGGCAGAACCTTAAACTCAGAGTGCAGACTCCGGATTTCCGTCCAAATGAGTGCGTATACAACCTACAGGCAGATCCAATTCAAAGTGAAAAAATTTCAGAAAAACCAATTTACGATCAAATGTCAGAATCTATGCATGCATCTAGGATTGTCTGGCAAACCATGATTCCTTCTTCGATGGGGGAATCTACAGTTACTGTTAGATTAGAGGACGCTTCTGGGAATCTAATTTCCGGGAAAGTGCTAACCTCACAAGTAAGATCAGATCTCTTTACCAGACTTAGGATGACTACCGGAGCAGTATTCATGATTGGAGCATTTTTAGCTATTATTTCCCCCGTTCTTCCCTTTGCAGCGAATATTCTCGGACTTTAGTTCTCTTCAATAAGGGGGATCCATTCCCATGACCATGCAGAATGATATGCCTGAGGATGAAGATCTTCGCTCAAGGCTACATGCAATGGAATCTAAGGTTAAGAGGATAAGAACTCAGAGAGATGCCCATAACGATGCTGCAAAGCGGGCCGCCGACTCAAGAAATTCTGTCAATGAACAGGGAAAAGAAATTAGGGAGTCAATAAATTCAAAGATGGAAGAACAGAAGATCATACGTTCCCAATCCAAAATCCATCAAGCAAGAAGAGATGAAATCCAGAAGAGTATCAGGGAGATAATTTCTATGAAAAGGGGCAGGCGTGATGACGGCCCAGGAAAATCTGTGGTAATACAATTATCTGAGACAGTTGGCGAGATTGAGAAAATAGAAAATAGGATAATGACAGATGGAACAATCTCTTTAGAGAAGGAGAACTCTTTGATTAAGAAGCTTCGTTCTCTAATTTCTGAAAGGGATAAACTGATTCCAGAAGTTGAAAATCACCAAATTATCTCCATAGACCTGAACGATATGGATGAGTCTATTCAGAGACTTAGATCAGAAGCCGACAACGAACACAAACTTATGGTAGAACAAAATAAGCTAGCTGATGAAATTTGGAAAGAAATCAAGCCGATGTTCGAGGAAAGAGATTTCCTAAGGGGCGAAAGCGATCGTCTACATTCTCTATTCATAGAAGAGAGAGAAAAGGCTGATGATTGCCACAATGGAGTAGTAGAGCTTCTCTCAAAGGTCAATGAAATTAGAGATGAAATAAAATCACAACTCAAGGAGAGAGAAAAACTGATCCATGACCACAATAAGTCCGTAAGAGACTCACTGAAGAGGCCGGATGAAGATGACAAACTTGCCGATTCGTTGACTGCAAGGCTTCTAAAGGGGACCTCCATTACTTTTGGTGGAACCGTATCTTCTGAAAATAAGCAATCTGGAGATTCTGGAAGTAAACCCTCCAAGAGAAGATCTAGGAAACTAGGCACATCACGTGGCAGAAAGAGGTAACTACCAACCTCTCTCGTCAAGTCTAATCTCGAGACTTTCAATCTCTAATCCGGGCATCGCTTCACCGACCATCTCACTGGCTTCAGCTATCACACTAGGATCATTAAAGTGATGTGTAGCTAGAACTATTGCCTCTGCAGTAGTCTTCGGTTCCGCACTCTTGAAAATTCCTGAGCCAACGAAAACACCATCCATCCCATGTTTCATCATGAGAGATGCATCCGAGGGAGTAGCAATGCCTCCAGCAGAGAATGTTACTACTGGAAGCCTTCCAATATTACTTACTTCCTCCAACACAGAAGTTACTTCATTACGGATTTCCTCAATCTCACCGAATGGTGTGGAACTAACTTCCACTCCTAAATCTGAGGAATCTTCGAGTCTTCTATATCCCTTCATTATCCGATTAACTATTTCTTCAATTCCATCATCCTCGCTGCTTGTTAAAAATCCGATTTCTGCCTCAATTAGTCTGGCATGCTTCACTGCGCTGACCACGTTTCCAGTCCCAGCTTCTCCCTTAGTACGAATCATCGCTGCCCCCTCTGCTATTCTGCGTACTGCTTCTCCTAGGTTTGTGCACCCGCAAACGAATGGAATTGCATAGTCATTCTTTGCAATATGGTAGAATGGGTCTGCAGGGGTTAATACCTCTGACTCATCAATCATGTCTACGCCTAAATGTTCTAGCACTCTGGCTTCTTCGTCATGCCCTATTCTTGCCTTCGCCATTACTGGAATGCTTGTAGTTTCTATGATCTCCTTGATTAGCGTCGGATGACTCATTCTGGCTACTCCGCCAGATGACCTGATATCTGCAGGAACTCTCTCTAACGCCATCACTGAGACAGCTCCTGCATCTTCTGCAATATGCGCCTGCTCTGGAGTAACTACGTCCATTACGACGCCTCCCTCCTGCATTTTGGCGAAGCCTCTCTTCAGAAGCTCAGTCCCGTGACGCATTTCTCCCAAATCTAATCTATCCGGCACACCATTCCCTCCAAGAGCTCATTGATGAACCTATGTTCACCAAAACTTCTCATATCTAATCTGCAAGAACTGGGGAATCCCCTTCTGCAAGAGGTAGATCTATTGCTTCTTGCTCATTTTTCTCTAACCAGCTCATTTCCTCTTCTGGTAGGTCGACATCTGCATAGATTGCTTCTGTCGGACACTCAGGAATACAAGCAGCGCAGTCAATACACTCGTCTGGATCAATAACAAGATATTCTTCGGCTTCCCTAAATGCTTCTACTGGGCAAACATGTACACAGTCTTGGTATTTACAGCTAACGCAAGCGCTTGTTACTACGTGAGTCATTGTATATAGGGCTGGGAAGAACTTGCATATGAATATTAGTTTAGTTTATCATTGAAGATAGGAACTCCTTCGCTATTTCCGTTGCCTCCTGGCCCGGATAAACTTCAAGCTTGAATTTCCCCTTCACTACCGACGGATTAGGATGCTCAAACAATTTTCCCTCTCCACAAACAAGCTTGCTTAAATCCAATCGAATATGGAGATTTTTTTCCTCATCAATCCTAGATTCTAAATCTCCATGAATTACTCTCCTAATAGATTCAGGATCGATTCTCTTTAGGGACTCTATGGCCTCTCTTGATTTCATCTTGCATTCGAAAATACACATTTTTGCACCTATTGAAGATTTGTCATCACTCATTATGATTTGAACATCATTCCCACATAGCCATCTGAGCGCTTCGTAGATAATTTCTGTATCATCAACTGCACTAGAGTGGACCCTCCATACTCCACCATGTAACCCCATATGTCTTCCTTGAGCACATATGTATTCAATTGCACCCTGGCTAGATTTCTATTAGTTGCATTCCGTTCAAATACTGGTTCTAAGTCGGACGGCTCGCAAACGGGGCAGTCCCTGTAACATAGGAGTCAATACAATGGCCAAGGGAGCATCAGCCAGAGCAGCTGCAAGAAGGCAGAAAGATAAGTGGAAGGCAAAGCGCTGGTATTCGATTAGAGCCCCAAGAAACCCTTGGTCATTCAAGATAATTGGGGAGACTATCGCAGAAGAGGAGTCTATGCTTTTGGGAAGGACCTTCGAAATTATGCAAAATGAACTCGATGGCGACTTCACCAAAATGCATGTTAAGATTCAATTTCGAGTAAAGGAAGTAGTTGGCAATGATGCGCTAACTGAATATGTTGGCCATGATGTAATGAAAGATTTTGTCAGGAGACAGATCCGAAGGGATCGTGGAAAGATTGACGATTCCATCGATGTAGTGACCGATGACGGCTTCTTTATCAGAATAAAACCATTTATTGTTACTAGATCGAGAGTAAAAGCTAGTCAGAAGCAGGAGACTAGAAGTTCTGCAAGGAATGTAATAATACAGTTCTGTTCTAAATCTACTTGGATTTCCATCCAAAAAGCGTTGATGGACGGTTCGCTTGAGGAAGCTGTCACCAAGGAAATAACCAAGATTCAGCCCGTTCGCTCTGTTATCTTCAGACGTAGTCAGCTTATGCAAGACGGGGTAATTATCGACGATGGCCCTACATTGGAAGAGATAAAAAAGCAAGAACAGGAATCGAAAAAGGAATCAGAAAATCAGGATGAGGGTACTGAGGAAGGCGATCTTTTAGAACATTCAGAGACAATTGAAGAAGCCCGAGATCAAAGTACGGAGGATTCCGAAAATGAATCTGTAGAGTCAAAGGATGACTCTATTCAATATGAATCTATGACAGTTCCCCAATTGAAGGAACTTCTGAAAGAAGCGGGGAAAACAGTTTCTGGGAAAAAATCCGAACTAATTTCTAGATTACAGGAGTGAGCAATTGCCCCGTATAGCGGTGATATGCGGAACAGGGATGAGCACATTTCCCGAAACACTAGCCTCATTCTGCCCCTCAGAATCCGTAGCAATGCATGTTGATACGCCATGGGGACGAGTCCCCATTTCCCATATATCTACAGACTTTGGTGAAATCATCGTAATAGATAGACACTATTCAGACGGTAGAAATAGAACTCCCCCACATATGATTGAACATCGAGCAAACGTCCATGCCGCCGACTCAGGAAATCCCGATCTGATAATTAGCATTAATTCAGTTGGGACTATGGTCGATGAGTTGCCCCCTGGTAAAGTAGGAATAGCCGGAGATATCCTAGATCTTTCCACCTCTCCATGGACTTTCCACGATTTCGATGCAAAACACTCTGATCGCTCCTTATTATTCGACAGTCACGCATCGTCTATATGCGCAAGCGTACTAACTATTGAACAGGGAACGGCCCCAAATGGGATAGTCGTCGCCCAATGCGTCGGACCTCAATTCGAGAGTCCTTCCGAAATCGATGCATTAGAGAAGTTGGGGGCCCAAGTAGTTGGGATGACCCTAGGTCCCGAACAGCGTTTAGTTTCCGAATTGGATACATCTCACATTTCATTACTTTGCTCCTCAAATTGGGCTGCTGGAAGGGATCCCGATAATCCAAACTCAGAGATTGATCACGAGGGTGTATCTTCGAAAGCATCAGAGGCGAGGAAGGCGGTCTCAAAATGTATTATTGAATTACTAAACAGAATTAATCAGTAGAAATTACTTTTGTCTGACTCCACCTCGAATGAATATGTCGAGAAGAGTTAGTTTGGAAGATTGGATTGGTTTTGAAGGGAAAAATCTTCCAGACGATCAATGGTCAACTATGATGTCAAGAGTAGCGGCGTTTCATCACAAGCACTCCTTTGACTCAGAAGAGAAACGAGGACACGATATGGGATACAGAATCGCTCTAACGGTGGAAGAACTTGGTGAGCTTTCTGCAGCAATAACGAAAGGTAAGCCCAAGAAAAAAATAGCTGAAGAACTAGCAGATTTACTTATTCTATTACTCGGGCACTCTCTAGCAATGGCTATTGATTTGGAAGGCGAGTTCCACGAAAAAATGGATAAGATTATGCTTAGAGATTCGAAAATCGGTGGACTCGGAGTAAGGGTGACCGAATATGCTGACCATTCTTGAAAATCTTTCGAAAATACAAATATATGCAAAATTACTACCCTAGTGTAGAAAAGTTACCTTAGAATATATAAGAAGAAATTCAGGGCAGATGACATGGACTTAACCCCATATGGAAACAAAAAGGGAATAACAAGAGGCGCGTCTATAGGTGCCGCAATCGCTCTAGCAGTGGTTGCACTACCATCTGTAGCCGCTGAGACAACTGCCCTTGCAACGGATGACTGGGTTGGGATCAGCTTTTGGCTCGCTACGGCGATGATGCTGGCATCAACTGTGTTTTTCCTTGTAGAAAGGCAGAATGTGGATGATAAGTGGAAGACATCGATGACTGTGGCCGCACTGGTCACAGGTATCGCATGGTACCACTACACCTACATGAGGGAAGTATGGGCAGACTCATACGGCGTTGCTGGAGCAGTTGGTTCGCCATTGGTCTACAGATACATAGACTGGTTGATCACCGTGCCTCTGCAGGTAGTAGAATTCTACCTCATCATGGCTGCTATCGGAGCCGCAACCTTCGCCATGTTCAGGAATCTCATGGGAGCATCGATTGTCATGCTCGTAGCCGGATTCTTCGGCGAGTCAGGAGCATGGGAGCTCTTCGGAGACTTAAGCACCGAGATCTGGTTCGCCATCGGTTTAGCAGGATGGGGTTACATCCTGTATGCCCTATGGCAAGGCGACGTTAAGGATGCTTCAGAATCTGCCAGTGAAGGGGTTCAGTTCGCATTCGAGTCTATGAGGTGGATCGTCACTGTAGGATGGGCTATTTACCCACTAGGATACATGATGGGTAACGATATGATCAGCGGAATGGATACGGATGACATGAACATCCTCTACAACATAGCTGACTTAGTGAACAAGACCGCATTCGGAATGATGGTCTGGTACGCAGCCAAGATGGACTCTTGAATAAGGGATCATTTTACCGACGGAAATACGTAACCCGATTGGCCGGGTACCCGGCCAATCGGGCAACATTCAAACATCGAAAAACTGACTTTCGATAATCTCCATCTCTTCTCTTGATCCTGCCTGCGAGTAGGCTAGCAATGGCTCTTTATTCAAATTGAGAAATTCTTCTCCAAACTGGAATTTTTCGAGTACTTTCATTGCTTGTTCCTCGAAACCAAGAATGCTTAGGGATGCTGCCAGAGCCTCTGCTGAAGATAGCCTCCCAATCTTGCCCCACGAAACTGAGTTTGCCGGCAGTAATTTTGGTAATTTTCTGGATTGTAATTTCGTCCTCCCCTTAATTTCCAATAAAGAAAGATCAATTTGCTTCCATGAGCAGTCTAGAGCAACTAATGAACCGCCCATTTTAGCAAGGGCCCTATCCTCAGGGCCGAAAACGACATCTGTCTGGGGGTCTAGAAGAAATCCCCTTCTCGGAGAAGCAAAAGAAGAATCATGAATTTGAACTAATCCCATTGAATGAAGTTTTCTGGCAGTGCATTTTCTCGGATCGTCCTGGTCAAGGTGAATGACATGCAACGGAACTTCCAACACTTTATTTTCTCCTTGAACGAGAACCTGACCTAGAAACTCCAAAACGTCTTGTTTTTTTCTTAACTCTCTTATTTGTGGTGGGCTGAACATCCTTATCCTTTAAATCCGAAATTGTCAATTGTCTGTCATCCTTCGATGCTACCAATCTATGATTGTTAGGTAGCTTCTCAACAAATAGGTCTATTGAAAGGGTTTTACTGAACTTAGAAATTAGTGTATCAGTCGGACGAATTCCATTTTCTGCCTTCTGAATTACAGCAATCTTTTCATTCATCTCCTTAGCTAAATTCTCTTGTGAAAGTCCCCTTCCTATTCTCGCATTCCTAATCCTCGAGTGGAAATCTCCAGCCAGCTCCATCTCCTCATTTGACATAATGTCTATTCCTTTGACGCCCCTTCCGATAACCTGACTTTCCTTGTTTTCTTTAAATGACAAATTAACTGCCTCTCTCTCTACAGATAGCCCAAGAGACTCTATACAACGATTACAGCATTCCAGTATGGCCTGTGAAAATTTCGCCTTCTTCGTGGAAACTCCTTCCTTTCCACATAACTCGCATGCACCCATACAATTCGCAGTGAAAACACCGCCATAGTCCTTCGCAGAGGTCATAAGTGTGCATTAACTGACGGATGTATGTCGAGTGAAGCCGATGATCAGAATCCTCTCTCTGAAACAACTGATAAATCAAATCCCAACAAGGAAGCATTAGATAGACTTTCAAAGGATTTCCAGGAGCTTTCAGATAAGGCCCACCAATTACTTACAGAGAAATTATTCATCGAAAATGAATTCGCCCAGATGAAAAAAAGAGCCAGTCGGTTAGAGGAAGAAATGAGTAATATCAAGAATCCACCCTTGATTGTAGGATATGTCCAAGATTACAGTAATGAACAGGCCATAGTAAGGAGTTCAAATGGTACGGTTTTCCTAGTTTCTGTCAATCGAAGGCTCGATACGTCTAAAATAAAACCCGGAGCAAGAGTTGCTCTCAATCAAGATTCTCTATCCGTGGTGGAAATACTATCTGACTCTTGGGATCCTTTAGTTACTAATTCTGAGATGATAGAAGCACCTGATATTGAATATTCGTCGATAGGAGGTTTGGATCAGCAGATTTCAGATATTCGAGAAGCCATCGAACTTCCATTTGAAAATCCCGAAGCCTTCAAAGAATTTGGAATTGAACCTCCAAAGGGAGTTTTGTTGACAGGTCCGCCAGGTACCGGTAAGACAATGCTAGCCAGGGCTGTTGCTAACTCCACCAGTGCTACGTTTCTTGGATTAGTAGGTGCTGAGTTGGCTCAAAAATACATAGGTGAGGGTGGCAGGATGGTCCGAGAGTTATTTGAGATGGCTAGGCAGAAGGCTCCATCGATTATTTTCATTGACGAGATTGACTCAATCGGTTCTAAGAGACTTGACGTAGCGACCTCAGGAGACAGAGAGGTTCAGAGGACATTAATGCAACTACTTTCTGAAATTGACGGCTTCGATAGTTTGGACAATGTAAAGGTGATTGCTGCTACAAACAGACCGGAATTACTCGATGCAGCCTTACTAAGGCCCGGTAGATTTGATAGAATTATCGAGATCCCAATCCCCGACCTAGAAGCAAGAGAGACAATTTTTGAAGTTCACACCCGTAAGATGCCACTATCGAAGGCTGTGGATAACAGATTGCTTGCATCAATTACAGAAGGTTTCAGTGGAGCTGAAATTAAGTCAGTAGTCCTAGAAGCTGGAATATCAGCTATCTCGAATGGAAAAAAATCTACTGGTAAGAGAGATTTCATAAATGCTGTAAATAAGGTAGAGGAAAAGCGCACAGGAACTTCACATTCAGGACCTGAGGGATTGTACACATAAGCAAAATCTCTTGACGAATAGTGCCTCCCCAAAACACATGGAAATGCGACTAGTTGAATGTGTGCCTAATTTTAGTGAAGGAAAGGACCCTGAAATAATCCGTCAGATTACTCGTCCTATACGTGAGTCTGGATCTGTAACTTTACTAGATATTGACATGGGTTCCGATTTTAATAGAACTGTAGTAACTATGGTGGGAGATCCTGAACAGGTCCTAAGTGTAGTAATTGAATGCACAATTATCGCGTCAGAACTAATTGATATGCGAAAACACACCGGTGAACATGCACGAATGGGGGCTATTGACGTAGTACCTTTTATCCCAATAAATGGAGTAACCATTGACGATTGTGTCAAACTTTCTGAGAGGTATGGAGAGGCTATTTCAAAGGAATTAGATTTACCAGTATTCCTATACGCAGATGCGGCAAGAATCCCTGAGAGAATTCGACTTCCAGATATTCGTAGGGGAGAGTATGAGGGCCTAGAACAAAAGCTTGCTACCTCAGCTTGGGCCCCAGACTTTGGCCCTCAGGAATTCAATCCAAAGTTAGGTGCTACTGCTACCGGTGCGAGATCGATACTGATAGCATTCAATGTGAATTTAGATACTGATGATAAGTCAAAAGCGAACGCTATAGCAGGTAGAATTAGGACAAGCGGGACTCTGATCAAGAATGAAAATGGTGAAAAAATTCTAGGAGATGATGGAAAGCCACTCAGAAACCCCGGATTATTCCAATCATTACAGGCCGCAGGTTGGATGTTCAATGAATCTACAGCACAAGTATCAATGAATCTGCTTGATTTCAAAGAGACTGGTCTGCATGATGTCACCGAGGCAATTCGAAAACAAGCAAAAGAGATCGGACTTAATGTGACTGCAGGGGAGTTAGTGGGACTAGTTCCGCTGGAAGCAATGTTATTATCGGGAAAATTCTATTCAAGAATTGAAGGACAAAAAGATGAGAAGTCTCTGGTAGATAGCGCAACTGAAGGATTGATGCTTGATAGGTTAGAAGATTTTGATCCTAACTCATGCATTATTGAATGGGCCATTTCAAAGAAGGTGGTAAATTGAATAGCGGATATGAAGAGGTCCTCAAATCGATCGGATCTTCTGACCCAACTCCTGGGGGCGGATCAGTAGCTGCATTGTCATTGGCTCATGCTCATTCTCTTGCACTAATGGTGGCTCGACTAACAGTGGGAAAAGAGAAGTGGTCAGATGGCCATGAGGATGCTGAACAAGTTATCTTAGATTCAACTGATGGGGTAAATAATGCGATACGGCTAGCACAGTTGGACGCTGAAGCATTTGACTCAGTTATGTCGGCATATAGGATGGCTAAAGACTCAATAAATGAGAAAAAATACAGATCTTCAGCAATTAGAGAAGCTACGATAGGTGCAGCAAAGGCACCCTTAGATACAGCATTTAGTGCCCTTAGTCTTCTTTCCAGTCTTGAGAGATTGTGCGTCTCTTGTAATTCTAATGCTTTGACGGATGTTGCGTCAGCTGCTGAGTTGTGTCTTTCATCGGTTAAAATAGCATCATTCAATGTTAAAATTAATTTAGACTTCGTTGAAGGTGAAGATGCTGAAAATATTAGTTCCCAACTTAATCAAGTAATTTTGGATTCAAAAAACACTTCAAGAAATATAAGTCTTAAGATAAATGAGAGGCTGAATTGGAAATGAGACAATCTATGAACTCCTCCTATGGGATACCCAGTTCCCTCCCACCTGCTCGAGAAATTGACCATTCAGTACCTCACGCACCAATAAGGCCAATGATTTTGAATGAAAATGAACGTAGAATGGCAATTGCCAACTCTCTCAGATATTTTCCTAAAAAATGGCATTCTATCTTAGGTCCTGAATTCCTAGACGAACTAGATACATTCGGCCATATTTACATGTATAGATTCAGACCAATTCATACGATAAATGCCTTGCCATTATCCGAATATGAATGCAATAGTGCGAAAGCCGCATCGATTATGCTAATGATCCAAAATAATCTAGATCCTAATGTAGCTCAGTACCCTCATGAGTTGATTACATACGGAGGAAACGGAGCCGTCTTCCAAAACTGGGCTCAATATCTTGTAACGATGGATTATCTTAGTAGGATGAATGAAAATCAGACATTGGTGATATATTCCGGACACCCTCTTGGTTTATTCCCGTCTAACGAAGATTCCCCTATGGCCGTAGTAACAAATGGAATGGTCATTCCTAATTACTCTACTCAAAATGACTACGAACGGATGAATGCTATGGGAGTATCACAATTCGGACAAATGACGGCTGGATCTTACATGTACATAGGCCCTCAAGGAATTGTTCACGGTACTGCAATCACAATCCTTAATGCAGCACGAAAATATCTTGGTAGGACTTCCGAACAAGGATTATCCGGTGTCCTCTACGTTACTTCGGGCTTGGGGGGAATGTCCGGAGCACAACCCAAAGCAGCGGTAATTGCAGGGGCAGTTTGTATTGTTGCCGAGATTGATCCAGAACCAGCTCTCAAAAGACATTCTCAGGGATGGCTAGATGAATTGTATGAAGATTTAGAAGAATTATCTGATCGTACTGAGATCGCTGTATCTAATGGTGAGGCAGTTTCACTGGGATACTTAGGTAATATTGTTGACTTACTTGAGTTCCTAGTAGATAGGGGCATTACTCCTCACTTGGCAAGTGATCAGACTAGTCTGCATAATCCTTGGCTGGGAGGATATATCCCTGTAGGTAATACTCTCGAAGAGGGCATTTCACTTATCCGTGAAAATCCAGAAGAGTTCAGAAAATCTGTTCAGAGCTCACTAGTAAGGCATGTTTCCGCAATAAACAAGCTTACTGAGAGGGGAACAAAATTTTGGGACTATGGTAATGCTTTCCTTCTTGAATCGAGTAGAGCAGGAGCAGAAATTGTATCAGAGGATGGCTCATTTACTTACCCGTCTTATGTGGAGGACATAATGGGGCCGATGTGTTTCGATTTCGGATTTGGGCCCTTTCGTTGGGTATGCACCTCCGGTAAAATTGAAGATCTACGAACTACTGATAAAATCGCAATGGAAGTACTAGAGAAACTAAGTTCTTCATGCCCGGATGAGGTCAAAACCCAATACTTGGATAATATTAAATGGATTTCTGAAGCTGAAAATCATGAATTAGTTGTGGGTAGTAAAGCGAGAATCCTGTATGCAGATGAGTCGGGAAGGAAATCCATCGCCACTGAATTCAATAATGCGATTTCTAGTGGTCTGATAAGCTCGGCCATAGTTCTTGGACGCGATCATCATGATGTTGGCGGCACTGACAGTCCTTTCAGAGAGACAGCAAATATTTACGATGGCTCTATGTTTACTGCAGATATGTCTGTACACAATTTCGTTGGCGATTCATTCAGGGGTGCAACATGGGTAAGTCTTCACAATGGCGGAGGAGTTGGTTGGGGGGAAGTTGTAAATGGAGGGTTTGGGCTAGTTATTGATGGCTCTAAACAATCGCAGAAAAACATTGATTCAATGATCTCATGGGACGTGAACAATGGGATAGCTCGCAGGTCTTGGGCTAGAAATATCGGTGCAATCTCGACAATTACTCGAGCTATGGATTCCGATAAGAGCCTAGAAGTAACACTACCCAATTTAGTAGATAATGATATTCTAGATGGGATTCTCAAATCCTCTCGATGACTCTATTTGGTTGACTTAACTCGGAATACTATGTCGGAGATTTCAATTGATGGCGAGACGCTTACTCTCGAACAAGCCTCTTCAATTGCTAAAGGCCTCTGCAAGGCAAAACTATCGACTTCTTCACGAGAAAAAATGCTAATCTCGAGAGAAGCTATTGAAAACGTAATACGTTCTGATCAAGTAGTATATGGTGTCAACACAGGTTTCGGCTCACTATCTTCAGTCGTTATAGAAAAAGATGAACTAGAGACCCTTCAAATAAATCTGATCAGAAGTCATGCTTGTGGAATCGGAGAAATCATGGATTATGAGACAGTTCTATTGATGATGGTAATTAGAGCAAATTCTCTTGCCAAGGGAATCTCCGGGGCAAGACCTGAATTGGTTGATCTGATTCTTTCTATGGTAAATTGCAGAATAGCACCCATAGTACCTAGAATCGGATCTTTAGGGGCTTCTGGAGATTTGGCTCCTCTTTCCCATATGGCCATGGGATTAATTGGTGAGGGGGAATGTGCTATATTCTTCGAAGATGATTGGTCGGTAGTGGATAGTCAGACTGCACTTTCCGATGCAGGGCTTAAGCCTGTAAAGCTACAAGCGAAGGAGGGACTTTCACTGATTAACGGAACAAGCCAGATGTGTGCTTATCTCACTGAAACGATTCTTAATATGGAAACTCTTTGCTTTGTTGCAGATGCATCAGTAGCATGCTCACTTGAAGCAATAAGGGGATCTCACAAGCCCTTCGATAAGAGGATTCATCAGTCCAGACCTCAGATAGGTCAATCTATATCGGCTTCTAGAATTTCAGAGCTTCTTGTAGATTCAAATATCATGCTATCTCATATTGATTGTGATCGAGTTCAAGACGCTTACTCATTCAGATGTTCCCCCCAGGTCCATGGTCCAGTAGTCGAGCTTATTCGGGACACTCGAAGGATTCTAGAGATTGAAATCAACAGTGCTACCGATAATCCATTAGTATTCATTGAAGGAGATAGGACCGAAATCATAAGTGGAGGAAATTTCCACGGTCAAAATCTTTCACTTGCAAGTGACTTTATTGCCATAGCTTGCCATGAGCTCGCAAGTATTTCCGAGAGGCGAATCGATCAGATCTTGGATCCAAAGTGGAGCGATCAGAAACCCTTCCTTTCAAACAATGAGGGACTTGAGAGCGGACTCATGATTGTTCAGTATGTTGCAGCAGCAGTAATTGCCGAACTACACCTTCTTGCTAATCCAGTATCCACTAGTAACGTTCCAGTAAGTATGGGTAAAGAGGATCATGTATCAATGGGAGCTACTGGTGCCTACAGGGCACTCAAGTGCACGCTCTTACTTTCTCAGGTATTAGCAAACGAATTGATATGCTCTTCCGAAGCACTGCGGAGAATCGATGAAGAACCCGGTTTTGGCGTAAAAAAGATATCAGGATGGGTTAGAGAAAAAATTTCAATGTTAGACGGCGATAGGTCAATGACGAAAGATTGTGAGCTTCTTTCTGCCGCCATACTAGATGGTACTCTAATCAAAATTTTCGGGTGATTTTATTCAGAGAAAGTTACATATGGATTTTCATCCAGGAACAAACCCTGAACCCTTTGAGACAAGAATATTGGAGAAAAATGACAGTTTCCTTTTTTTGGAAGAGACATATTGTTATCCAAGAGGTGGAGGGCAACCTGGAGATCGCGGCTTGATTACATCTACCGATGGGAAGTCCTCAAATCTGCTAGAAGTTTTGCCAGGAGAAAAAATTAAACATCCAGTAGATGATATAGATATTTTTTCTGAAGGTGAAAAAATAACATGTGAAATTGATACCCCTCTAAGAAATGCTCATACAATGATGCATTCAGCTCAGCATATTTTCTCAGCTCTAGCTGAAGATATATGGGGGGCTGAGACAGTTGGCAATCAAATCGGATCAGAGTATTCACGTGTCGATCTACTTTTTGAAAACAAAGAAGTATTCGATCCCGATGTACTAGTTCATGAAGTAAACTCAATACTTTCTTCTGGAATTCCAGTAAATGTACATAATTGGAACAGGGTGAAAATTATGTCTCACGAACAAATGAGGCATACCAAATTTATGCATAGAATTCCAGAATCAATAACTCATCTGAGGGTCGTGGAAATAGAGGGCATAGATCTCTGTCCATGTGCCGGGACACATGTATCCAATACTTCTCAAATTCCTAGGGTCAAGTTCCTTGGAAAGAAGAACAAGGGAAAAGGTAGGCTAAGAATTTCATATGATTTTGAGTAATGTAATAAATAGTATGGAATCTATTGGTGGGCTCGGCAGGAATTGAACCTGCGATCTTCGCCATGTCAAGGCGACGTCATAACCCCTAGACCACGAGCCCGGCATTCGTTCGTGTCGATGCACACTCAAGAAACATTCTGATTATGAGATAATTTTCGAAATGCGTCCTGAGCATGAATCCTTGGAACATGATCCTGCAACTCGAGTTCTTCCATTAGACATTGTGATTTTTTCATGATCTCCAATCTTCACATATTCTTTACATTTCATACATAGGCCCCATATCATCTCGACCATTTTACCACCACTCAAATTCGGATATATATTTCACGAAGTAGGGGGGTTTGATTTATTTTTTGCTATTTTTTTAATAAACGCCACACTGAAAGACATTATCCATATCATCTTAGTAAATTTATTCTGATAACATAGATTATCAGTCAAGCATATTACGTTTTTATTTCTATAATTACTATTTCCTTTCAAATTAAAAGTGATTTCTTGAAAATATAATTAATATTGTATCATAACAATAAAAAATTTAAATAGATTCAATAAACATTGTTGAGATTAACAATATTTCCATTCTTGAAAGTCATTCTCGCTGGAGAAATACCAGGAGTCTGACACCATGAGTCACACTTTGATGACCATAGAACATTTAGATCAGCCTTAGCACCTTCACAAATAACGCCAACCGTTTCTTCACAATTCATTGAAGAAGCAGGGTTCCTGGTAGCAGCAATTAGACTAATTAGGGGATCAATTCCCATTCTGTAAGATAGAATACTTCCAATAAATGGTAGCGAAATCATTGGACAGTTTGGATTAAAGTCAGTCGCAATAGCGAAAGGCCAGTCCTCTTTCACACATTGCTTAATCGGCAAGTCAAGTTTTTTTCCGAGCACATAAGGCGTCCCTGGGAGGAATGTCTGCAATGTGCCAGATTCGGCCGCGCTTATCCTTGAGTCTTCATTAGAGCATGCAACATGATCACCACTGGCAGAACCTAGTTCTGCAGCCAAGGCTAACCCCCCACTATCTACAAACTCATCCACATGCAATCTTGAACCCAAATCATAAGATTTGGCAGCTTTAACAACTTCTTCAGTTTCTTCGTTCGAAAACCAGCCATCTTCGCAGAATACATCTACCCATTTTGCTAATGATAGCTCAGAAATTACAGGTAACTGCTCATAAATGAGATTTTCCACATACTCCTTCCTACTAAATTCAGGGGGGTAGTCATGGGCCCCCAACCAAGTCGGATGTATGTCACAATCGGTATTTCTGTCAATTACCGAAATAGCCTCAAGAATTTTGACCTCCGAATTAAGGTCTAGACCATAACCACTCTTTGCCTCCATAGTGGTAGTGCCATTTTTCAGAGCAGAATTGACTCTTCTAATTCCCTTTTCAACCAACTCATTTTGAGGACTACTTCTTGTTTCATGGACAGTCTTCATAATCCCACCCCCCGAATTAGCAATATCCTTGTAGGATTTACCAGAAACTCTCATCGAAAGCTCATTCGTCCTATCACCCGACCAAATTAGATGAGTGTGACAGTCAACGAATCCCGGAACAACCGCCATTCCTCCCAAATCAATGATTTTCGTATCAGAATTTTCTGATTTCGCTGGATACCATGGGGCGAATTCTGTCAACAAATCTTCCATTGGACCAATTTTTGATATTGTTGAGTCCTCAATCATTATGCTCATTCCTGGCTGATGAACTAGATTCTCTCTTTCGTGAAGATAATCGCCTGAAATAGGAAACTCATTATTTTGATTTGACAGATGTGCAACCTCCCCACAATTGTACAATAGCGTCCTCATGACTGTCGAATATTGGGATACTTGAAAGAACCAACGCTTATCCGGGTTCATGGAGGGTCTGATTTTAGGTATTGAAAGCACTGCCCATACTTTCTCCTTCGGGCTAGTAACTACAGAGGGAGAACTCCTACCTTCATACTCTTCTCTATTTAGGCCTGAAAAGGGAGGAATTCATCCACGCGAGGCTGCAGATCATCATTCTGAAAGTACCCGTGATCTTCTTGCAAAACTCAGCAACAAATCAAGATTCGATTGGAACTCTATAGTTGCCATTGCATTCAGCCAAGGTCCCGGATTAGGTCCATGTCTACGTGTCGGAGCGTCTGTAGCTAGGACTCTTTCAACTATGCTCGAAGTTCCATTACTTGGGGTTAACCATTGCGTAGCTCATATTGAAGTCGGAAGAAATCAGACAGGCTGCCATGATCCAGTTCTTCTATACGTTAGCGGTGGAAATACCCAAGTTATTGCCAGAGCAGATGGGAGATACAGAGTAATGGGTGAAACATTGGATATTGGAATAGGAAACATGCTAGACAAATTCGCTAGAATCAATGGTATCCCATTTCCAGGCGGTCCCAGAATAGAAGAGCTATCTTCAGCTTCTGAAGAAACCGGAAAAGGCAATCTGGATGATGTCAGTTTACCATATGGTGTTCATGGTATGGATCTTGCATTTTCAGGAATGCTTACTGCAGCTATACAGAGAATAGAGGAAGGCGAATCTCTTGAGAGAGTTTGCTGGTCATTACAAGAGCACTCTTTTGCTACTTGTGTAGAAGTAGCAGAAAGAGCACTGGCCCATACCGGAAAGAAAGAATTGTTACTTGGTGGGGGAGTTGCTTGTAACGAAAGACTACGAGAAATGTGCACTATAATGTGTGATGAGAGGGGGGCATCCTGCCATTGGCCAGAGAAGCAATACTGCATTGATAATGGTACTATGATTGCCGAATTAGGTAGAAGAATGCTCGAGGTAAATATAACAACTCAATTGAGTCAAAGTGCGATTCAGCCTATGCTTAGAACTGATAATACAACGGTTATCTGGGACTAAAATATCGCCAAATCTTATGAGAGCCCCATAGGTCGGTAGATTGAGGCTTGATTAGACAGTGCAGAGACGTAGAAGGAAGAAAGCATCTCCAAAGAACGTTTTTGGGACAACCTCCCAATCAACTCAGTCATCGAAAAAAGCTACTCCGAAGTCTACTCCTTCAAGTAAAAATCGAAGACAGATTGCCCCACCACCTTCTGTGCCCGGTTCAAGAACTAGAGAAACCACTAATCAATCGGAAAAACCTTTCAAAAAGAAAACCAACACTATAGAAAAAAAGCTAGTTCAGGCTGTATCAGGTATCGTTCCAGAACAAATTAAATCAGAAGATTTAGATGAAATCAATCACGAGGAAACTCAATCCAAAGAGGAAATAGTTTCTGAAGCTACTGAAATTGTTCAAAATCAAATTCTCGGAAAAACAAGTAGGAAAGATATGGGCCTAACTAAAGGACAGAAAACAAAGGAAGAGAAATTAAAATCTTCTATTCAAAAAGATGCCTCCGGAACAAGTCTGAAAGCGAGACAAATTATTCAAGATAGTATGCTCAAGGCTTCTAAGGCATTAAAAGAACAAAAATCAGTAAACAAAAAGAAATTAGAATCTCCAAAACCCAATTCTCCAGTACCAGCAAAAAAACCCCAGAAAAAATTTCGTAATAGGAATTCATCTTATCAGCCGGCCAATAGAGAAAAAAGACTTGATAGAAGTAGACATATGGAATATAAATACGAAATGCGGACCCTTCTCTCTGAAATTAAAGTCGATGAAGAATTCAGATCTAATCTTTTAGCAACCATTTGGGCTAGGGGTGAAAGACAGACCATCATCGAAGCTAAGGAATTCATAAAAGAGAAGCTCTCTGAAGGTATTCTCGATAAAGAACAATTAATATCTTTGGAGAAGGTTGTGGATAGATATACAATCAGAAGATGAACTCTGAGAATGGTTCTTGTCTTGATGCCTTCTGGGTTAACCATGGAAGATCATTCTGGAGTGCCCCCATATCGGAGGGGTATTCATCCTGGCATGTATAGGGACCGTCTTTGGACCATGAGGCAATATGCCGGCTTCTCTACACCCAAGAAGACAAATGAAAGATTCCTGAAGCTACTTTCTAGCGGCCAGACAGGTGTTTCTGTAGCGTTCGATCTTCCCACACAATTGGGTCTTGATTCAGATGATGAGTTATCGGATGGCGAAGTTGGAAAAGTAGGAGTTTCAATAGACTCAATACATGATATGAGGAAACTTTTCGACGGAATCGATATGGCATCAATATCCACATCGATGACTATTAACGCTCCAGCCACCACACTCCTAGCACTATATGTGGCAGTAGCCGATGAGAAAGGAATCCCAAGAGAAAACCTCTCAGGAACTGTACAGAATGACATTTTGAAAGAATATATTTCTAGGGGACTTTACATTTTCCCCCCCGAGCACTCAATTCGTTTAACAACCGACTTAATGTACTGGTGCAAAACTAATACTCCCCGATGGAATACAATTTCAGTAAGTGGGTACCATATGAGGGAGGCGGGATGCACTGCATCACAAGAAATTGCACTAACGCTATCAAACGCATTGTTCTATGCTAGGAAGGCAATAGAATGTGGAATGGAAATTGATGAGTTCGCTCCTAGGATGTCATTCTTTTTTGCTTGCCATAACAATTTCATAGAGGAGATAGCAAAATTCAGAGCAGCGAGACAATTATGGAATACACTTGTTGAGGAGGAGTTTGATCCAAAAAACACTAAGTCATCTCAACTACGATTTCATACGCAAACTTCTGGTGTTACTTTAACGGCTCAACAGCCCTTGAATAACTCAATCAGAGTTGCCTTTCAGGCTCTTGCTGCAGTATTTGGCGGCACCCAGTCATTACATACCAACAGTTACGACGAAGCTCTAGGTTTACCTACTGAAGACTCAGCAAAATTAGCATTAAGAACACAGCAGATCATAGCCGAAGAGTCGGGGATAACGTCATTTGTTGACCCTCTAGGCGGTTCAGAAGATTTAGAGAAAACTACGGACGTATTAATTGATAGTGCGAGAAAAACAATCGAGAAAATTGACTCATTAGGAGGTGCAATGGAGTGTGTAAAGTCTGGATATCAACAGAAAATTATCCATGAAAGTGCTTGGAAACTCCTCCAAAGAATCGAGAAAAAAGAAGATCTAGTTGTTGGCGTCAATTCTCACAAGGAAGAAAACTTACCTGATTTTGAAGGTATGGTAATTGACTCGACAGATTCGATTTCCAAGAAAAGTGAGTTATCAAACATTAGGGATTCTCGAAACAACGACTCGGTCAAAAAGGCACTTTCAGAACTTCGTGAAAGATGCAGAGATGGATCAAACGTTATGGATTCAATCATCTCAGCAGTTAAACTGGAGGCTACAATAGGGGAGATTAATAGCGTCTTTAGAGAAGAGTTTGGGACATGGGTCTCACCGAGTGGTGTTTGAATGAATGATGGGTCCGTTAATCATATTGGAATTGCTACACATTCACTTGATGAATCAGAGACAATTTGGAAGACTCTTGGTTTCACCCCTATGAAAGACGAGACAGTTGCAGAACAAGGTGTTAAAATACGATACATGAAAGGTATTGGAGATACTAAGATAGAGCTTCTTGAGCCACTTTCCGACGATTCTCCGATAGGCAAATTCCTATCCAAAAATGGTCCGGGTATTCAACAGATTGCAGTTAATATTAGCAATTTAGATTCTAAAATTTTAGAACTAAAATCTATTGGTATTCGTATGATAAATGATGAGCCTGTAGAAGGCTCTTCCGGGAATAGAATTGCTTTTATTCACCCATCATCTTGTGGGGGCACGCTTATCGAATTAGTCGAGTCTTCGGTGTGAGAATTATCAAAAAGGATATCTGTTTGGAGTAATCATGATTAGTTCACTCAGTAGATTCGAAAGTCTATCTAGCTCCAGTATTTCAGAATTGAATATAGAGGTGAATTTCCTAAGAGATGTGCTTGAAGTTCTTAGGGCAACTGAGGAAATCACAAATGACGCCTTTTTAGAAGCAGGATCTATTCAGGGGGGCCTTTCACTGATAATCAATCTACTTAAACAGGGAATTCCTGATGAGGAGGCAAATATACAACTTTCCAATCTCAAAAAGAGAGCTTCGTCTCTATGTGCATCCTATCCAGGATTGGATGATAGCATAGAAAATAGTCGAAATAATACCTGAATAATACTTGAGTAATATTTATTCGTACTATTAGTGACGGTTAGTCATGCCAAAGGTTAGCCTGGACATGCCCTTGGAGATTCTTGAAGACTTGAAACTTCATGTTGGCGATGAAAGAAAATTCGTTAGTGTGGCCGATGCGATTAGGACTGCTTGCAGGAAGATGCTCGATCAGCTAGATGAAATCGACGCTAGGCACGGTAGGGGGATTTAGTGAATGGCCGATAAGGAGGAAGCAACTAGGGCTGTTGAGACCTTGCTCAGGTACATCGAGTCCCAAGATTCCGATTTCAGAGAGGGACTTGTCAATACTCCAAAGAGAGTCATCGAATCATTTGATGAAATTTTTTGCGGTTATGATATGGATGCTAAATCGATCCTAGACTCCACATTCAATGCAGAGGGATTTGATGGAATTGTACTCCTTAGGGATATGGAGTTTCATAGTACGTGTGAGCATCATCTTCAACCATTCTCTGGAAGGGGGCATATAGCTTACATTCCAGTGAATAGAATTGTTGGAATCAGTAAACTAGCGAGGCTACTTGATATGCATTCTAAGCGGCTACAGAATCAGGAGAGGATTACCCAATCTGTAGCGAACGATATTGTTGAGAATCTGCAACCCCTAGGATGCGCAGTAATTCTTGAAGCCCAACATGGTTGCATGAAGTGTAGGGGCGTTAAGAAGCAGAATGCAATAATGTCAACCAGTGCAATGCGGGGAGTATTCTTTGATAAGGCAGAAGCAAGATATGAGGTGCTACACCTGATTAGAACTCCCCCCATCCAGGGGTGATTAATTGCAAACATATCCCATAGTGGAGATTTTCCACTCGATTCAAGGGGAAGGTTTCCATAGTGGAACTCCTCATGTATTTGTTAGGTTTGGGAACTGTAACTTAAGATGCGATTGGTGCGATACTGATTTTTTAACATTCGATGAGCAGAGTATCGACTCAATCGTTGATCAGGTCATCTCCTATGATTGTGATCGGGTAATATTCACTGGTGGAGAGCCTGCCATGCAGGACCTTTCACCTATTGGCAAAAGATTGAAGCATCACGGAATTTCACTTTCTATTGAGACCAATGGAACCATGCCTATCGATCCTGTTATTGATTGGATATGTGTAAGTCCTAAAGATCAGTTATATCCTAATGTTTCTATTAAGCAACGATTAGGAGACGAGCTTAAGGTAGTTTATTGTGGACAGGATATGTCTATGTACGATGATCTTAAAGAAGGCTTCACTCATCACTTTATCCAACCATGCTACATAGATAGTGACACTGTTGAGCAGAACGGTAAGAGTTTCCAAATTGTCGAGAAAATTGTAAAGGAAAGTCCTGGTTGGCGTTTGAGTTTACAGATGCATAAATGGATGGGGATATTATGATCAGGTCTGTAATGTCCCTATCTGGAGGTATGGATAGCACCTGTCTTCTTCTAAGGCTACTTACCGAAGAAAGCAAGATCACTTGTCTTTCATTCGATTACGGCCAGAAACACTCAATTGAGTTAGTTCGTGCAAAAGATAACCTCCTCTATCTTTCAGAAATGGGCTATTCCATAGATCACTCTGTTATAAATCTCGAATCTGCGATGTCAACATTATTTTCCGCTCTGACTGACGAAAATATCGATATTCCTGAGGGTCACTACGAATCCGAACAGATGAAACAAACTGTAGTTCCAAATAGGAACTCTATATTTTCATCAATCCTATACGCGCATGCACTTAGCATATCTATTTCAGAGAATTGTAACGTTAGAATTTCTCTCGGAGTACATAGTGGTGATCATGAGATTTATCCCGATTGCAGACCGGAGTTTTATGACTCCCTTCAAAGATCGTTCTCTTTAGGTAACTGGGGGAGTGAGAGAATATCCTTCCATCTCCCATACATTTTAGGTGATAAGGCTGCTATTCTTCAGGATGCATTAATTTCTTGTAATAAACTGGGTTTGGATTTCGATACTGTCCTTGAGAACACCAATACTTCTTACAATCCCGATGATAAGGGAAGAAGCTCTGGAAAATCAGGTGCGGATGTGGAAAGGATACTTGCTTTCCATAAGATTGGTAGGAAGGATACAGTAGAGTATGTTGAAGACTGGGAAACAATTCTAGAGTATGCATTATCACAGACTCGTGGAGGGGATGTAATTGAGTGAAAAGTTGCCCGAATTTAATCCCAAAAGAGATGCCGAATGGAGGGATAGGCTCTCAAAGCTACAGTATCATGTTACGAGACAAGCCGGTACAGAACCACCCAACACAGGTATCTATTACAAGGAGGATAGGAAAGGAAATTATCTGTGCATTTGCTGTGGTCACCTATTATTTACTTCAGAAATGAAGTACCATTCAAGGTGTGGTTGGCCAGCATTTCACTCAGAGGACGAGAAAGCAGGTATTAGGAGGTTGGAGGATAGGACATACGGTATGCTGAGAGTCGAAGTTAGATGCGGATCATGTGATGCCCACCTCGGACATGTCTTCGAAGACGGACCGTTGGAGTTTGGTGGTGAAAGGTATTGCATTAATTCAGCCAGTATAGATTTCGAAAAGGGTGATTAGGTGGCGTCTAGGATTAGAAGATGGGTAGAGACCGATACAGGTCACAGGGTTCCTAACCACAAGAGCAAGTGTAAACATATGCATGGCCATAGATATAGATGGGAAGTGGAGCTACAGGGAGATGTTGTCACAGAGGTTGGAGTATCCGAGGAGGGCATGCTGATAGATTTCTCCGATGTCTCCAAAATTCTTAATGAATTCATTCATGATGTTGTTGATCACGCCTTCATAGTCTTCGAAAATGATGACGATGCCCGTCAAGCTCTCGCACTTTTGGGTAATCAGCACAGAACTTTAGTCGTACCATTCGTCCCCACTGCTGAGAATCTAGCCAAGTGGGCATTCGAGCAGGTAGAGCCCCATATTAGATCTAAATATGGAAATTCACTGAGAGTTAGAGCATTTCACGTTAGGGAGACTCCCAAGTCTTGGGCCTCATGGATCGCTCTCGAATGAATTGGCAGCCTCTGTGAGTACTCCGATAATCCTATGGATCTCATCATTTTTTGGCAGACCCCTAATAATCACTCTTAGCAGTGTTTCTTCTATTCCTTTTCTCTTATGCTCCTTTGTAGGCATGGATTTAACCATCCTACCTACTTCCAATCTTAGCTTTCTTCTAAGCTCAGGGTCTAGAAGTCTGCCCCCTGTTCCCGATGGTTTCGAAGTATTTGTGTTGACATACCATGAAAAACAAATGATAGAAACTGCATGACTTAGGTTTAGAATTGGATATCCTTCCCATGTCGGTATTGTTACCAGAATATCGCACATTGCCAACTGCTCGTTGAGCAGGCCATTTCCCTCAGGACCAAATACGATAGCTATCCTACCATCAGTCCCTGAAACTCTCTCCGGTATTTCCTCAGGAAGTAGAAAATGCCTCACAGATGTCTTCTCTCCATCCTCTCTCTTGCCAGAAGTCCCTATAACTAGGGAGCAATCAGATACTGAATCCTCAATTGTTTCAAAAACAGTTGAACTGTCTAAAACTTGTTGTGCATTCTTTGCTCTTTTCCTAGTCTCTTCTGACCACTCACCATTCCTACCAACAACCCTAAGATCAGTAATGCCGAAATTAAGCATAGTTCGAGCTACTGCTCCTATATTTCCATCGTGCTCAGGGTTAACTAAGATGATAGAAATATTTTTCGAATAATTAGGCAGCGGTTCTATTCTTCTTTCACCCATAATCTTTCGACTTAGTCATAGGTGATGAGGGATGCGTTAATCCACTCTTCTTTGCTTGTATCGAGTAATGTATCCTGCAATCCAATTCCTCATTCTCTTATTGTCTACATCAGAAAATTCCGAAACAAGATGTTTGTTTGTTTCAAAATCGTCTGTGAATTGATCCGGATAAGTCTCGACGAGCCTCAGAGCCCTAGTTTTGATGAAAGATGGCCTAATATTTCCCATTTCACTCCTCCATCAATTTTACTTCAAGCGGAAAACCTTCCTCACGAGTACATACAACTTTTATTTTCCTAGGAGGGTGTTGCATACCTCTCGACCAAATTGCATGATTGACTGCCTCATCAATCCAAATCTCTTCTTCATCAGTCTTCTTCATGTGCCTTGCAACATGTTTCCTAACTTCTGCCATTGCCCTTTTGGCCCTATACGTCCTGGGCACATTCCAAGCAGCACGGAGTGGGATTATCATTTCTTTAATCTCCGCCAAATCATCACCTCTGGAGTTTAGATCTTCGCCACATATGGCGCTTCGGATGTGAATTAGTCTTCCTATTAGTCTTCATTACAACCCATACGGGTACCCTTTTGTTTTGCTTAGTCACCTTATTCAAACGCTTCTTCTTTGCAAAGGGTTTGTTTCTTGCCATAAAATCACCTCAATATCTACTGAGTCCCGGAAAACGACTTTCTGCCTCTTCCCTAACTGAATGTGCAACTTCGTCCAACAACCCCTGTCCCTTAGAAGTAACAATTTTTCCTTTGTTAACAGTTCCCGAGGCATTCATTGAATCTTCAAGTAAACCTGATAGTGAAAGTTGTTGCATAATCTTCCGAGAAATATTTCTGGAGCCTGCTACAGCTTTGCTTTTTTTGACACCTCTATCTTTAGACCCGCCAAATTCTTGCGATATTCTATTGGCCCCGATTGGACCTTTGAGAGCAACCTTTCTGAGTATTGATGCAGCCCTAGTATGCCACCAATCCTCCTGTACCGGCGGTCTTTCTCTGTGTGTCCCAGTCTTTACGTGGTGTGCCCATTCGGGAGCTTTAATCAAATCATAGGAATGCAATTTTTCACTTAGACCGGGAATTAACATGTCTGCTGGAACGTCATAGTACGTCGTCATAGCTTCACCGTGCGTGCCGGCCGTCCAACAGAGCGTATTTAACCGTGATGTCACGGTTTTAGTTTTAGATGTAAAGGAAATATTCTACTGACAAGCATTCAAAAATGATTCCATCTTGGAAATAATGTGAAAAAATCTCTCTCTAAGAATCCGAACATGCTACGAACCATGGTCGGTACAGGGATGACTCTGATCATATTGCTTTCATTTGCTGTGTATTCTAACACTGTAGACTCCGAGTACTACGAATATACAACAACAAATGAGCCCCAATCGATGGATTTTAAAGAGGAAAATGAAGGATTTGCAGAATGGTTTTTCAGTACAAATGATGCAATAACTTGGGTAAATTTCAGTGTTCAAAATGCCCCACCTGGATCTATTCTGACAGTAGTTTCTGAGGGTACAAACTGGTCACATTCGCCGAGTCTGGGAGATAGTAATCAGAAATACGTCTGTAATGAGCCAGATAGTGATTATTCCTCGATAATAGAGACATGTGAATACAGTCGCACCCATTCTATGAGTCTCGAGAATGGTAGTGGGATCCTACGTGGCCGAGTATCCCTCGACCTCCCGATCAAGGGCAAGGGTTACTTAGAGGCGAGTAGTGAAGAAAATGCTCAGAATGATGCTGCTGAACTAATAGATAGGGCAAAAATGACAATTACATGGAAAATTTCAATTCATGAAAATGATGAGATTATCTCTAATGATGGAATTTTTATCGAATCCGAGTTCTCTAGTCACGAGTTAGTAGAATTGAAGCAATTCCAGTTAGACCCATTCCAGGAAACCGTATACAGTTTTTCCGCATTAGTAGGTTGTTTTTTCTTAGTCTTGGTCATCCCCCTAATGATTTACTTCTCAGCGAGATATAGGGAAAATAGAAATGAGAATTTACGTACATCTGCTGAGGATGAATAACCTACTCTATCGGTTGTATATTCCAATTTGTCTCATCCCCCAATTTAACAATTCTAACCAATCCCATTTCTACAAAATTTCTTATTGATTTAATTACTCTTTCATTAGCAGGAACAATTCTCTCAGTGTATGTTTTTTCCATTTCAAAAATGATTTCAAACAATGTCTTAGTTCCATCCATCAGTAACCACAACGAAGAGTTCATCTCGTCTAACTCTCTTTTTACTTGCTTAGGTGCATTGAACATTTTTGCTATTTTTTCCTCCATACGTGAAAGCTTCTTTTTTTGAAAAATAATCACATTTCCTTTTGGTAAATGCCGCCATTCTACATCAACTCGTATAGGGATAATTTCATTATTCATTTCATCATACTCCAGGATAACCATATGGTAGCAGTAATTCCAAAAAATACGAAGACTCTAACTTTGAATAAATCTCTAAGAATATTCTTCGACCACCAAGCCGCTACCCCGGAAATAGACATAATTGATAGAGCAATAATGGAATCATCATTTAAGATGAGGGAACTCAAGGTCATCTCCTCAACTTAGAAGTACTATTTACTATTGATTCTGCCATCTTGCCCAATCTTTCAGTAATAGATTCATCCACTAACGTACCATCTTCATTGAATGCTTCTTTGATATGGGGTACTGCAATCTGTTCGGGTGCAACCCAACCATGAATCCATCTTGCAGCAATCCTCATATGGTTTAGTGTGTTACTACTCGATTGTCCACCAAGAGTGCTAATCAACGCGAATACTTTCCCAGAAGTATGTTTGGAATATAACCAATCCAGACTATTCTTCATTACTCCACTCATGGTTCCATGATATTCAGGACTAGAAAGGATAAATGCATCAGCCGTTGAAGCTAAATCTTGGAAATCCTTGACGTTGTCATCATCCCAAGAACCAGCAGCCCCAACTAGTGGTAGTGGCCTTTCTCCATGATCCCAAATTTCTACTCTAGAACCTAGTCTTTCACATTCAGAAAGAGCCAATTCCAACATCCTTCCATTAGCTGAATCAAGATCATACGTGCCGCAGATTCCCATAATTAGTAGTGGTTCATCCACGGCTCCAACAGGGGGTACTAGACTTAATTGTCGCCGTCAACATAACCTGCGAACTCTTATTCGTCATGTATTTTGCGATATAGGATGTGAGCCGGGAGCTTTCTGAAAAATTACTCGAGGCTTCTAAATTTGCTGATTCTGGAAGATATGAAGAATCCCTCTCTTCCTACCTGCAAGCAATTGCATTAGACGAAAATAATCCTACTTCTTGGTACTGTCTAGGCGTAATTCATCATAATTTAGGAAATATTTCCGAATCTGTTAGTTCATTTCGTAAATCAGATGACTTATTTCCCAACCATGGCGCTACTCTAGCCAATCTTGCAATATTACTTGAAAATCAAGATCTTTCAGCTGCCTCAGAATATGCATCCAAGGCCATTATCCATTTCCCAGATAATTCCAAATTGGTTGCCTTGTCCAATACTCAAACTTCCTTAGTTGAGTCACCAGCAAAACTATTCATTGAGGCAAAGCCAATTATTGATGAAACAGCAGATCAAGTAATAGAATCCATACAAGAAAGCAACTCAAATGATGGCAAATCTTCTCTAATTGCCAAAGCTGAGTCCCTTACTAAGAAGGGTGACCACTCAAAGGCCGTTTCTCTATGGAAAGGTCTACTTGAGGGTTCGCCCGACTCTCCCGAGGTGTGGCGGGGTCTTGCTACAGCACTTGACTCAGCTGGGTATTCTGATAGAGCGGATCAATGCCGGAAGAGAGCTGAAAACATCGAAAACTCTTTGGAAAATATCACAATTGAGGTTGAAGAGGAAGTGGATTCAACCGAAAAATTACTTGTAGCAGCAGAATCAATACAGCATAGCGAATCTACTATCGAGGAAGAAAGAGGCGATCTCGAGCAATCTATCAGTTGGTACAATATGGCCATTAATCTTCTAAACCAAGGAAAAAATGAAGAAGCAATTTCTACATTTGAGAAGTGTATTGGAGGATGCCCAATTAGTGAAGTTGAGATCAAAGTCAAGGCTCACAACGGTAGGGGAAATGCATTATACAATTCAGGGAGATACTCTGAGAGCGTAATGGCATATCATACTGCCATTTCGTTGGATCCTCAAAATGTAACTGGCAAGACCCTATTCAACATGGGATCATCATATGCCGCTGTAGAGATGTTTAATGATGCTATTAAATGCTTCACTCAGTCGCTTGAAAGGGGCCTAGATAAGGAACAGACAGATCTTTGTGAAAAGCAGATTAGTAGATGCAGACTACTCTCCAGGGAACAAAGCAAAAGGCAGTCCAAGCTATAATTGAGCCTCTATTGAGACACATACTGATTTACTTGTGGGGGTATTGCTGTAGTCAGCAACACTATCCAGGGGTATCAGAACATTTGACTCTGGAAAGTATGTTGCTACATTACCATCCGGAATATCATAACTAACAATTCTCCATCCTTCGGAACTGATTGAATTCCCTTTGAAATTAGAAGTAATTGTGACTAATTGCATTTGCGAAAACCCCCTCTTTTGAATATCATTTTCTGACATTAATACAATCCTCCTTCCTCCTTGAATTCCCCTATATCTATCACTTGTCCCATAAATTGTCGTATTATACTGGTCATGTGATCGAATAGTCATCATCACATACTCATTAGGTGAAGTAGAAATTGCCTCCATCTTATGAGAAATGAAATTTGCTTTACCTGATGCAGTCTCAAATTTTCGGTCGTCTCTAGGGGGGTTCGGTAAATAGAACCCACCATCTACTCTGCATCGCTTATTATATCTTTCAAAACCCGGAACCACTGACTCAATTTTCTGCCTAATATTATCATAGTGTTTGATAAATGAATCCCATTGTACCTTATTTGAGTTTTCAAAATTTTCAATCGATTTTGCAATTCCCACTATTATTGCAACTTCAGATTTCAATTCTGGACTAGCGGGTCTAGATCCACCAATTGACTTGTGAACAATGCCCATTGAGTTCTCCACTGTAACAAATTGCTCTTTTCCCCCAGTAATGTCCTTCTCCGTTCTCCCGAGACATGGTAAAATTACTCCAACCTTCCCCGGAATCAGATGCGATCTGTTTGGCTTAGTCGAGATATGAACTGTTAAATCACAGTTTCTTAGAGCATTTGCGGTAGCATTTGTATCCGACATCGCAGAAAGGAAATTCCCCCCCATAGAAAGGAAAACTGAGGATTTACCGACATTCATCATTTTCACAGACTCTACAGAGTCAAAACCTAAATTTTCAATGGGTTTAATCCGAAACACTTCATATAATGATTTTTGAAAAGCCTCTGAAGGATTATGATTTATTCCAACCGTCCTATCACCTTGTACATTCGAATGTCCCCTGACAGGACAAAGACCCGCACCCTTCCTTCCTATATTCCCATCTAGAAGTAGTAAATTGGTTATCTCTTGAATTGTAGCTACTGAATTTTTATGCTGAGTCAGGCCCATAGCCCAACAACAAATAATGGATTCAGCCTTGCAAATTATCCTACCGAGTCTGATAATTTCACCTTTAGATACCCCACTGAGTTCAGCAATATCTTTCCAGTCAGTATTCTCAACCAATTCTTTGTATGATTCAAAGCCAGAAGTATATCTCTCAATGAATTCAGAAGCTCCACTCATTTCTTTAATCAAAACTTTTGCAAAACCTCTAAACAAAGCTTGATCGCCATTTATGTTAACCCTAACATGTTCGTCGGCGATGTTTGTCCCAGTTCCTAGAATTTCCAATAGATTTTGTGGATGTTTGAAGTTAACCATGCCCTTCTCTATTAGTGGATTTATACTGATTATTGATGCTCCAGATTTTTTAGCATCTCTCAATGCAGTCAGCATTCTTGGATGATTTGTACCAGGATTTTGTCCTACCACAATAATTAGATCAGAGTGATTGAAGTCATCAAGCTTCACGGTTCCTTTACCAATGCCTATGGATTGATTTAGTGCCACTCCTGATGACTCATGACACATATTGGAACAATCAGGTAGATTGTTTGTCCCAATACTTCTTGCTAATAATTGCCAAAGGAAAGCAGCCTCATTACTTGTTCTACCCGAGGTGTAGAATATCGACTCATGAGGCCTATGAAGGGATGAGAGCTCATCTCCAATCAATCGAAATACTTCACTCCAAGTTATTTCTTCATATTTTTCTGAACCTTCCCTAATAACCAAAGGATGAGTAATCCTTCCCCTACTGTTTAGCCATTGATCTGTTTTTTCCGAAAGTTCTGAAATTTTCCATTTTGACCAAAATTGAGGATCTGCGCGTTTATTCGTAGCTTCGTCAGCAATAGATTTGGCGCCATTTTCACAGAATTCTGCAAATGATCTTTTCGTATCTGGGTCCGGCCAAGCACATCCAGGACAGTCAAAACCTGAAAATTTGTTTACCTTTGAAAGAGTTTTGATTGTACGCAAAACCCCCATATTAGGGATACTATGTTTTGCTGTAGATATTATTGAAGGAATTCCAGCTGCAGATTTTCCTGTTTTTTTAATAATGGGAGTTTTTTTTTCGAGTGGTGAAGTCGCTCTAGCCTCGCGCCTCATGGCCTTATACAAAGTAGCTCACATTTCAATATAGTGAGAATATTGAGTATCAAATTTGATATGATATCTATGTCAGAATTTATTTTGTATCCTTCTAGAACCAGAGTAGACATTCAGTGATTCATTCTTCGCAAAACACGCCAGAGTAATCCCATATTCTCTTGCCAGATCAATGGCTAATGTACTAGGGGCACCAATCGCAATTAGCGCTGAAAAACCAGCTCTAATTGATTTCTGAACTAATTCATATGACGCTCTGCCAGAAACTATTGCGAAGTTATTTGTAACAGGTATTTTACCTTCAGCTATATGAGCCCCAACTAACTTATCCATTGCATTATGCCTCCCCACATCTTCGAAAATATGCACTAGAACGCCATTAACATCGAAACTAGCACAAGCATGAGAACCGCCGGTTTCAGAAAAGAGGATCTGCTGATCCGTCATCTTAAGTATTGAATTATTAATGACATCAATTGATATCATAAACCCTTCAGATATTTGTGGATATGCCATTTCCACGAAGCCCTCTGCAGACATCCTGCCACAAATGCCACAAGCAGATGTAACTGTACTAGTTCTGAGGTGTATTGAAGGGTCAAAGGTTGCAGATTTTGATAGCTTAACTACTACTTCTTCGGCTAAATTGATTTCTTCAACGTCATTGAATCCGTCGATTATGCCTTCTGCGTATAGAAATCCAATTATCAACTCTCTATCATTACCTATTGTTCTCATTGTGATTCCTAAATTATGAGATAGTCCATTATAATCAATAATTGAGATTTTGAGAGGGCTTTCAGATGCGACAAAATCATAATCTTTTTTCAGATCATGATTTGAATAGCGGTAAATGCCCCTCTTCTCTGACCCCTTCATACTTCTAGGGGGCCTTCATGATTGATATGTTTAATGTATATTCAAGCAACTGTTGAAATATGACCTTTCAATCACACAGTCATGAGTCTTCTAGGCGGAGAAGGATTCTCACTTCCAGTAGTCATTGAGACCGAAGTTGTTAACGTAGAATTGAACTTCACCGACTCCGCTAAGAATGCCTTGATTGCGAGTATGAATGGTGATGAGGACTCTCATGTTTTAGTTATCAGTGCCCAATCAGGAGGTTGTTCTGGTTATCTATATGAAATGAAGATCGTCGAAGACCCGCAAGATGAGGCATTTCAAAGAATCGAAGTCTCTGGTATTGGAGTTTTAGTTCATAATAAGGACAGTGAATTACTAAGTGGCATAAATATTGATTTCAAAGATACCATGATGGGTGGAGGTTTCCAGATTTCCAATCCAAACGCAGACAAATCTTGTGGTTGCGGTCAATCTTTTGGCTGAGGCCTTACTTTGGGAGTTTTGCCCAATATGGAATCGCTATTTTTCCAAAGAAAAGATTGCATTTCCCTCATTAGTGGAGCAGACAAAATAAACATTTTAGACAGATCAATATCAACCAGTTTGCAAGACTTTGATAATAATGAATTCAGAAGAGTTCTATTCTGTAACTCTTCTGGACGAATTGATGATGTTGCGTTAATGTGTTACATTGATGATAAAATTCTTATGATTTCTAGTACAGAATTTTGCTCTGAAACTAGGAATAAGTTAGTCGAAGGAATTGGATGGAATGAAGAATTTGAACTTAGAGATGCAGTTTCTGCAATTTCTCGATTCACTGTTATCTTGAGTTTGCCTAATTTTTCTTCTATTTTTGGGATTGATGAAATTAAAGAAAATATCATTAATGAATTTGGCGATATGGTAATTTTGGGAACTAGAATAGAAGGTTTGGCCGTATTAGATATTCTTTGCCAAAAAGAATCCATTTTTACGTTACTGGAATTATTTGAAAGTGCAGAGATTAAAGAGATCGATGAACAAAATTGGAATTTGTGTAGGGTAAAGCTAGGAATCATCGATATGATCGATGCTAAGGGCAATCTACCTTGGGAAGTCGGCCTAGATAAATTAATTTCTAGAGGAAAAGGATGCTATCCTGGGCAGGAGATACATGCAAGGATAGATAGTCGTGGCAAAAAGAATAAAACACTGGTTAGGATAATTAGTAGTAAGAATATAGGTGTGGGAAAATTGAGAATTACCGATTTCGGTACTATCAATATCACATCTTCATTTATTGAAAAAGAATTATGCTATTCATTGGGGATTTGCAAGGATTTGCCCCAAGGCAAAATTGAGTTATCATATGATGGCTCTTCGCTTAATATTGTTAAATTATGATTTTTTGAATACTTTCTCGAAGTCCTCATCGGCTTCTATCCACTCATTAAGCGTAGTAATTGGGACCAAACGAAGAATGCCAACATCTCTGTTGAAGAGATATAGATCGGGGTCGAAAACATCGATCATTTGCTTCTGGAACTGTCTTTTCACAGATTCCCCCCTGTTTCTAAAGAATATTACTTCAACTGTAATGCCTATTATGGTAGCAGTGTAAAGAACAACTAGGACACTGATTGAGAATGGGACCGGGTCCAAAAGCAACTCCCCTGTTCTAATTTTTGAACCATACATCAATTGTCTCGATAGTAAGAAAACAAGTCCCACCCCGACCCAGGGGCCTAGTTTTTCATCCACATATGAGTCCATTGGAATTATTCTTCTGTTTGTAGGGTCGGCAAAGGTTAGAGAACTTTCAGTTGCAGCCCTAATTACTGAAATTGCTGATACTAAAATAATGTATACCCCTGCACTTAGCAATAAAACATAGAATGAACTCGTGGGAAAGTAAGAAACTATTAGGTAAGCAAATAATCCTAAGAAAACAGTTGTTGGCATCCTATGTATAGATTCTAGAGCCTTTCCAAGTTGCTTCTTGCCATCATGCAATTTAGGAATTCCAATTATCTCCCATCGAGTATATCTCTGTATAATTTTAGCAACTGTTGCGAGGATTTTTTTATCTATTAGAATCCACTCAAGTAAACGAAGCAAGGGCATCATTGGGATGGTGATTATAGCAGCAAATACGCCAACAAATGGCCATAGAATTAAACTAGGGAATAGAAGAAAGTGTTGAATTCTGAGTCTATTTAGTAGATCAGACTCAATTCTTGATTGCCTATCAGAACTAAGGTGGGCCTTTCTAGCTTCGGCATCAAGCTCCCCCCTATATCTCGCTAGAGGCATTCCAGCATCTAGAACTCGACGGACTTTCTCCCTGTAGTGCTCATGTTCTGGCTCAATACCTACCCACCACCTCCAGGCAAACGATACAGGAAGTGCGAAAAATACAGGCGATACTAGAATTAGGATAGAGGTAATCATTGCCTCAGTATCGTCGACCATAACTTCGGGAAGCTATCAATGCCAATAATGAAACGGTTTCATTTACAGTAAAACGGTGATTACAAAGAATTTTCATAAAGGCCAGAAACTTTGCCCCAATCTACAACTTTCCACCATGAATCTACATAATCGCTACGCCCCGGTCCAAATTTCTTGTAATATGCATGTTCCCATACATCAATTCCCAAGATTGGAACTCCTTGCCCCGTCATTAATGGATTATCCTGGTTAGGAGTTGAGCAAATATCTAGCTCACCTCCCGATACGCAAAGCCAGGCCCATCCACTACCGAACCTTGTCATTGCGGCCTTCTTCAGTAGATCTTTCATTTCAGAAAAAGAGCCAAATCGATCATTAATTGCATTGGCCAACTCACCTTTCGGCTCACCTCCACCATCAGGACTCATTATTGTCCAGAATAAGGCGTGATTCCAGTAACCCCCGCCATTGTTCCTAATTGCAGGATCATCCATCCCTTCCATCATAATTTCCTCTATTGATTTCCCTTCTAACTCAGTACCCTGTATTGCTGCATTTAGGTTAGCAGTATAACCTGCATGATGCTTCGAATGGTGTAACTCCATTGTGTGAGCATCAATATGTGGTTCTAAGGCGTTATAGTCATATTCTAAATCTGGTAATTCAAATCCCATACTAATTCATTCACCAATAGGGGGTTCTCATTTTCAAACCTACGTTTACTCGGACTCAAAATATTCATGCACATGATTGTTCTGTAGAGCACATGGGAAGAATAGTAGTGACAGATGGAATGTCGGATAATGCAATCTATATTTTAGAAAGGGCAGGCCATTCTGTTCATAAAGAGCACTTTACAGAAGAGCAGATTCTTCAAGGTGCTCTATCAGTATTCGATGCGGTCGTAATAAGAAGCGCCACAAAACTATTCAAAGGACATATCGAAGCTTCTTCAACAGCAGAAGGTGGGATTGGTTTTATCGGTAGAGCCGGAGTAGGCGTGGATAATATCGATATTCAAACTGCAACAGATCTTGGAATATATGTGTGCAATACACCTAGTGCTTCAACTAGGAGTGTAGTAGAGCTAACTATGGGGCATCTAATCGCCTCTACGAGACATATTATATTAGCAGATAGCTCTCTTAAAAGTAGAGCTTGGGAAAAAAAGAGGTTTAGAGGAACAGAGATTGGGGGGAAGAATCTCGGTATAATCGGATTCGGAAGAATCGCCAGGGGAGTTTCTGATATGGCAATTTCATTTGGAATGGAAGTTCATATCTACGATCCTTTTATCTCAGATACTCCCGATGGCATAATAGTTCACCAGAACATCGAGGATCTATTTTCTTCTTGCACACACATTTCCATTCATTGTAACCTTACGGATGAAACAAAAAATCTTGTTTCTTCGGATCTTATTTCATTAATGCCAGGAATTGGGGCCGATGGAGTAGAATGTGGCAATCATATTGTTAGCTGTGCAAGGGGGGGAATTGTAGACGAAAATGCTGCTTTATTAGCACTTGACTCTGGGGAATTAACTTCATTGGCATTGGATGTTTTCGAAAATGAACCACTTGGAGATAGCCCCCTTCTTTCTAGAGTAGGATTTCATGGTTCTCCACACATAGCTGCATCAACTATGGAGGCCCAATCTAGGATTGGGTCCGAAATGGCGTCACTCCTACTAGAATTCTTTAATTCTGGAAAGCCAGGATTTTCTCTGAATGGTAAGCAAATCTAGCTAATATTATTGATATTATGCATATCCTTGAGAATTGTAGAAAAGATACTCAACTCATTGGGAATTTCCACATCATTTATCGGTGATCTTAGTGATAGTGATGAGTCCTTTTTGAGTTTCCAAATCTTCGAATTGAATGATACTATTTGTTCTGTTATTTTATCTAAATTACCAAATCCATCTAGATTACAACTTTCAGGAAGAATGGGGAACCCTCTAACATCCACAGAACTTTCTTGATACAGGGTATTTGAGAGATAATGAGTAAAAAATGGGCATATCGGTGTAAATGCACTCAATAAATCCCTAACTATTCTGTGTAGGGTCCAATTACTCGATTTATCTCCATTATACAATTTTGATTTCGACATTTCCAACCAATGACTGGGAAAAATACCAGTGCCAAATGTTTTGATATTCTGCGCTGCTGTATAGATATCAATATCTTGCCAAGATTTCTCTATAATCCTCATTGTTTCTCGAAACTCGGATAGAATCCACACGTCCTCTACATTCAGTTCTGGTGGTTCTTCAAAATTTTCTGGAGCTTCAAATTGGCTGGCGAATCTTGCTACATTGAATAGCTTAGTTAAGACGCCGTAGTATTTCGTCTCTATTTCTTCAGGATTTATATGGAAATCGTCACCTACCTGTGCGTCACACGCCTTCCAAAGTCTGAAGCATTCACTTCCAATTTTATTCGCCCTTAGTGTAACTTGCTTTCCATCTGAGCCTCGAATCTTCCAACTGCCCGTTCTTCCACCAGCTCCACAATCAATTACGCTATCAGCATCAATTCCATTACCCAAAGATTTTGACATTTTCCTCCCCCAAGGATCCATGCCAAGACCATCTATCCAAATGTTCTTGAAACCGGGCTTATCTAGTAATAATGTACTTTTAAGAAGTGTATAATATAGCCATGTTCTCACAATTTCTTTTCCTTGAGGCCTAATCGATGTAGGAAATGAACGAGAAAATATTTCGCCATCTTTCAAATATCCCGAAACAAAAAGATTTGAGTTGGAGGAGTCCATCCAAGTATCAAAAACCTTTTCTTCGCCATATATTTCCCCTAATTTCTCTTTCAATTCCGAGTAACTACCCACAGATTTCTTGCTCTCCCTGTCAAGTACCTCCGAACCTTCTGGCGGATTATCTTTCCAAGGTTGTACATAAGTCCCCCTAGGTGGAACAATTATCAGTTTACCATCTTCTGAGTACCAAACTGGAATTTCTGTATGGTACCATCTCCTCCTACTTATTGGCCAGTCGATAGAAATACCATCTATCCAATCATGTAGATATTGACGATTTTTCTCAGGGATAAATCTAGTTTCACTCGAGAGTTCACTGAGTCTATCAAGTATATGCGTCTGCCTAACGTACCATTCTTTCAAGAGTATAATTTCTATCGGATTTCCACCTCTTTCACTAACAGGTATATCTTGCTCTCTCTCTACAATCGAGCTAATTCTACCGTTTTCCTGTAGGATTTTGATTGCCTCACTTCTAGCTTTTTCAACTGCCATTCCTGAAAGTGGACCAGCAATATCCGTCATCGTCCCATTTAGATCTATGGCGACAAAGGGTGTGAGCCCCAACTCCCTGAATATCGATACATCATTTTGGTCACCAAAAGAACATACCATCAAAACACCACTTCCAAACTCCATCTTTACTGAATGATGGGGAATGATTTCGACCGTTTTAGAACGTCCTTTTACTTGCATTGGCAATATCGCCTTTTTTCCTATCAAATGTTGGTATCTTTCATCGTCAGGATGAACAACTATGACCCCGCAAGCACAAATCATCTCGGGTCTTGTTGTAGATATTGGTACTTCTTCACCATCTTCGATTTGCCATATTATATCGCATAACTCCGTTTTTCTCTTGATTCTCTGTACTTCTGCATCAGCAATTGTAGTAGCTTCTTTTGGATCATAGATATTAGGCCTTAGATCTTCAATAATCTCTCCTTGTTTGAAAAGGTCAACGAAGATAGATTGCGTAACAGCCCTATATTCGGGTGAGTCTGTCAGATATTCATTATCGTAATCACACGATAGTCCAACCCTCTTAGCAGTATTCCTCATTGATTTCGTATACTCCTCTATTGTATCTGAACATAGATTCAGAAACTCTCCTCTTTCGTAAGTCCTCATTTTCTTGCCAGTTTTCTTTTCAACAGTGAACTCAATATTGATTCCATTCCTGTCAACTCCCCAAGGAAACTTCACTTCTTTGCCCAATAGTCTCTGACTTCGAGCTATTACATCTATCATGCTGTATTGAGCTACTGCTCCAATATGCCATGTACCGCTAGGGTATGGGGGTGGAGTATCAATCACGAAAATTTCTCTCTTAGAATTTGGATTAAATGCGTACCTTTCAAGATATGATGAGTCATCAAAATGCTCTAATTGAATCCTTTTTTCAAGGTCGACGCTCCATCGCTTATCAGTTATCCTGGGCTCTCCCATTAAGACCGCCAATTATGCGGCAATCAAGTATCTTCTTGACCATTGCCATAAGATTCCAAAACTTATCCGTGTGAATCAACTTTGCCGAGGGGTTGAAGGTGTGCCTTTTCACGTAACGTATGGAAGCGTATGGCGAAGTCTAGTTCTAGAAGCTCGATTCGCGAAACTATTTCTAGTAATATTGATGTTTTTAGGACAAAAATTTCATCGATTACGACAGCTGATATTTCCAATAACATAGCACGATTTCCGAATAGAATGAAAAGGAAACTAAGAGATTCAGAAAGCACCTCTTTACTAACAATGTTCCCTGTTTTCGCGGTAGTCAGCACACTTTTATTCACTCTTTTCATACTCCCCCACTCGGGTGTTCTGGATTGTAGAGATGGTTTTGACAATCCAGACTTCTGCAACGAAGAGTCTGCACTAAACGTAAATGGAGATTTGGAGGTGTATCTCCCTACTGATGATGACCCCTACAGCGTTAAGAATCTCATTGATGAAGTAGAAAAGGATTGGACGACCAACGTAATGGTCATTTACGTAGAATCATACAACTATAATGTAACACAAATTAACATCCTCGATCAAATAGACTCTGTTGAGAGGGGCATTAACAACTTCGCTAATGATGGCGGATTAAATGATAACGTCATATATGTTCTATCCATTTCTACCGTAATTAAAGAAGTTAATTCAAGCGGCGGGCGTGTAGTCAAGGCATTCTTCTCGGGACTAGCTGAAGCAACCAATAACCAGCAGCTTTCCGATGAAATAAACGAAACCATAGATGCACAGAGTGATCTAATTGGCAACTATGCCATACCCGACGAGCAGCAAAGAGTTGATCAAATTCTTCAAGAGATGCCTCAAAATGCTCTTGATAAATTAGTTAGAGACGTAGGAACTGAAACAGAAGAAAAGGCATTCCGTTGGAATAGAGCCGTAATTATTATTGGAATAGCTGATGATATTGGAGTTAAATCTGTAGGAGATATTGTTGAAGAGACCCAATCCAAGATAGATTCAATTGCTCTAGATAATAATTGGGGCGTTCCAGACCAACAAGGTAAGTGTGATGATCAGGACAACGTATTATGCCTAAGAATGACGTTGACTGGACCTGCCCCCCTAACCAATGCGGTAACGGAAGAGTCATTCAAATTATTCTGGCAAGTTTTTCCTGTCGGTGTTGTAGCTGTCTCATTTGGACTTTTTTTATTCCACTGCGACCTACTTCAGACTGGAAGAATCCGATTTGTACAGGGTGTAAAAGTCGTCATTATTGCTGGTCTTCCCACACTTTGTGCCGTATGGGTCACTCTAGGAATGATTGGTTTGCTGAATTACGAGGTAACAATGACAGTAATATTAGTCGGACCCATAGTTCTTGCTTTGGGAGTATCTTATGGATTACATATCACAAATAGATATGCTGAGTCAAAGGGTACGCCCCATGAGAAAATGTCTGCTGCTTTGAACTCTACTGGGAAAGCAGTATTCTTATCTGCCATGACTACGATAATCGGATTCATTTCGTTGACTTTTGCTCCTATGAAACCGATACAAACCGTGGGATGGGCGTTAGCTGGGGGAATAGTTGTTGTATACATCATGACTATGATTATGGTTCCCAATCTGACTATCTTATTAGATCTGAAAAAACCATCACATCCACCTCCGAAAGTATTCGTTGCAGCGGTTAATTTGCCAGTAAAGTGGTCTAAGGTCACATTGGCACTATTTTTTGCATTGATGCTTATTTCTGCTGGATATAATAGGCAGAATGTGGAAGAAAACATAGATCTTCTCAAAATGGCTCCAAATGAAGTTGAGGCTGTCCAGAAAATGGATGTATATTCTCAGGAATTCGAGGCTGGCCAGCCCGGTTTTCTTCTCGTAGAGGCGGATATAAGGGCAGAGCCAGACTTGGGCCTTAGCTCAATTACTGCGGAACATCCGTATGCTAATCTGGAAGGGATTGAGAACTTAGAAATTCGATGCAATGACGTAGAGAATGCCACTGCAGTCTCTATTGTTTTCCTCATGAAGGCAATAGCGGTTGGAGTAAACGTATCTGGCACACCAATTAATGACATTATCGAGGATACTCCGCTGCCTGATCCAATAAAGGAAATAGCAGAGCTAATTTTCGATAGGGAACAAGCGGGAAATGTTTCTTTCTGGACAATTCTAGATACGTTAGATGCCCAAGAAGACGATGGGGGGAGGCAAGTACAAAATTTCCTACTCTACGTATTTTACAATAGTATGACAGAGGAGATGAGGGAGCTTTTCATTTCACCTGATTATCAACGAACTCTAATTTACATCGACATGCCATTTATGGATGTTAAGGGTACTGAGAAGACTGCCACACAGATAAACAACTGGGCCAAGGCAGCAGGTAACTCTGAGAATCCAATTTCAGTTCTTGGGGACAAGCTAATCGGTGTAGCTTCAGTGACAATAGAGGTTAACAATCTAATCGTTGGATCTCAGTGGACGTCATTAGCATTCGCACTAGGATTTACAATTCTTACTTTAGCACTGGTCTTTAGAGATATTAGGTACGCCCTTCTTACTACGGTCCCGGTCGGTTTTACTGTTGCAATGCAGTGGCTGGTAATGGATACTGGTGGAGTTTCACTTTCTCTAGTCACCGTAATGATTGGTTCAATACTTGTCGGTGTCGGAATTGACTTCTCGATTCATATCGCTAATCGTGTAAAGGAATTAGGGGGTACAATAGATGCCATAAGAACATCTTGTGCGAGTACTGGAATGAGTTTATTTGAGGCTACCACGGTCACAGCTGCAGGCTTAACATGCGCCTATGGGATCCCCATAGAGGCAATCACTCCCTTCGTAACAGTGATAATCATACTCCTGATAATTGCGGCACTTTCTGCGCTCCTACTTCTTCCAGCCATATACTCATTCATGGTTACTTCGAAGATTGGCCTTACTGGTGGGATGTCAGCAATGGTTAAGTCCGCAGGTCTTAATCAAATCCCAATAAATGATAGAAGTGAGCGAAACGACTCTGCAACTACTATTCAAAGTTCAAATGATGCTTGGTAAGGAATATTGATTTGCCTTGCCATCAGCACAGGTTCATGACAAGTTATTGGCTCATGAAGAGCGAGCCCCATGTGTACTCTTGGGAAAATCTTGTTGAGGATGGCTCAACACATTGGGACGGAGTTAGAAATTACCAAGCAAGGAATATTATGAGGGATAAAATGAAGCTCGGCGATATGGTTCTATTCTACCATTCTAACTGTAAACCTCCACACGTGGCTGGAGTAGCCAGAGTCTGTAAGGAATCTTATCCGGATTATACCGCTCATGATCCCACATCAAAATACTTCGATCCTAAATCTAGTCCTGAAAACCCTCGTTGGGCGATGGTGGACATAGAATCTATATCCAAATTAGAAAATATTAGTTTACCACAACTTCGTGAAAATGGAAATCTCGAAGGTATGCCTCTACTTCGAAAGGGCCAGAGACTTTCAGTTCAGCCCGTTTCTATAGAGCACTTTGAGATAGTTTGCAAAATGGGGGGGCTACCCAAATTACCTAATTGATGGGCATGTCCTCGGTGGACGCTCGTAATCAGAAAGAACAGAACGTTAGTTTTCTCAATCCCGCAATCCCAAGGCATCCAGCATCCCCGGTCGGGTTGCTCGCTTCCGCGCCTGACCTGGTTCCCGGGCATAAGACGGTCGCCAATTCCCTCCGGAATGGGCTAGAGCCAACCTGGATCTCTTGGGGGCGAGACATCTTAGTCAACCAACGAATTCTCAAAGATTCGGTTGCGCCGCCCTCGGACTTCGGGTCACCATTTTCGACGATTTGTGAAATACAGAGCACGTCAACTCCCCCCCTAGCCCGTCGATTGGGCAGCGTACACAGATATCAATCTGACCAGTATCAAGATTCATACTTTGAAGGACAACCAGTTTGGATTTCTTGTGAGTCGATTGACCAATTACCCTCAATAAGCTGGAATAGGCCCCTTACAGCTATAGTTTTACCTTCATCAAATCCATCTGGAATTGGAGTTTCAGAAAAATCTACAATTATGTTAAAATCAATTCCCTCTAAAACAAAAACCATTTCATCAGAATCTAGAGTCCCATCAGAAACTACACCCCTAACAAAAATATCTTGATTTTCAAAGTCTGTTGGATCGCTCATTATTTCGTCTACTGAATACTGTATTTCGGGATTAACACTAATCATCATCAATATGAACACAGCAAAAGAAGCTCCAAAGACTATTGATAATCTCCTTGTCCTTGTTAGTCCCATAGTAAGTTCTCATGGCCCTCGACTAAATGTGTTTGTATCCTACGGCTTCAGAGATCGAAGAAAATCCTGACTCCTTAACCCTGCTTTTCAATCCTTTAATAATAGATGATGCCACTGAGGGGCCTTTGAAAACTAGAGCCGAATACAGTTGGATTAAAGAGCTCCCAGAAATTATTGCATCCCAAGCACTTTCCTTAGAGTCAATTCCTCCTACGCCAATTATTGGAACCCGGCCTTGAGACTCTTCAAATGACATTGAAATTACTTCCAGAGCCCTCGAATGAAGGGGATTCCCTGATAATCCCCCGTTATTCGCAAAGGCTTTCCTTGATTGCGTAGATAATGGAACCGGTCTTTTAATCGTGGTATTCGACGCAACTATCCCACCTATGCCACTTCTAATTGAGATATTAACGGTCTCTCTAAGTATTTCATCTGTGGAATCAGGGGACAGTTTCAATAAGATAGGCTTCATAGAATTTTTTTTCTTCTGTAAACCTATGCATGAGCTCAGAATCGACTCTAAGTAGTCATTCTCCTGTAACTCTCTTAATCCGGGAGTATTTGGAGACGAGATATTTAGAACGAAAAGATCGGCATATTCCCATAGAAGATCAAGTGTTGCAGCATAGTCATCTGCAGCTTGATCATTAGATACCTTCTTAGATCTTCCAATATTAGCTGCAACAGGAGATTTTGGCCATTTATCGGATGACTTCCTTTCAATCAACCTCTTTCTAATTTCTGATGCTCCGGGATTATTAAAGCCCATACTATTTACTAGCGCCCTATGTTTATTTGCTCTGAACATTCTTGGTTTATTATTACCTTCCTGAGGAAATCGAGTTACTCCGCCGTACTCGCTCCATGAAAATCCTAGTGAAGACCATGAGAGTAATGCTTCTGCACCTTTATCAAAACCAGCAGCAAGGCCTAGGGGATGATGAAATAGATGGCCAAATACCTCAATTGGTAATTCGGGAGACTTGTATAGGCGATTGAGGATGGTTCCACCGAATCCATTTTCTCCGATTTTCGATAAGGCTTTCATAGAAATTGAGTGAGCTCTTTCCGAATCAATAAGGCGCAAAGCAGGGTTTGCTAACAACTTCCATGCAATGCTCATAGGCCATCGAAGCAGACTAGTCCTTCAATCGTTATGGCTGTAGTGAACAAATTGTAATAAATTCAACATGATAGAGGATATTTCGTCTGGTTACGCGCACGCGCACGCGTACGCGCGCGTTGGATGCATCCTCACTCACCTATGTTTATACAGTGTGCATTAGGGCGTGAAAAATCGAGGGTTTGTTTGAAACTAGTGATTCTTGAGTCTGGAGCAAAGGCTCGAACAATCAAGAAATACCTGGGGAAGGGATGGTTGGTAGATGCATGTAATGGCCATGTTCAGGATTTACCTTCAGGAAAATCAAAAGACGCTTCAAAGGCGATGTGGGCATCAAAGTTTGGAGAGTTGCCAAATCCACCATGGTCTTGGACGGATAGAGCGGAACGTGTGATGGATAAGATCATGAATAAGGCACAAAATAAGGGCGTTTCCGAGGTTTTCATTGCTACTGATCCTGATCGCGAAGGTGAATTCATAGCTTGGAGATTGAGCCACATTCTTTCTTCATTAGGCACAATTCACAGAGTCTCTTTCAATGAAATCACTGAAGAAGCTGTTTTGACAGCAATCTCGGAGCCTAGAGAAATAGACATGTCTCTGGTAAATGCAGCAATTGTTCGTAGGCTAATGGACAGACTAGTAGGTTTTAGATGTTCCAAGTTTTGTAGATCATGGAGGCTGAGATCAATGGGTCGGGTCCAGACTCCAACACTTGGATATATTGTAGAAAGAGAGCAAGAAAGAGAGTCTCACATACCTAAAGAATATAATTCCGTCAATGTTATTTCTAATGGTATTGATTGTAGTGTTAGATTCCATGAATCAAAAGATCCTGATGCATGGAAGGATGACGAGGGTAAGCATTTTCCAAATAGAACATCAAATACAGAAAGAGCTTTGCTAGTAAAAGATTTTTTGAATGAGCATAGGGAAATGAAACTTGAAGATGTTAGGGAGTCACAAGTTAAACGCAAGCCTCAACCACCTTTCACTACTGATACAATGCTTCAGAATTCTAGCTCGATTCTTGGATGGTCCATAGGAAAGACTAGCAAGATTGCGTCTTCTTTGTATCAATCAGGTCACATAACATATATTCGAACCGACTCAACACGAACTAATGAAAACGCTAGGAAAGATATGCGACAATTTTTAGAAAACAAATTTGGCAAAAAATATCTTGGAGATGGCGTTGGCGAATCTGGAAAGAAGAAAGGAAATGTTCAGGATGCTCACGAGGCTATTAGGCCTACTAATCCAAATATCCCTACACTTGATATTGAACATGACGAAAATATTTTGTACAGACTAATATGGTCTAGATTCGCGGCTAGTCAAATGTCCGCGTCTATTAGAGAAAGAAGGTCACTGAAGTTTTCTTGCCAGGATATAAAGGAGGAAATCAACGGAACCTCTTCATGGAGAATACATGCAGGCTGGGAAGAAGTTTTTAGTTGGAATAAGAAAGACATTCAATCTAAGGCTCCGAAAATCGAATTTACTGAAGGATCCTTATGGACTATTGATAATGACTCCATTCTTTCTGTTGATTTCACGAAACCACCGAGGAGATATTCGGAAAGCTCAATTATTCAGATGATGAAGAAAGACGGCATAGGCAGACCGTCTACTTATGTTTCAACCGTATCAAAGTTACAAGACAGGAGCTATATCCTCAAAGAAGGTAGCTCGCTATCTCCTACAGAAAATGGCCACCTGCTTTGGACTAAAGTTGCTCCATTCTACAACAAGAACGAAGTTTATGGTGGTGGATTGTTTTCATATGAATTCACATCTCGTATGGAAAATAATCTGGATCATATAGAGAATAGTGAGGCTGATGCTGCAACTAAATGGGAAGAGTTCTCTAATATATTCAGACAAATCCACAATGATGCACTTGAAAAGCGAAGAGAGAAGCCTACGCTAAGGCAAATTCAATTTCTTGAAGGCGTATTGAATAGGATGGATGATGAACAAAGAACTCAAATTATCGGTAAAAGAAGTTTAGAAGAGCTTACAGGAGAAGAGGTTAGAAAAATTATTGATAATCTGAGCGATAATGCTCAGGCAAACCTCCCCCCCAGTGAGAAGCAAATCGCTGCAATAATAAGATTATTGGATAGATTACAATTAGATTATAATGACTTTTTAGGTGACTTTGGAGCTAAGGAAATTAATGATTTAACCGGAGGGAGAAATGGCTCTGCTAGCGATGCAATTGGAAAACTCATAGAATTGGATAGAAGCTCGCCCGCCACGGAGAAGCAGGTCAGTACAATTATTTCAATGACTGATACACTTTCAATGCCTATTGAACAGGCAATGGAGGCAGCTCAGACTGAATCTATAGAAACGATAACCAAATCAGATGCTTCAATGCTAATATCAAATCTGAAAAAGACAATAAATTCTAACAGGCGCAAGAAAAAATAGCACGCGAGGGGGTTATGATTTGAATAGGGAATACGATGTGATTGTCATAGGTGCAGGACCAATAGGTGGTTATCTTTCTAAAAGACTGAATGAGTTTGGCCACAGCGTCCTTTTAGTAGAGGAGCACGATCAAATTGGTAGGCCGTTTCAATGTGCGGGGATGGTTAATCCGGGAGCTATGTCATTAGTAGGATTAGAAAATACCATACTTACTACGATATGGGGTGCAAATATACATAGCCCGGAAGGTAATGTTGTTTCTATAGGAAATCCAAGGATTGATCGAACATATTCGGTGTGTAGGAAATTGTTCGATGAAGCGGTGGTAATGCAAGCCATTTCTACTGGTACAGATTTACTACTATCTTCCAGGCCAATAAAAGCTAAACTGATGGAAGATTTTGTAGAAGTGACCATCCAAAATGAATCTGAAGAATCAAGATTCCAATGTAAATTGCTATGTGGGGCCGATGGAGCTCACTCTTGGGTAAGGAGGAGATTCAGGATGGGTAATCCGAGGGAGACAATGATCGGTTTTCAGATTGAGGTCACAGGTTATGCCGGTGATAACGGTTTACTCGATATGTATACTGGTAGCAACATTGCTCCAGGTTTCTTTTCATGGGCAATTCCTTCTGGAAAAACCACCAGAATAGGAACATGGTCGAAGGCTAACATGATGGAAGGCACCTCTAGTGAGCAATTTCTAGAAAGACTGATGGAAAATCCAAAATTAAACTCTCGATTCGAGAATTGCTCAGAAGTAGCTAGGTTTTGTGGACCGGTACCTAGTGGCATAGTTCGGAATCCAATGAAAGAAAGGGTAGCTTTATTCGGTGACGCAGCTGGAATTTGTAAGCCTACGACTGGTGGTGGAATAGGTCCAGGTTTCAAACAAGTGGAAATTTTGATGCCTCTTCTTAGTGAATCATTGAATACCAATGATCTAAGTGAATCTAAAATGAAAAGAATTGCTAATTTACTAAAACCAATGCGTAAGAATCAGCGAAGAAAGAGAGCACTGAGAGATGCGTTCCTTACAGAAATTGATGATTCCGAACTAGAAGAGATATTTTCTGTTTGGGCCAAACCTGAGGTCACGCAATTAATTAACGAAATTGGTGATATTGAAAATCCAATTCCTCTTGGCATTAGAATGCTTAGGGAAGTACCAGAATTCAGAAGACTTGCTGGTAGAGCTGCAAAGGCAGTGTTGTGGGGCTAATATGACTCAATCTATCCAGAGGGTGAGGTACCCCCCCTTCGAACAGGGCCATATGGATGCTGGTAGCTTGCCCATTGTGGAGGCAATAGTAGATAATGAGCAGGTGGAAATGCCAGATTTTAAAATCGGAAATGAAAATAGTTGGTTCGTTGAATGGCGATGCATGGATCAGCAAGATAAGGGGGTTTCGAAAATTGACAGTGAAGTTACACTCGATATTCCTAAATTCATTTCACGTTCAAGATATGGATGGTACGTAAATCCTGACCCTCTCCATAACTTATCTAGAAGACTGATTTTTCCCACAGTAACCCTAGTAATTATTTCATTATTTATTCATGCTATAGAGCCTTGGTTACTTGATAAAAATATAATTTCTAATTCATTCGCTGGATCAGTAAGTCTGGGGCCATTAGATTACCCCAGACTGCTTCTATACTCCTTTCCTTTGTTTTTGATGCCTCTAATTTTCAGAACCATAGCAAATTTTAGAGACATGTCACGACAAACTAAAATCTTAGGAAAGAAAATAGAACCACCGGAAATTAGTATTATTGAGAATGATACTGATATCACAGCTAGAGTGATTTCACATCCTAATACATTTAAGCCAATTCGTGCAAGAATCCAGGTAGGAATTGCAGTACCTGAAAGGGATGTAGTACTCAATTTACTTGGAAGAAAAGAGGATGATCAACCCTCGCCTGGAATGTCTACTAGATTGCCAGAGAAGCGTGTCTCAACAGTAGATGACGAAGGAATCGGCGTTGGAGAAGCTACTCCTATGCAATTGTCATCTAAGAGGAGTGTTATTCTTGAGCCTTTCAGAATCATGACATCTGGTGATTGGTCAGTAATTGATAGGACAACAGAAGACTGTACAGTATCCTTTCCAGAGAAAAGATGGCCTGGATCAATATACTCTTCTTTAATTGCAATTCATTGGGAACTGATAGTAGAGTTTCATAATCAAAATGGTGATTTAATAAAATGGGTGAAACCTCTGAGAGTTAGTCACTCATCAGAGCCGATTCATATTGCAGAAGCTCCAGTTAGGAGTGGCAGGGCCGAAATGTCGAATTATTGATTTATTATCGGATTCTTAGTCTCAACGATATTATATTTTGAATCTCTTTTTGCTGGAACATAACCTGCTTGAATAATCGAGTTTTGTAGTTCGATTATAGTTGCCTCTGTTTTCGTCGTTCCCGATGCAGATACAACATTTTCCTCCATCATAGTTGAACCAATATCATCAGCTCCGCCATTGAGAGCAATCTGAGCTACCTTTATGCCCATCGTAGGCCATGAAGATTGAATATGATCGAAATTGCTCAAGAATAATCTGGATACTGCCACATGCCTTAGGTATTCTACAGAACCAGAACCAAGTTTTAATTTGTTTGAGCCCCTATTCATCCTTCCAAAAACATTGTTTTCTAGCATTACTGGCCAGGAAATAAATGATGTGAATCCAGGGTTTCCAGATTGGATTGTTGATTGTTGTAATTCTCGAATTTTATCCAAATGTTCAACACGATCACTGATACTCTCGCCAAATCCGAAAACATTCGTAGCCGAAGTAACTAATCCAAGCTTTTGAGCTTCGCCCATAATTCGGAGCCAATTTTTCGAAGATCCCTTAAGTGGTGAAATTCCGGATCTTACATTATCTACCAACATTTCTGCACCCCCGCCTGGTAGACCATGAAGACCTGCTGATTTGAATCGAGAAAGTACTTCTAAGGTAGGAATTCCTGAAACATCTGATATTCCTTCTATTTCTATGGGTGAAAAACAATCTAAATCAATTCTCGGATGCCTTTCAGAAAGTTCGTTTAATAATTCTTCATACCATGATATCCCAAGATCTGGATTTACCCCTCCCTGCATTAAAATCCTAGTTCCGCCTATTTCTTCTAACTCAGAAACCCTACGGCTAATTTGATCTATTGATTGAGTATAGTTCTCTGGATGTCCTGGGGGCCTGTAAAATGAGCAGAAATGACAATTAATTGTACAGATATTAGTGTAGTTGATGTTTCTATCCACCAAATAAGTTACAATTTTTCCTGGCACCTTGGCATTCCGGTTTTCCATAGCGGCATACATCAGATCACTTAGTGACGCATTATAGTATATTTCTGATGCATCTTCAGTTGAAAGATAATGATATGGATTATCCAACATGCCTCTAAGAATTTCCCTCCATGATGACATTTCAATCATTCAATCCAACAATTTCTTCTATTTCTTCTATTTGTTTGGGACACTTGGATGAAAGTATCTCCGGCCCTTCTTCAGTAATTAGTATGTCATCTTCAATTCTGATGCCTATGCCTGCATATCTACTTGGAAAATCAATATCTGATCTCCAACTACCGAAATAAAGCCCGGGTTCTATAGTTACAACCATTCCAGCCTCTAACAATGGGCCCTTCCTTTTATCGCCCTGTCTCCCGCCACCTACATCGTGAACATCTAAACCAAGCAAATGCCCGGTCCCATGCATGAAAAATGATTTGAACCTGCCATCCAATTTTTCATGGTCGCCTAATACTTCATCTAAATTGCAATCAAGAATCTGCAGATCAATCAATCCTTGAGCAATAATTTCAGTAGTTGCCCTGTGCATACTGGACCAACTATTCCCACTCCTGCAACAGTCTATTCCTGCTATTTGTGCCCTAAGAACTAATTCATAAATTTCTTTCTGGGGTTCAGAAAATTTACCATTTATTGGCCATGTTCTTGTAATATCTGACGCATATCCAAACACTTCGCAGCCCGAGTCTACAAGAACCAGGTCACCATCATTGATGATCGAGTTATTTGATTTGTAATGTAGTATTGTGGCATTATCTCCTCCTCCGACAATAGAAGGGAAGCTCCAGTTACTACGAGATTTGATAAATGTTGATTCGATAATAGACTGTATCTCCCATTCACCAATTCCAGGTTTGGATTTTCTCATCGCAGATATCTTACCATTGGAGCAGATTTCTGCCGCTCTAGCAATATACTCTATTTCTTTGGGTGATTTTATTTTCCTCAAAGAATCTAAAAATGGTTTGGGATCAGAACTTTCTTGATCCTTCAAGAGATAGTCCAATCTCTTTGATATTCCAGAGATTGAGAATATATTTTGATAGTCTTGTGTTAATTTAGCTAAATTATTTTCAAATTCATCAATGGATTCAGATTTATTGACGGGCCAATCTAAAGCACCTTCTACCCCTAATCTGATTCCCTCCCAAATTTCTTTTGAAGTATCTCTAGGGGATACATACAGAGTAGAATGGAAATGATCAGAGTCTTTGGTTAATACGAGAATACTTTCTATTTCCTCCCAACCGCAAAGGTATAGAAAATAGGAATTTGGTCGAAATGGGTAGCTAACATCATTTGAACGATATGAAACGTCATTTGTAGGAATAAAAACAACCGATGAGTCGGGAATTTTCTGCATTAGTCTCGTTTGCCGATCAATATATTCGCTCTTTTCGAATGTTAAATTCATATTTGCATCTCCTTTCAAGTCAAGCTTACCACTTAGGAATCTCTGTCTCCACTGTATTAACTCTAAATCTCATAAGTGAATATCCGAAAAATAATGCTGAAGCTAGAAGTAATAGAAGCGGGAGAGGATAAGATGCTTGGACATTCGGATCCTTGACATGAATAGAGAGTTTGGAAGATGCTGAATCATCATCTAAAACCTCAATTGTAAGTAAAAATTCTTCTTCTATTTCCTGCGGCCATGTTAATTCAGTACTACTTCCAACATACATTGGAATATTGTTAACTCTCCAGATGTACCTTAGTGAATTTATGTCATTATCACTATCGCTCGATAGTGATGCGTCTATGAATAATTTTTCTGCCTTTTCTAAATATATAGTTTCACCATCGGAGAAACTAATACTATCAATTTGCAATCTTACAATGGGCGCAGTATTGTTTACTTCAACGGACAAATTAGAGCTAGCAGTATTACCCGCTTTATCTATAACAGTTAAACAAACTTGGAACACTCCCGAACTAGTTCTATCGAAAGAAACATTTCGATTATTTGAAGCCGATATGACATCAATCACTCTAGAGTGATTTTCAATTATCTGATTTAATGACCATATGTAGGTCAAACCGGAAATACCCCAAAACTCATCATATGAGGAAGCTCCAGAATACTCTATCTTTGAGGTTCCCTCTATGAGATTGCTAGGGCCATTAATTATTACATCGGGAGGAGTATTGTCTATCCTAATACTGATACATTGTTCAGAATAAAGAGGAGGAAAATCTTGATTAGTAATAGAGTTGGGTATTACTCGGGTAAGAATTCTTAGATCGTACCACCCATCAGATAGATTGGAAATACCAATTTCAAAAGAAAACTGACTGTCCGACCAAAATATATCTTCAGCCAAAATATATTCTGATTCAAAAACCACACTTTCTGTATTAGATAGGCATCTTATTGATGGAGAGCTATCAAGTTTGTAGATCAAGGAGATACTGTTTTGATGTAAAGATTTGGAAATGCCAGTAATTTCAATATAATTACTAGCCCATTTTTGATCTCCAAACACAAATATTGATGCGGGCATGCTTTCAGTAGAATCACTTATGAAAATAGTCCTATAGATATGATAAACTTCACCACTATGATCTTCAATTTCTAATGCTAAAACGCATGAGCAGGATGGGTATATTTCAGGTCCGATAACTATGTCGAAACTCCAGAGATGCCGAGAGTCTTCAAACTCTTCAAAAATCAAAGATTCGGACATATCGGAAAATGCAATAGTTTCAGAAAAACCTGAGATACGCCAATTTACTGTATTAGGGGGCATCTCATCTTGGATTGAAATCGTAAATGAAGTATCAGTCGTTATCACCATACCATCTTGAACATTTACTTCTAAGATTGGAGGATAGTTAGTGTCAATATTTTCTGCTGAAACGATTGACTGCGAAGAACATATCAATAATGTATTCAAAATGAGCCATGGCATTAATCCCTTGGAGGTCACATTACTCATACTTACGGGCTAAAACCAACAGTATTGAACATCATGGAAGTCTGTTTATCTTTCTGATATCCTCATTTGCCATAAAAGTTCATCTAACCATAGAGAAAGTGTAGTTCTGTCTATATACTCCTTGCTTGTACTGGCAGAAAGAACGCATTCACATGAAGCTGCTGCCAGAAGTGCTGCATCATAGAGGGATAGGCCTGAGCCTAGTGAGGCAGCTAAGGAGGCAGCTGCGGCGTCGTGCATACCAATCTGCTGTTCGGCGGCTGGAGCCATTGAAGGATAGTGAATAGTATCGTTATCCTTTTGATATAGATAAACGCCATTAATCCCGTCAAGAACTAGCATCCCATCCCAAGCATAGTCATCAATCAACAATTTTGCAGCTTCTTCATCATTTTTGGTATTGAGCCTCCTAGCTAGAAGCGATAGCCCTCTTCTTTCAAAGATCACCACTGTTGCACCTCTACTTTTTTCTAGACCTGTAAGTTTAGGGTCTACGATCGAGGGGATTCCGGATTCATTGGCAGAATCGATTAAGCTCTGTGCACCTTCGAAAGTTACTACACCTTTATCATAGTCTGAAATAATCAAAGCACAGCTATCTTTCAAGTATTTATTGGCATTGGAAGTTAACCTTTGTGAGATTTCTTTTGGGAGATCGTCTGTTGGTCCCCTATCTGCTTGAAGCAAAATCTGTCCCCTATCCAATAGGCTTTCTCTGCTACCAAAAAATCTTATTTTCGTTAGAGTGCTTCTTTTATTGGCGATTACAATATCGCCAGTATTTACTCCAGCTTCATCTAAGCATTGGATAATTGAATTCCCATCAGAATCATCGCCTACACATGTGTAGAAAGAAACATTCATTCCGAATGAGCAGAGACCTATCGCAATATGTGCTGAAGCTCCTGCAGATTCTTCTGTTCTAGTAACTTTCAGAACAGGAACGGGTGCAGTTGAATTAAGATTATTAGCGAAACCGTGATGAAATCTATCTAACATAGTGTCCCCAATGAGTGTAACTTTCTTTCCATCTATGGTTTTGATTAGTGATCTAAGGGTGCTTAGACTCTCTTCCCTCATTGCAAGGGATTCCTCTGACATGAGCATACGACTGGGGCATTACGGATGATATTTGGGGATAGCGTCTAATTAGTGTAAGCTTAGCGTAATAATATATGGCGGTGCATGAAGGCTCTTGGATATACAAAGGTAGAGCTTCGTCCAGACTCTGGGAGAAATCTGCTATTGGGAGGCCAACTAATGAGGACGGGATATTACTTAGTCCGGCTGAAATTATTTTCTGTTTAGAACATAGAGGGGTTGAAATTTCCGAAATAACTGGTGAAGATGGACTGCAAAGTTGGCTTTCTGGACAAATTGTAAAAAATCCATCCTTAATACAGGAGGCTGCAATTCTTGAAGCTCTAAGAGTTCCGGGAAACAAGATAGTACTATCAGGAAATTTAGAATATTTTGGAATAGAAGAAACGGAATCGTGGGCGCTTAGATGGTCATCTGATAAGCATCCAACTAGAGATGACCCAGTAGCCGAAGTAAAATGGTTTTATTCAAATGACAGTTTGAGAAACACACATAACGAAGAACAGCGTATTATGAAAACACTATTGGAATGGAGCATTGGTGTAAATTCAAAAAATAGAGTAGCCGAAGTTCTTGTTATTGATGATGAACAATCAGTTGTCACCTACAGGTTAAAAGAGACTAATCCTAAAGGAAAAATGCAACCTCCTGGAACAGATATTTTCCGAAATATAGCAGAAATGAATTCTATTCGTACAGGCATGGGCAATCCCACTCATGCCCCTTCATTCTATCAAAATGTCACCGATTGGCCCACTCAAATAATTGGAGTCCCCGTACTTGATGGATACCAATTAGATGAAGTGGAAATGGAAATTATCTCAAATTATAAAGATGGACGAATGGAACTTTCTACTTCGGCTAGAATATTGCTGGACTTGTGGGGACGTGGACTAAATACCAGATCTGGATTCAAATATGGTACTAAATGGAGGTGCTATCCAAGAGAAATTGGCGATGGGCATGCTCCTTGGTTGGTAGTGGATCCTAGTACCGAAGGGCCAACAAATTGGGCAGAAGCTTGCTTGTCGTCCAGATTAGCATCAGGTGTAAATAAACACTGGATTTATCCATTAAATTTTGATGGTGAATGGAGATATTTAGAGATACTGAGGCCCCCATCGGACTCTAGGTGGTCTAATCCAGTTAGAAGATAGCTAATCTTTTTTGTAATTCGACGCGATGGAAATAGAAATAAGTATCAAAATTAGAGAAATAGCATTGGCAGGAACTGCTACCCAACTTAAGGTCCCAAATGGGAGTTCACCTTCAGAAGTAAGAACAATAGGGATTCTTTGCTCTATATTATCGCTATCGATTATCACAAGCTCGCCACGAGCAATCATTCTTGGTTCCAATAGTCCATCGGGATTTATTTGAAGAATAATCGGATCACCTGGAAAGTATTCTCCTGAAGTAATTGATTCAGAAACGCGTCCTGCTGGCCCATCTATCGAAATTGAGTATGTCCGAGGTCCGATACCATTTGATTCTGGAAATAATGAAATTATAGTTTCAGAATCCCAAGGTATTGTTGCACCTATCTGATTGGAAGAAAGTCTATGGTTAATTACAATCCATTCGAAGGTAATATGGGTCAGGATACCAAATTTGCCGTCACAACCTATTCTTCCTGACAATGTACCAGAATCATTCAATTGCTCTGTTGCATTGAGAATAATTATTTTTGAATATGTTGAATTTGACTCCTTAATCTCAATAACGTGGTCTTGGAATTCTACGTACAAATCACATGAATCTTGGGAATCATAGAACACCTCAATAAATTCAAATTCATCTCTTAGCAATACAATTGGATTTCGTGGTGTGGAAACAGTTAGTGAGGAGTCTCCGACATAATCAAAGAAGATTTCTGCAGAGTCATCGTTGATAGATGATATGATAATAGACCATGGAACTAGCCTTCCACGATTATCCCAAATCTGAATCCCGGTATTTCCGAACCTACTATCTTCGGAGAAAACATCCCCCTTGCTCCCATAGTCTATCCCCCGGGCCAAACCGTTGTTGCCATCGGCTTCGATAATTTTTGTCCATGGCCTTGATGGATCAGTATTTACAAGGTTAGAATCCAAATCTCCAAACGAAGAATCTTGATGCTCTACAAGAACGCCATGACCAGGAAGGCCGCTATCAAAACCCAAATTTGATCTCAAAGAAACCCAAATATACTCACCATCAGCAATTTCTATCATGATAGGAGAACCTCCTTGAGAAACTGGAGTAAGGGTATAGTTCAAATCATTCGTTTGAGAGATAACCATAGGGTCAACTGCACCTATGAGATTTAGAGTGGAAGAAGAAGGTAATGAGGGCATATCTCCATCTCCTATCCAATTACCACTAGCCATAATATCCCAATCACCAAGACCATGCCAATTCTTAGTGGTAGAATCGCTATGCACGTCATATAGGTCTACAGCTCCCATCTGATGCAGCATTTCATGCATTATGACTCCTAAGCCCCCATAAATGGAAGCCATAGTATAATGCTCAATCGTGTACTTGCCTATTACAATTGGATCTTGGAAAGGAGAAAAATGACTCCAAATGGCGCTCGAGGGTCCTCCTTGCTCTTGTGGCTGTCCAGAATGAATGACGAGTAACCTATCTATTACGAAGTCATTATCTAAGTCCCAGAGAGATAAATCCATACCAACAAATAATGAGTTAATAGCTTCAGAAGCAAGCTCCTGAGCACCTCCAGATCCGGATCCAGCATCCCTTTTTTCAGATGAGTCTGTGCCCCAATATGAATCTGGGAATGGCGAGTTCCAGATTTCATTAACAATTGTAATGTTTAATGATGATTTTCCACTACTAATCTGGGCAATGTAATCATCTGCTGAGTTATTGCCATCAAAAATATCTTGTAGTAACGAATTGGGAAAGGGCCGATTAGGGAAATCAACTCTGATTACAGGCCACTCTTCTACGTTATTTAGTCCAATAATGTTAGTTTCCTCTTGATCGGTGGATTCAATCTTTGAAGTAATAATCTCATTAACATCTGAAGAATATGCCTGTGTCAATAGTGATGCAACTATAAATGAGATAATAAAAAATAATCGAAGACTCGAGTTCGGACTACGTACTTCCACGAAACTAAGCATACATAGGGGTCTTTCAATTAAATCCCTACATGTTATTCAAATGAGTCATTATGAATTGTTTCGTCCCATGGCGTTAGAGTTATGGGTGCAGTTCTGGAAAAATAATCTGCAGAAATTGCTACAGTTAGTCCGATTAATATCTTCATTCCATCGAATTCCATTGGCAATGTGAGTATCAAAATTCCAGCAGAAATAGCCATAATACGATTTCGAAACCTAGTTTGACCATTTTTAATCAATCCAAAAATTCTTGTTAGACTTAGAATTATCATTGAGAATGACCAAATAACAAGAACCCATGAAATTCCCAAACCCAAGGAAAGTAATGAGGCTGCATCGTATCTTACATAAACATCTTCAGGCGTACCCATGCGTATAGAGAATTGAATTAAATAAGGAATACCATATGCCCAAATTGAAAAAATTACTACTGGAATAATGGTAGTTGATATGAAAAGTACTGCTGAAAACCAGTTTCTCTCTCTTTGATAAAGGCCCTGTCTAGCAAATCTATACAGGAGGAAAGAGAGAAATGGCAGGATAGAAACTAGTGATAGGAGAATTACAACCCCCCATCTGATCTGAATCCAATCAAATGGTCCGTAAAGTGACAAATTTTCTTTATTTGGCCCTAATTCAAGAGGAGTCTTGTTTAACCACCAAGAAATCATGTCATCAACTAAAAAACTCCAAAGTACGCATAATATGCAAAGAAGTAAAGAGCAAATGCGTGCGATGTAATTGAGCTCAAAAAAATGAGTCTGCAAACTCCTTTTTTGAGAAATTAGGGCCAATTACATCACATCAAATCATCAACACTGGGAGCTGCTCTTGCTGCAATTATTGTTCTATAAACACCATATGCCGCCCATGTACTTATGAAAAATGCAGTACCTATGACGAAGTTTCGGAAGTCAACATCCTGAAAATACAGGGGAGAGTCGCTTGAAGCTGAAACTACACCGAAATAAAACGACAGGGCGCAGATAATCGCCCGCCTAATTCCCTGGGGATAAGCTAATTCAGAGGCGAGGAATTCAGGTCCATCGTCGTATTTTCTCTCAAGAATCTCCTTCTGGAATACAGCGCCAACAATCAATGCCACCAATGAAGACCAATAAAACAAATTACCCTGAGAAAATACTCTCTCAGATATTGCATCCTGCCTCTCTTGCTCCAGCTGTTCGTCAGAAATTTCAATTAGGAAAAGTGAGTCATATGATCCTACTGATATTGTTCTAGTCTCAAGAGTTGAAGCTGCTTCATCGGTAGTAATAGTTGCTGGTGGATTAACTGAGAAGGAAAGGATATTCCAGTAATCCATATCGTCCGGGATGCCCCCTCCATCTACAGAATTTCCAACTAACCAGAATTGGATGGCCCCCAAATCTTCACTCGGAGCAGCCCATGTGACTATCCAGATACCGTCTAAATCAGGATCTGAGTGGGATATATCATCTGCTCTGCCGTCTGCATATCTGATTTCTTCTGACTCATCCCATGTAAAATTTCCAATAGAGTCTGAAGAAAGTAGGAAGCCTGCCTGGACATTGCCTTCACCGCCAGATAATGTAAGTGAGTCAGCTACACGGATGGTAAAAATATACGATTCTGAAGGTTCGTATATCAATGGAACTCCAGATACCATAACTACTGCACGATCCGAAGGAGCGCCATTGTTGTGACAAGAGCAACCGTACTTGACTGTCAACTCTCCGTCAGAGTTCATTGCCCCAGGGCCATTGCTCATTCCAAGAGCTGGAAATGAAATTGCTGCAATGATAATTAGGGAGAGGATCGCTCTTGCGTTGTTTATCGCCATTATATCACCATGTCTTGCTAAGCCAGAGAACCAAATAACGATTGGGGGGTTAGAATATCACAACTCCTTGATTGAAGAGTTTAGCTCATTCATCATTTTCTTTCCATCGCCGAAGAGCATCATTGTCTTATCCTCATAGAATAGATCATTATCGACACCAGCATATCCTACAGAAAGGCTGCGCTTAATAATTACGACAATTCTTGCTTTATCTGCATCAATTATGGGCATACCCCCCAGGGGCCCTTCACCTGTTCGTGCTACTGGATTAACTGTGTCATTTGCTCCAATGACTATGGCGACATCAGTTTCAGTGAGCTCAGAATTAATATCGTCCATTTCGATTAATTGCTCATAGGGGACGCTAGCTTCAGCAAGAAGTACATTCATGTGACCTGGCATTCTCCCTGCTACTGGGTGTATGCCGTAGCTAATTTCGACGCCTTGCTCTTCTAGAAGGTCAGCGAACTCCTTCACTGCATGCTGAGCCTGACTGACTGCCATCCCATACCCGGGTATAATTACGCATTTTGAGATTCCATCACAAACCATAGCAACTTCCTCGGGATCGCTGCCAACTTTCGTTCTAGTGACTGATTCCTTGCCAGCTCCTCCGAAAGATTTGAACAAGACTGCAGTGAGTGTTCGATTCATTGCTTTGCACATGATAAATGTGAGAATCAGCCCTGCTGCACCAACCATTGATCCCGCAATAATGAGAACGTTATTTCCAATTACAAAACCAGTAAATGCTGCTGCAATGCCCGACATAGAATTCAGTAAACTAACAACAACGGGCATGTCAGCACCTCCTATTGGTAAGACGAACAAGATTCCAAGTAGTGAAGACATTGCAGCTATAGCGAAAATGTACTGTTTTGATTCTGGCTCTTGGATAGTCATTCCGATCATAAATAGGCAACCTATGAGCAAAGCTACCTTAACCAGATTCAGCCAAGGTGGCCCCCATGTTGGGAAGCTTATCCATTTCCTTCTACCTCTGTCATCCTTTTTTGTAAATGGTACATAGAAACCACCCCTAAGTTTGCCCATGGCCATTAAACTTCCAGAAAGTGTTACCCATCCAACTAGTCCAGAAAGACCAATTGCTAGCCAAGTAGCGTAAAGTTCTACACCTGAATCTGGGACATCGTTCTCTTGCAATCTTTTGAGAACTTCGGAGAGGCCAACTAATGCGGAGGCCCCCCCTCCAAAGCCATTGAAAAGCGCTACCAACTCAGGCATTTCTGTCATCTCTACCTTTGTTGCCATTAAGAAACCAATTAGGGTACCAATTCCTAGTCCAGCAGCTATGAGATAAAAGTCAATGATGCCGTCATTGTACATTTTTGCCATTGTGACTGCAACAGCAAGGAACATACCATATGCTCCAAGCCTATTTCCCTGAGGAGCGGTTTTAGGGCTAGAAAGACGCTTTATTCCTAGAATGAATAAGGAAGCAGAAAAAAGATATCCTATATCCCAAATTACAGAATCAACCATTCAATTACGTCCCCTTTTCCTTTTTCCTGCTATCATCTCAAGCATTCTATTGGTGACCATGAATCCCCCAACTACATTGATGGTAGCCATGACCAAAGCTACGAAAGCGAGCCAGGCAGCGGTTCCTGGGTCTCCATTGTTAAACTCGGAGTTAGAGAGTATCAAAGCCCCCACAATAGTAATGCCAGAAATAGCATTAGCACCCGACATCAAAGGAGTATGTAACGTGGGAGGAACCTTACTAATCAGTTCAAACCCAAGAAAGATCGCAAGAACAAATACGGTAATACTAGCGACTAGTACTTCAACTGTTAATACCATCATAGCAGCTCCTTTAATTTAGATTGTTTGACGTGTGTTTCGCCTTCGTGGCAAAGAAGAACACCGCCCATGCCCGGAATATGGAAATCATCACCATCTCGGGCGCCCACGAGTATATCGTCATCAAGATTAATGGCAATCTTACCGTCATCGACTAGTGTAGAAATGAAATTACTCATGTTGTTAGAATATAGCATGCTCGCCGTAGAAGAAAGCTCACCAGCTAGATTTTTTATGCCGACTATCTTTACCCCATTTTCTGTTTGTATAATCTCTCCTGGCGATGTTAATTCACAATTACCCCCCACGTCAGCATTCATATCAACAACAACCGATCCAGATTTAAAGTTAGAAATGGCAGTTGAAGGTACAGTGATTGGCGCTGGTCTACCGAAAATCCTTGCCGTTGTGACGATTACATCAGCATCACTAGCGACTTCACACACACAGTCGTTAACTTTCTGAATAAACTCCGGAGTTAGTGGTTTAGCATACCCAGATTCATCTTCAAAATCATCCATCCCATCGACTTCAATGAATCTTCCACCAACAGACTCGATTTGCTCGGCTGCTGATTTTCGGACATCTGATGCATAAACAATGGCACCTAACCTTTTGGCCGTGGCAATAGCCTGTAAGCCCGCTACACCTGAACCCATAATTACAAATTTTGAGGGTTTTACCGTACCAGCACTGGTTGTCATCATGGGGATGCCTCTAGACACATTAGCAGCTCCCAACAATACAGCTTTGTATCCAGCCAAATTATCTTGACTAGAATTAACATCCATAGATTGGGCCCTGGATAATCTTCTAGGTATCATATCCATGCTAATCAACGAAATACCCATTTCATTAGCAAGATTTACTCTATCGGGATTTCTAAATGGATCAGCTATACAAATAACTATCTGGCCAGATTTGCATTTGGAAATATCGGGCATACATATTGAAACTATAATGTCACATGAAAAAACATCTGTAGATTCTGATAGGATTGCACCGAATTCAACATACTCCTCATCCATGTAGTGTGACTTCTGGCCCGCACCATGTTCAACAACGACATTAAATCCTAACTTTGTCAACTTCTTAACAGATGCAGGAACAATAGATACCCTATTCTCATGTAGAGGTTCTTTCAAGACACCGAGACGCATTATTTTCACCTGTTTGAATTATTATGTCCAACTGTAAGATGTTATTGAAACCGTCGGCATAGGATGTTCACAATTTATCCGAAAATCAAAATATATCCTATACCGAAAACGGCTACATCACATATTGCATGAGAAACCCAGCATACCCAAACTGATTCGTACCTAAGATATAGCCAAGACCAAATTGCAGCTGCAGATAGCAATCCAAAGCAAGCCATGATTGTTTGCCACCATACAAAACCAAAAAGATACAAAGCTATTCCATGATGAATCGTGAATAAGAATGCTGAGAGAATAATGCCGCTTAATTCGTTGCCGAATAATTCGACACCCTTGGTAGTAATGAACCATCGGAAAACATATTCTTCCAGAAGGCTGTTGAAGAAAATCCAATAAATCATCCCTGCTAAATATAAGTTCAAATCGGTAAGACCAGTTGATTCGAGTTCCATAATCATAGATTCTACATCTACAGTGCTTCCGAAAAGTATCCACGTCAGAAGTATAACAGCAGACATTAAGATGCCGGATAATGTTCCCATTCGGAGGCCCTCGAATTCTGTTTGTGCCCATAAGAAGCGATTATTATCGATCTTGAAATACCAAATTGTAGGGATCGCAAATATCCAAATTTTACATGCAATAAAAAACAGCTGTGAGGAAAACTCGTCCTCATTTATAACTAGTGTAAAAAGAATAGAAATAGTAGGAACAAAGGCTACTAATGAAATCGCAACCAATGGACTTAATGAATTGTTCATGACATCCGCGTGAAGTCTTATACAATACAGTTGCCCCTACAAAATTGCTTCAGCAAAGTGCTAAGACTGGAAGCATCTGCGAAGACTCATGGCTAACGGTGCAAGAAAGGTTGCAGTTATAGGAGCAGGAAATGTTGGTGCTACTTGCGCCTTCGTTCTTGCCGAAAGAAAGATTGGTGAGGTTGTTCTGCTTGACATATTCGAGGGTTTCGCTAAGGGAAAAGCTCTGGATATGAGTCAAGGCGGTAGAGTTCTAAATTATGATGGCAGAATTACTGGGACAAAAGATTACCAAGATATAGCAGGCTCTGATGTAGTTGTAGTTACTTCTGGATTTCCTAGGAAGCCTGGGATGTCGAGAGAAGATCTCATAGGTAAAAATGCCGACATTATAACTCAAGTTGGTAATGGAATCAGAGAGTTTGCCCCTGATGCCGTAGTAGTAGTAGTTACGAATCCATTAGATCTAATGACATACCACATGCAGAGAGTTACTGGTTTTCCACATAATCGTATTGTTGGACAAGCTGGAATCTTGGATAGCGCAAGAATGACGCATTTCATTTCAGAAGCAGTTGGGTGCAGTAACGAAGATGTCCAAGCAATGGTCTTAGGAGGACATGGCGATACCATGGTCCCACTTCCGAGATATACCACAGTAAATGGTATTCCTGTAAATCAACTTCTTGAAGAAGATGAAATTAAGTCTATTTGTGATCGCACTGCAGACGGCGGAGGAGAAATCGTTAAGTTATTAGAAAAAGGTAGTGCATTCTACGCTCCCGGAAGTGCGGCCGCTATAATGGCAGAGTCGATATTGTCTGATCGAAGGAGGGTATTACCTTGCAGTGCTTACTTGACTGGTGAGTACGGTTTGGATGATATTTACATCGGAGTCCCAGTAATTCTGGGGAAGAATGGAGTTGAAGCGATTATTGAATTAGAGTTGCAAGAAAATGAAATGCAAAGTCTGAGGGGTTCTGGAGAATTCTACAAGGAGCAGTTAGTTGATATCCTAGACTACTAAATTATTTGGGTATTATCGTGAAGTCAGAGTTCCTACACCTAGAACATGATGGAAAGATACTACTGGTAAATATCGATGGAGAAGGTCCGGCCATTCCCATTATTGGGAGGTCAGATTTTGAAGATGGATTTTCAATAAGACTGCCAACCGAAGAAGAAGTCAGACTTATGGAGATAGATTGGACAAAAAGGAGGACCAACAAAATCAGGCTGGGCAAACAAGATTTCACTGTCACTTATGGGACACCAATGATCGAATGGCCATCTTCATGGGCATGGAAGGATTCAGTAATTAGTGATAGTCAGGTAGACCCACTGGTAAGAGAGTCCGTATACAGGACACTCCACAGAGTAGTTAGTAAAGTAATCATTACAAACAATGAAGATGAAGTTCTACTAGCCAAAGTTTCTAGAGGATTTTTCACTGGTTGCTGGACCTTACCGGGAGGATTCGTTGATTATGGCGAGCACCCTAGAGATGCAGCTCAAAGAGAAGCTATGGAAGAGCTTGGAGTTTCCATAGAAATTCCGGACCCTCTGGGTGAGGTTTCTGAGCCAATGATGGGTAAAAGTGAATATATCGTTCAGAATTCTATTTTCAATGATGAGGGTATAAACTGGCTTTCATACACATATTTGTGCAGAACAAACTTAGAGGACCAAGAGATTACTCCTAAAGATGATGAAATAGAGGATGCCAGGTGGTTTTCTAAAAATGAAGCTTTAGAAAAAATGGCCTCCGTGTTCGACGTTGAGGCAATTAGGAAACTATTGTGATATCAGAATAGTATGGCCCACAGTAAGCTACCAAAAAAGAATGTCAATATTGCGAAGATTTCCAGCTTAGCCAAACCGTTAAGATTCATGATAATGGCTTAGGCTCTCTGACTTGAAAAACGTAGCGATGTCCGTCGTGCCGCCCCTTAGGGTGAATATGGAGTGCCGTTCCTGTCACGTTGTGGTGGGCCCGCCTGGATTCGAACCAGGGTCTATTGCTCCCAAAGCAACAAGCATAGACCAGACTAACCCACAGGCCCTGAACAAAACCGACTGATGCCTCAACATGAACTTTACTAGAGCCAAGACCAAGAATTTGGGGAGATTCGGACAATAATTCCTTCCAATTCTGCTTGCCCAATTAGATACTCTGCAGTTGAGTCAGAGATGTGTCGTTCGTTAAGTATTGTTTGGAGAGCAGAAGCTTTCAATACCCCATCTTCGTTTGTGGCATCATTCAATGCTTGTAGTGATTTGGATGTAGAGGATAATGAATGACTGTTTTTACGTTGCGTCACTTCCTTCCTGAGGATTTTTGACTCAATTTCCTCTGCTATCTCAGACGGCATATTTGCTAATGCGACTGCAGCTGCAAGTTCTGAGGAGGTATGGAACTCTGAAATCATTCTTGATTTGGTTGAACCGCATCTTATGCATGATCCTTTGCCCCCCTTCCTAATGCCGAATGAGATTCCGCATTGGCACTCCATCAGATGCCACTGTTCTGTCACGGCCATCGAAAAAAACTTAGGTTATTGATGGTGTCGAGAACGATGAGATTGTATATTATATGCAATACAGGTAAATTGATGAGGCCTATTGCTTACACTATTTCGATTAGTATGGTTCTGATTTCGATTTTTTTCTCTTGGAGTGAGAAAGCTGTTACAGCAGAGGTTTGGGCTCTCCTACTACTAACTCCACTACCAATAGCACTTGCCCTATCTATAGAAAAAAACCAATCTAAACAAGATTCGGGTACCAAAATAATATGGGAAGATGAAGAGGAAATCGATATGAACAATCATATTGGTGACCCGGAGGAAGCGGGTTTCGACGTACCTGTTCTATGAATTAATCATGAAAGGCGCAATGTCTCTAGATTTGCAGGCGCATAGGTCTGAACCTTGAAACGGTCCCTAAGGCCCATTCTGAAAGCATTACATGTCTGGGGATCCCCATGATGGCAAATAATTTTCCTGGGGGTTGGGTTTAATGCAGCCACATAGTCCATCAGTTGATTTCGATCGGAGTGTCCACTGAAACCATCAATTATGACCATATTGCATTTAACATCGAGCATCAGTGTCTGGCCCTTGTCCATCAATGGAACATGCGAGTGACCCTCTTGGAGCCTTCTTCCTAATGTTCCAGATGCCTGATATCCGACGAAGCATAGTGTATTGCCGGGTTCTGGGGCCCAGTACTTTAGATATTCAATAATTGGCCCTCCAGTCATCATACCACTAGTAGCTAGGACAATGCAAGGATTGGGATCTAGCAAGATCGATTCACGAAGTTCCCTAGAGTCAACTTGTTTGAACCACGATGAGTTGAATGGGTTCTCTTCTCCGCCCTTCAGCATACTCTTCTTTAGTTCTCTGTTGAGAAAATTTGGATGGCTTGAATGAATAGCACTAGCTTCTGAGATCATGCCGTCGAGCCATACTTTTACTGGTTTGACCCTACCTGACTTGAATAGCTCGTCAATAGCTAGCATCACTTCTTGCGAACGGCCTACGGCAAAGACAGGACAGAAAATTTTTCCATTTCTATTTAATGAGTCGGCAATGAGATCCTGCAATTCCTGACTAGCTTGCTGTCTAGTAGGTTGAATGCTCTGTGGGGAACCATATGTGGATTCTATTACCAAGGTATCCACCTTGGGAAACCTAACTGTTGCGGCATCGAATAACCAGGATTTCTCATATTTGATATCTCCAGAAAATAGTAGCCTATGCTCGGATTTACCTTCTCCGATTTGCATGTACACACTAGAAGATCCAAGAATATGTCCAGCGTTTTCCATGGTCATCTTGATATCTGGAGCGATGTCTGTTTTGTCCCCCCAGTTGACATCTACCACATGCTTGATACATTCCTGTATATCTGCCTTAGAATAAGGTGGGTCGTTACCCTCTGCCTGAGACACCTTGATGTAATCAATTTGCAGTAATGTCATTAGATCTCTAGTAGGTGGAGTGCAATACACTGGACCCTTGTACCCATAGCGGAATAAAACTGGTAACATCCCTATGTGATCAACATGTGCATGGGTGATAACTACTGCATCCAAGTTATCAAGAGGCAGCAGTTCTGGAGCTGCGAAAAATGGTTGGACTTCGTTAACATTGTTGGTAGGCTTTGCTCCAACATCTACTAGAACTTTTGACTCATTTGTTGTGACTAAATGCATAGCCCTTCCAACCTCCCTGTACGATCCTAGGGCTGAGACTCTTACCCATGATTCTCCTGGCCTCTGAGGTCTGTATATCCTAGTGCCGAATTTTCTCAGAAGAGACTTTCTATCATCAGCTAGCTCTTTCCGGTATCTTCTGATATCATGCTGAGTTCTACTCTCCCTAGCTGGCGCCCTCTCTACTTTTACTAACCAACCAATCTGATCCCTAAGGGCGTTAACATGAGCTCCCTTTGGGCCTACTGCTGAAGAGGGATTGTCGCATTCTATAATTACCTCACTTAGAGCTGGGTCTAACCAGACATTTCTTACTTCGGCTTCGGCGGGAATAAGTCGATTCACTGCATCATGTACTTCTTCCTCGGATGAAAGAATATCTTTGTGAGGACGAACTACTATCCTTCTTTTTATCGACTTAGCAATTTCTACGGTTAGATTTTTACCTCCTCCTGAAAATTCCCTCGGATTATCAGTAATAATGGAAATAGATCCCGCTTCAAGAGAAACTTCGAAATTAATCCCATCAGGAACAATGGAGTTGACTTTCTTCTTAATTTCAGGCAGAGTTAATCTCATAATAATACTCCAGCTAACGCAGCTTTCCAAGAACAAGCCCTAGGGCTGCGAATTTATTCAAAGAGAGGAGATCAGCTCGGAAACTTCATTTTCCGAAAGAAGTGTGAATCCAGATTCTGCAGTAATATGTGCTAGGTCCATTCCATTTCCGCTAGCAGCATCCCTCTGGGCCGAAGCAAGGAGGGACTTTGCCGCCAGAGCTAAAGCACCTTCCCTAGACATGGAATCTACGAATTGATCTTCGAGCACACCATACATGAAGGGACTTCCTGATCCTGTAGCACAATAAACGTCAGGGATGGATCCTCCTGCAGAATCAATGCTATACACACTTGGACCAGAGTCGTCGATACCGACAATTAGTAACTGAACGTAATGAGGCCTGCCAGAAAGAATATTGGCAGTGAGTGTTGCAGCGCCTTTAACTGTCATGGGTTGATCTCTCTTAAGTTCGAAAAGCTTTAGCTCGGCGGTTAAAACTCTTGACAGAGACTGTGCGTGCCCTACCAAACCTGCAGTAGTTAGAGCTACATTATCTGAGATTCTGAATAGTTTCTGTACAGACTTGTTTGCTATGAAGTGACCCATGGTAGCCCTGTGATCGGCACCGACGACAACACCCCCCTCATACGTAATACCTACAGTGCTAGTGCCCGTCTTTAATGCGTTAGAAGTTGCGTCCATATTTATCACCGAAGAGCTGCCGAATAATATGTACTAGAAATCGACCCCTTATCAATGCGACGGGATGGGGTGTTGAAAATTTATTGGAATTATGGCGGTCATGTATAGCTTCTGTAGAAGATATCAAGGGTTAAGCATATCTCGATAAATTGTGGGAAAACGAGAGGAGGGTCCGAAATGGGTGGAAATGCCCAGCGTTTCAAAGGAGCTCTTTGGTAAACTTGAACCTGGAGAAAACTATCACGACTTGGGGCTAAAGTATCCAGATGCGCCAGTTCCTAGGGATAATAGGGATATCATTGTCCATAGAGCTCAATTGAACGATATTTCTGGGATCTCACAATTAATGGATTGGGTTTCGGAAGGAGACATTGTTATTGTTGAGATGACTGAAATGATGGGGAGAGACATGGAGCTCAAACTGGCTGTGAAAAGGATTCAGGATTTTATAGAGGCAGATTTAAGAGGGCAATTAGTTAGACTTGGGAATACAAGGTTACTACTTTTGCCACCTACCTTCTCCAGTAAGCTCTTAGAGTGAAAATATGCAAAGTCAAGTAGATGTTAAGTGCCCACAGTGTCACGTTGATGGGCAGGTTTCAATGTTATCATTGAGTTCAGAAATACCTTATTTCGGAGAGCATACTCAAATTACTATAATTTGTGACTCCTGTGGATGGAAGCATACTGATTTCATTCCATCGGATGGGGATAAGCAAGGATTCTGGATAATTAAAATTGATGATCAACAAAAAAACTCTGCTAGAATAATTAGATCATCATCTTGCACGATTAGAATCCCTGAATTAGATCTGGAAGTATCGCCTGGCGGATCAGCAAGCGGATACATTACAAACATAGAAGGGGTACTGAAGCGTTTCATTGATGCTGTTAAATCTGTGATCAGAGATTTGGAAACTACAGATTCAGATTTTCTAACCGCACAGGACCTTCTGAAATCCCTTCAGAGTACAGTGGAGGGTTCTAACGTATTGACTATAGAATTACTGGATCCGCGTGGAAGAAGTCAGATAATTCATGATGAAGCAGAATCAAGAGATCTAAATGATTCTGAATTGAGTACATTAAGCACGGGCCCGGAACTTCCAGTTTTTGAAATAGACTAGATTGCATCGGGTGCCAAGAACTCAGAAAGCCTGTCTTCCCACATTACTCTCCTTTCTGAGAGATTTTGCAACCATTCTGAGGCTTTTTCGATACAAATATTTTTCAAATCACCAGCCAATAGTCTTCCACTCTCATAATCATTACGAACCTCATTGAGAGCGCTGTCATCATCTTCAAAGAAGAATTTGAGATACTGGTATGCTACGTCACTTGATGTATCGCCACCCACCCTCCTATGCTCTTCCACAGTAGGCTGCCCCCCACTAATTGCTCTCTTGACCTTCCTTTCCATATGTTCGATGGAGTCATCAAGGAATATTGTAGATTCGGGTTTTGATGAAGACATTTTGCCGCCATTCATACCCACCGCAAATCTATGATACGTTGAACATGGGGGCATCAGGCCCATTCCTCCCATTTTTCTTTCGAGGGACAGTAACTTCATCCTAATATTAGACCTGTCGTGTATTGTTGCGCCGAGAATCTCGATTACTCCATGTTTCGGATTTGACCTAATGTCTGAGAATCCTAGTTCAGAAATAACATTCTTTATTTCAGAAAATACCGTATTCCTTGCAGACATTTCCAAGGTACCGTCATTGTTTATGCCTAAGTGATGTTGATTCTCCTCCTGAACCGATAAAGCAATATTTAGCCCACCGGACTTCCTAATTTTTACATTGAACCAATTTGTTTTGTGAGTAATATCCCTAGTTAGTCTAAGATGTGGATCCTGATCAACACCCACCGGGACAACGATTGGACGAAGCCCCCCAAATTCATCGAGTTGTGGATGTACTATATCGCCAACTTGAACCATAGGAGCCTGCAAGTGTGATAAGTTTGTCCCCCCATGGAAACCATAAATTGATTCAAATTCAGAGAGATTCGTCCTTTGGCCGAGAGTGAATGCTAGCCTTTGAACTGCTGGCCTAGAGCTTTGGAAGTATACGTTCGTCTTTTCGGGATCAAGTCCTAGTGCAGCATAATTACGTATATACTCACTAATTGCCGTTTCACGTCCTACAGATAATGAGGTCCCCCGTGTAGCTAGAGCTTCTAGATCTGCCACAGCCACTGTGACATCGGCTCCATGCTCTTGGAACCATCGAACCTGTTCGATTACCATGCTATGGCCCAAATGCATCTTTCCACTAGGCATCAGACCAGTTAGTACCCCAAATGAGGAAGAACGATGAATGCTATCTACAATAACATCTAGATCTCTATGAGCGAAAACTACTCCTCTACGATGAAGCATTCCAGGATTGGGGAGCATGTCTGTATCTACATTTGAGAGGCCGAATTGATCGATGATTCTATCATAATCTGTGGACTGTTCTGAAGACCATGGATCAATCCTATCTGCATTAGCCATGGTTCGCGCTGGCAATACACCCAATCAAAGCATCGATGAATATCAGCTGAAATTAGGAGATAGATACAAAGAATAACGATAGTCGTCTCGGTAATACATGGTTTCGATTCATTGTTTTGGTGCGGGCCTAGTTGGCTCATATGTCATAAAAAAACTAAATTCAAGTGGTTTCAATGTCCATGCATATGATCCTGAGCCAGAAAGAATATCAAATATCGAAGGAATCGAGATACATTCAATCAGTTCAAATGATGATCCTGTAGAAATACTAACTTACATCATTGGACAAAAGGACGGCATAGAATTTAATCCAGAAGAAGATATTGTTGTCAATATGTTACCGGGCAGCATCGGACACATTAGTACTTCTAAATTGGCGGAAAAACCATGGAGAACAATTGATTTAAGTTTCAGCGAGTATACTCCAGATAGAGTCCATGAAAAATCAAAGTTGAACGGTGCTTCTATACTGTGGGATACTGGAATTGCTCCGGGACTCTCAAACATGCTTCTTTCAGAATCGTACAAAAAACTTGGACCCTTGAAAAATGGTATCATAAGAGTTGGAGGAAATCCAACTGAACAGAATTCAGGATGGAGTTACATGGCTCCATTCTCTCCAATCGATGTGATTGCAGAGTATACAAGGCCTGCAAGAATTATTAGAGATTCAGAAGTGATTTCTTTGCCAGCTCTTTCAGAAAGACACATGATAACAGTAGATGGTAAAGGCGAAATGGAGGCATTTCTTACGGATGGCCTGCGGAGTGTTCTTTATTCGATCCCCTCTGAGGAGCTTTCTGAGTACACTGTAAGATGGCCCGGACATATCCAGAAATATATCGATCAAAGAAATGATGATTCTCTAGATATTAATTCTTTGATGGATCAATGGAAATATGATCCTAAAATTCCAGAGTTTACTTGGATGGAAATTATGGCCGTAGGTAAACATGGAACTACGATCAAATGGACTGTGGAGGATCATGGTGCCGAGGATGGCCATTCAATGGCGAGATCAACGGGCCTGGTAACAATTTGCTGTATTGAAGAATGGGTAAAAAATCCCAATATGATTGGACAAGGAGTTTTCGCACCCGAAGACCTGCCCTCTGATGTAGTATACAGAATAATAGATAGGATGCGGTTGGAAGGTGTAAGAATCAAAGGACCTGAAATATGCTAAACTGACTGTATCTTGGCATTCTTGTCTCTACGTATTAGGTAAGCCATAATTGCTGGTACTGCAATTAGAACTGCAATTGCTATGCCAGGGATAAATATTCCAATTCCTTCATTCTCTGGCCTCTCAATAAGCCAAGTGAATACTAACTCAGAGTTCTGGAAGTCTTGTGTCCATCGGAAGAGATTGGTTGTGTGATGACCGACTATTGTAACCGAATGGTGTAGATTATTGAATGTTTGAATTGGAAAACTTTGCATGTCCGATGACTCATTTTCAATCTCTATTATCAATGATGTTCCAGGATTTTGAGTTACTAATATTCCATCCTCTATTTCTCTCCACCCCACTTGTAATTTTCTTACATTTTCATTTAATTCTGGAAAGGTTGTACCGGACTGATCATAAATGGATACTATGTTACCAGTGAACATAACTTTAGTGGTCCCCGGGACTTGCCAATGGCCTTGGCTTGTATTATTTTGGATACTTGAGTTAATGAAAATTTTTGATCCCGAAAGGGAGACTCCTGTACCTATTCCCGATAGTCGATGGAAGTACCATTCTCCCCAAGTAGTGAACCATACATCTTGGTCGCCGAGCCAGGAGACAACCTCGCTATCGTCCCTCACTCGTAAGTCATCTACTCTTGCCCTCCAATGAATGCTTACTAAGGAGTCTTGTTCGGCTGAACGTAGAAGTTCTATATCTGCGACACCTTTCTCTAAGCTTGCGCCATTTCTATTGACATAGAAAAGCCCATCAGATTTTTCAGTGAGTAAATCTCCAACGATAAAAAACCCTAATTCAATAAGTTCTGAAGATATCAAATCGTCTATTTTTCCGGGAGGAAAACCGAAAGATATTGGATTCTTCCCCCATCTTGAAGCATTTGTTTGTTCTAGAAGATATTCCTTACAGGCGCTAATTGCCCATGGTTCCACAGATGTATCTACCCCCTCGTAGCCATGGCAACCAAATTCGTCTCCATTCTCCAATCGTTCGGGGCCGATTATATTGGAAAGCCAGGTATCTGAAGACCAGTCAGCGTAAACATTTGCTGAAAGGAAGGGAGTGCAGATCAAGATAACAAGGGAGAGTCCCATACACCTCTCTGACATGATTTTCAAAAAGAGGCATATTTATTCAAGGTATTCAACTGTAAAGTATGAAAAATACCACACCTCGCGAGTAGTGTGACTCTTTCGGGCCCAATGCTGGATGAGATTTCCTCATTCGTCGGTTTGGAAGGGACTGGCGAGGATTTCTCCACACCCCTAATCTATAGGTTTCTGGAGAAGTATGTTCCATCCTTGCTTAGATCTATTACTAACGTTCACATTAGGGGAGTTGGAAAGATTCCCATTAATGGGCCAGTTATTTTCTGTGGAAATCACTTAGGTAATCTGGATCCGTTTCTAAAAATCCTTGCTGCTCAAAGACCGATACACTTCTTGGCAAAAGAGGGACACTTCGAAAAACAGCCAAACAGATTCATAATGATCTCTACTGGACAAATACAGACGTTTAGAAAAAGCGGGGGTTTGGATGCAATGGCCAGAGCTGTAGATGTCATAGAAAGTGGCCACTGTCTAGGGATATTTCCTGAAGGGACTAGATCAAGAGCTGAACAAGGACCTTTTTTACAGCGGGGAAAGACAGGATTCGCCAGATTATCTGCTAGATTTCCCAATGTCCCTATTGTACCTATTGTAATTTCATCTGGATCTAGAGAATTTATGAAACCGGGTTCAAAGTTTCCTAAGCCTTGGAAGAGGATTGAGCTAACAGTTGGAGAACCGATAACTTTTGCAGGTTGGATTTCCGATAAAGGTGGAGGGAATAAAAATGAGGAGTGGATTAGGGCAATATCTAATTTGGATGATAAGGACAAAAAGGACACTATGAAGGAATTGTATCGAATATTTACTGATCAGATGATGGAAACTCTAAAGATAATGGGCGCTCCATAAAATCGCATCCTTGATGAACTAGTTTTCGCTCAACGTCCTGTACATGCATCAGTATCTCGACTTTCTGAGGAAAATCCTGGATGAGGGGCTAGAAAAAACAGATAGGACAGGAACGGGAACGTTGTCCATTTTCGGGCATCAGATGAGATTTGATCTAAAAGAGAAATTTCCTGCCGTAACCACAAAAAAGCTGCACTGGCCGAGTATTATCCATGAGTTACTCTGGTTCCTTTCTGGAGATACTAATATTGCTTATTTGAGTGAGAACAATGTCAGGATATGGAATGAATGGGCAGATGAGGGGGGGGAATTAGGTCCGGTATACGGTAAGCAATGGAGAAGGTGGGAAACATCAGAAGGGGGAGTGATAGATCAAATTGACGGGGCAATCAATATGATCAATAATAATCCAAGTAGCAGAAGAATAATCGTTTCTGCATGGAATGTAGGCGAGCTAAATGATATGGCTCTAATGCCATGTCATGCATTTTTCCAGTTCTATGTTAACGAAGGAAGGCTGTCGTGCAATCTCTATCAGCGAAGTGCCGATGCATTTCTAGGGGTGCCTTTCAATATCTCCTCATATAGCCTACTTACTTGTATGGTTGCACATGTTTGTGACTTAGAGCCGGGCGAGTTTATCTGGACGGGAGGGGATTGCCACCTCTACATGAACCATCTTGAACAAGCAAGGCTGCAAATTTCCAGAGAACCTCTGGATTTGCCCACGTTAGTTCTAGATCCTGATATTACAGAAATAGACCAATTCAAATACGAAAATATTACTATCGAGGGCTATCAACATCATCCGCATATTTCAGCACCCATTTCCGTATAGTGATATTATGAAGATTGCAATGATTGTTGCCATGGATGAAGAAGGCTTTATTGGCGATTCTGGTAGTATCCCATGGAGGATTAAGAGTGATATGGAAAGATTCAGGAGCATTACAATCGGAGATGGGCATAATTCAGTAGTCATGGGTAGGAAGACTTGGGATTCATTGCCCGATATATTCAGGCCACTCCCAGAAAGGACGAATATTGTTATGTCCAGAGATACGAACTGGTCTGCAGAAGGAGCTGAAGCAGCACTTTACGTGGGAAGGGCGATAGAAATTGCATTCGCTGAGGGAAGTGATGAATGCTGGATAATTGGAGGATCCCAGATTTACGAGATGTTTTTGGAAAGGGTTGAGGAGATTCATGTTACTAAAGTTCATACAAAATCAAACGGAGACGTTCCCTTCCCCCAATGGGACAGGAGAGATTGGACAGAGGAACAAGTAGAGTCTAGAAAAAATGATGTGGATAATGAATTCGTGACTACATACTCAATATGGACAAAGAGTTGATTTGCTTGGCAGATTCGGCAATAACATGAGATTGCATATTTTGTTAGTCATGATGCTTTTTTCTTGCTTATTTGCAGGTTGCACCGAGACAGAAATCGAAGAAGTGGAGCAGGCATTGGGATGCACATACCAAGAAGCTCTGAACTACAACGATTCTGCAACAATTGACGATGGATCCTGCATTTACCCCGATCCCCCGGAGCCAATATTTGGCTGCAAATATCCTGATGCTTTGAACCATAATCCCTCGGCAACAGAGGATGACGGGTCATGCAGGTATCCTGTTGTTGAGGATCCTATTCCTGGATGCATGTACTCTGATGCTTACAACTACGAAATGAATGCCACAGAGGATGATGGTGGTTGCGTATACGATACTGACGGCGATGGAATAATAGATGATTTCGAGGAGAGTGGTTGTACTGATCCCAATGCGAACAACCACAACTTATCATCGACGGATGACGACGGCACGTGCGATTATGACCAAGATGATGATGGAGTGTACGACTGGGCTGAAACAGACGGGTGTGTTGACGTCAATGCAACTAACTACGATCCCAGTGCCACGGAAAGCAACCAGACATTGTGCGAATATCCATACATAATGACTCTGGATGATATGCAGGCCCTCTTCCTAGGCCAAGAAGATATGATCTTTGCTCGTGATCTCGCAAACCAGACATCATTCATCAGGGTAGTTCAAGTAGATGCGGGTGCCGAACAAGAAGAAGGGCTTGAGGGAGATTCCAATGCCAATACCACTGCTGTAGAGATGATAATTGGTCACGATCCAGAAAACGAAATCATGTATCAAAGCATGCTAATAAGATTCATGGGCGATATTTCTATGGAACAGACTACAGTTCAGGGACCAGAAGGAATAAACTATCGAATAGGCAATTCTAATTCTGGTTCCTGGTACTATGCTAGGGATGATGTCTACCAATATGCAAATCCATTCCAAGGAGAGGGTGATGACGAAGGCGGATCATCGGATGACGATGATGACACTGGAGAGGGTGATGGAGAAGAAGGCGATTCTCTCTGCGATTTCGAAGAGTCGGACCCATTAAATTGGGCAGATAATTGGATAATTTCCTATGATAAAGGAGTAAATACTGCGGTTGCATCGAACCAGACTCGAGGATTGGATATATCATTAGAATTCGTTGGAAACCCACCTAGACTGAATCTTATGCAAGTTTCACAGATTAATGGGATGTCTAGGTGCACAACTGAGATACTAGATAACACGGAAATTGAAATCGAAATCGATACCAGCCTCCCAAGGACTTCGATGACCATGAAGATAGAGAATGAGGTGCAGGAAGATTCCGGGAGTACTAGGACCTGGTCTGCTGACCTAGGGGAAGATCACTTCGAGGAAGTGAACCTGACTGAAATCGTCCTACGAGTATACGCGGGCGAAGAAGAGTCCGAAGAAGATGATAGTGGTGAGGGCTCTCTTGTTACTGAAATGATTCTGAGCGAGCAAACCGCAACCCGCACAGATCAGTGCTACCAATGGACGATGTCATGGGCGGACAACGACAACGACGGGTATGTATCAGCCGGGGATGCTTATACAGTCACCAGAACTGATAGGGTAATCGATCCTTGTCCCGATGATGATGAGTACAGGAACCAGGATTTCCAGATTATGTTCTATGACTTGTGGGCCGACATGCCAACTGGGGGCGTTTTCACGCCAGGTTTTGGATTCATATCCGCGATTTCTGTTTTACTGGCGTCATCTATGCTGGTTGGCAGGAGAGATAGGGGCAGCTAATAGTAGATTATCTTACTCTCGATCCGGGATGTATCTCTCCCTCTGTCGTTAGAACCTTCACTCCCCCATCGCCGTCGTCTGCGGCTAGTATCATTCCCTCCGACACTACGCCTCTAAGCTTCCTAGGCTGGAGATTGGCAACGAATACCACGTTGAGGCCCTCTAGTTCAGATGCCTCATAATGCCCTTTGAGTCCTGCGCAAACTGTCCTTGTAGAATCGTCACCCTCTTCAATTTTGATTACGAATAGTTTGTCTGCATTTGGGTGGTCGTCAACTGAAATTATCTTCCCAGTCCTCATATCAACCTTCATGAAATCATCAAATTCTATGCAATCACCCCGAATATCCTCTTTTTCTGCGTTACTCTCGCCCTCGCCATCTGATAAAGAGCTCTCGGTTTCCAATATTTCTTCTAAATCGAGTCGACTGAAAAGAGGTTTTGGGGGTTCCTGGTTCCAACAAAGTTCAGATGATGTTTCCATGGAATCCTCCCACAATACGAGATCGATATCATTTTCATTGCCCAACATTCTCCATAGCTTATCAGAAGAATATGGGATGAATGGCCTCAAACAAACTGCTAGGCAGGAGCATATTCTCCATGACAAGGATAGAGAGGAAAGAGAATCGGACCTTTCTTTGGAATCATCCACATTGATGTATTTCCATGGGGCGGCATCCTGTAGAACTGCATTTCCTATCTGTGCGATTCCCATTATGCTTCTGAGGGCCTCTTTGAAGCGCTGCTTCTCCATTGAAGATATGGCTGAATCTATGAGCTCGTTTATCTTGGAGATGGTGTGTTCGTGGTTCGAAAAATTATCAAAATCCTGTAGTGGATTTATTCCTCTCGACTCGATTCTATGAGTTAAAGTCATCACCCTGTGGACAAAGTTTCCGTATGTACCTATAAGCTCGTTATTTACTCTGTCAACGTACTCTTCCCAACGGAAATCAGTGTCATGAGTCTCTGGCATATTTATTGAGAGGTAGTACCTAAGTGCGTCCGGATCATATCTTTCCAGATATGACGGAAGCCATACAGCATGTTTGCGACTCTTACTAAATTGTCCGCCCTGAAGCATTAGATACTCATTTGCGCATACATTATCTTCAAGAATTAAATCTCCAGGTGATGATGAATGGGAGACTTCATTTTTATTGGATGCATTTAGGCCCATTAGTATCGCGGGCCAAATAATTGTGTGGAACGGTATGTTGTCCTTACCCATGAAATAGATGTGTCGAGCAGTGTCTTGGCCATCAGATGTCTTCCACCAATTCTCCCATGCTTCTTCGCCAAGAGGGTGTCCCGCCTTTGAGGCATATCTTTTCGCCCAAATCTTTGCACATGTGTAATACCCCTGAACTGCCTCAAACCAAACATATACCCTTTTTGATTCCCAGTCATCCCCTTCCAATGGAATCTCTATACCCCATTCTATATCCCTAGTTACTGCCCTTGATCTTAAGCCCATATCAAGCCAATTTTTTGTCATCGCCTTCACATTGGGTTTCCAAACATTCTGCCGTTTCGAAGCATGTCTCTCGAGAGATTCCTGGAAATCTCCTAGCCTAAGGAAATAATGATCTGTGTCACGAACCTCTATTTTTGAATCTGGTTCCAGCTTAGATCTTGGGTTCACAAGCTCATGCGCCTCGTATGTAGAGCCACAACTATCACACTGATCACCCCTAGCTCCTTCGGACTTACAAGAGGGGCACTCTCCCTCCACGTATCTGTCGGGCAAAAATCTCATGCTGCCATCGTTTTTTATAGAGCAATACTGTTGCATAGTCTTCCTTTCCAAAAATTCTGAATCAAGCAACTGCAGAAATACTTCCTTGACCATATCCTTGTGCAATTGATCAGATGTCCGATTATACAAAGCTCCGCCATATTCTGCTCCTCTTGGATCAATTGGATTAACCCATGAACATCCCAAATCAGCTAGAGCCTGTGTATTAATCTCATGAAACTTGTCAACTACAAATTGCGGCTCAACGCCCATTTGATCTGCTGTAAGCGTAATAGGGGTGCCATGTTCATCTGAACCACTGCACATCAGTACCCTTCGGCCTCTGGCTCGCTCGTATCGATATTGGATGTCTGCCGGAAGGCAATTCCCTGCTACATGTCCTAGATGAAGTGGACCATTAGCATAAGGCCAAGCCATGAAAATTGTTACATAAGGCATGAAGTCACCATTGTGCCCGTAAAGTTAGATATTTATGTCATGTTCGCTCGCAGAAGCTCGGAGCCAACGCTGTGGAAAACCTCATTGGAGTATTCTCAAGTTCCTTTTCAGGCCCTGAGAGGCATTTTAATTGACGGACTACACGCTGATGATTGCATACGCCGTATTGGCGTTAGGTGCTTCTTTTCTATGTAGTATCCTAGAGGCAGTTCTTCTATCGACATCCCATGGACACATAGTTGCCTTGAAGGATACTCACAGACGAGTTAGTGAGAGGTGGTCTACATGGAAAGAAGATCCTGAGCGTCCTTTGACAGCAATATTGACTCTCAATACAATCGCACACACTGTTGGTGCCCTAGGTGTGGGGTCTGAGGTTGAGAATAATTTCGAAGGAGAATACGTGATTGCTGGTTCTGCAGCCATTCTAACTGTCGCGATTCTGTTATTGAGCGAAATATTGCCCAAGACCATAGGAGCTTTGTATTGGAGAAGGCTCACTGTTTCGACTTACCACTCCCTTAGGGCTCTAATGTGGATACTTTGGCCAATAGTTGTAATTATTGAGCTCATGCGGGCTCCTTTTCCTCAGGTTGAGACTGAGACTGTCACTAGGGACGAATTATCAGTATTGGCCGACATTGCAGAAGAGTCTGACGTGATCGAGGAAGACGAAGAGGCAGTAATTCAGAATCTTTTGAAACTCAGAGAAATGAAAGTATCCGATATTATGACGCCAAGGGTAGTTATGACTAGCGTAGATGCCCGTAGTTCAGTCAAGGAAGTAATGGATAAGATCCCAATAATGACTCATGGTAGAATTCCCGTATTTAGTGGCAATGTAGACAATATGGTTGGCTTAGTCCTAAGAAGTGAGATCCTTAGGATAGCTGCAGCTGATGATTTCGAACAGAAGATGGGTGATATTTGCAGAGAATTGGTCACATGCGACGTCGATACATCGGTAGACAAGGCATTGGACATACTGCTGGAAAATAAGGAGCAACTAATTGTAACCAAAGATCAATTCGGAGGTACTGCAGGACTGGTAACCATGGAGGACATTATTGAGACTCTGCTTGGAGTAGAAATAGTAGACGAGTCAGATCAGGTGGCTATCGACGATGGAGTTTTGCACGAAGACATGAGAGAGCTAGCTAAGATAAGATTTGACTCCGAGTCTGAATGATGTATTTCAGCATAATAAGATTCTGAAAAATATTTTTCAATCAAACTCGATAACACAACTCCAAATATCACGCAGCCTTAACCGAAAAGAGGTTTGGCAATGGGAGTAGCAGTTATCTGGATGAGGAATATCCTGAGGGTTCACGATAATCCACTTCTGACTTGGGCTTCTTCCAGAGAAGACTTGGATACGATTATTCCAATATTTATAATGAATCCTGAGAGAGGCTTTGGAGGAACAAAACCTCTTGGGAGTGCAAGAATGAGGTTTCTCCATGATTCGCTAATAGATCTCTCAGACAGGCTAACAACCGATTACAGTGCTGGCCTAACAGTACTATCAGGGAGACCTGTGGATCTCATCCCCATGATAGCTGAGATTCTTAGTGATCGTTTAGAATGGTTACTATGTGACTACGTTCAGGACCCTAGAAGTAGAGACGAAGTAAATTCGATCCAGTGTTCGTTATCAGATGAAGGAGTTAATATGAGGACCTTTTCATCAGTTAATACTTTACTGGACGTAGAGGCAATTACTCAGAGTGATGATTTTGTCAATCCAAAGTCGTCTAAGGATATGGCCGAGATATTCAATAGAAGTCTGGGGAAGACAACTAAAGGATACCGCGTACCAAAGCCTCTTGACCCGCCTGAGAGTATAGATTATTGTCATAATGTTGTTAGTGAATTGAATGGATCAGAGTTGCTAAGGGATAGTATTGTAAGCAGGCATTATTTATCCACTTATCCAGACCGTATTTCTGCTGAAAGATGCTATTTTCCTGGTGGGGAATCTGAGGCTATTCACAGGCTTATGAGCAAAGTCATTGAGAGGCCGGAATTCGTTAATCAATTCAACAAGCCATCTACTACTTCCACTAACGAAACAAGTAATCCGCTAGAGCCAACAACCACGGGACTCTCTCCTTATCTGAGCACTGGATGTCTTTCGATTAGACTTCTGTGGGAGGAGTGCAGAAAGGCGAACGAAGGTAAGAATCACACAGATCCGCCTCAGTCCCTTCAGGGACAACTTATGTTCAGGGAGATGTTCTACCTACTATCCAGATCAGTTGAGAATTGGGATGACGATGTAGATAACTCCAACTGTAGAACAATTTCATGGGGAGATTATGATGAGCAGATGTTGACGTCTTGGGAGACTGGTATGACTGGATTCCCATACATCGATGCGATGATGAGGCAGCTCGACGCAACTGGATGGATGCATCACCTAGGCAGGCATGCTGTCTCATGCTTCCTGACCCGTGGTCAGCTGTGGCAGAACTGGAAACATGGCAGAGACGTTTTCGAGAGGAAGCTTGTAGATTCGGACTGGGCAGTCAACAATGGAAACTGGCTATGGCTAGCTGGAGTAGCCCCCTTCTCTATGCCCTACTACAGAGTGTACAATCCATGTCCCGATTCAAAATCCAGCCTTAATGTGGAAACTAAGGAGGCCGAATTCATCAGACACTGGATCCCGGAGCTGGCATCATTTCCATCGAAATTCATTTTTGAGCCACATCTGGCACCAATCGAAGTGCAGAATACATCTGGATGCATAATAGGTAAGGACTACCCCTTGCCTATTGTTGATAGGAAGAAGAGTAGAGCATCAAACCTTGCATCTTTCAGAGAAAGCTTGGATAGAGAGTCATAAATATGAATACTTAGGTGTCTTTGAATAAAAATCCAACATGTTTGAAACTGACAGTCCCTTTTGTAGGGCAATGACTCGGGACGAAGCTGATGAGTTGCATCCATGGTGGGAGAATAATACAACCATTATTTCCTTGATATTGGGACTTCCTGTTGTTGGATTGGTAGCTATAGGTGTATTATCCCTAGTCGGAATCAATTCATCGGATTTTCCCTATATGTTTAGTACAGAGTTTTTTGTGACAGATCTTTCTCTAAGACTGTTGACGCTCCCAATTGGAGTTCTCCTTATTCGTGCCTTTTTGAAGTGGATCAATACTGAATAATAAATCTCTTAGTACGAACCAAGTAAGCTAGAGTTGCATGATACCAATCCCATTCCGGCATAGATTCGTTTATCCAACGACCTATTGTGGACAATTCATGCAAATGTCGGACCGGATGAGTCCTGGAATACAAAAAGTTCGACAGTACGATATTGATTGGCTGCGTGTCATACTTTTTGTATTACTCATTTGGTTCCACTACGCCGTCTTCTCTCTTGATCAGCTAGAGGGAGGGGGTAGTAGTTTGGAACTATTCAACATTCCACTATTCATAATAATTTCAGTTATGCACCAATGGCGTCTTGCAGCGCTATTTGTTATTTCTGGCATGGGGTCCGCATTCGCTTTTCGTCGTCGTACATGGCAGACGTATGTCAGTGAACGAGGTACTAGACTAGGTTTACCGTTAATTTTTGGTTCATTCATTCTCTTCTTCGGAATCCTCACTCCATTCAAAACCTTATTCGGACTGTTCGAAATATTTCCTGGAGAGGAGGGTATGCCATACTGGCATCTTTGGTTCATCTATAATCTGCTAATATATTCGATTCTACTCACGCCGTTATTCTCCCATATTCACAATAATCCAGAAGGAAGGGTAATTAGATTAATTCGTTCAATTATTAGTATTCGTCACGGTATTGGGATACTGCTGCTACCATCAATGATTCTCGCAATTAATGGAATATTGTTCAAACCATGGGCATTTGGCGAGGTTGGAATGTGGTGGGAATTCCCCCGCTACTTGTTGTTTTTCTTGTTTGGATACCTGCTGATTAGCGCTAAGGAACAGTATTATGAGGCTTTAGACGTTGTTCGAATCCCCATCTCCATAATCACGCCAATTCTAGCAGTTCTGTGGTTTGTATTGGAAGATAGTTCTGACATACCTAATGTCATGCAAGGTGGTTGGGAGGGTGATGGTTTCGCGCCTTTCTCGGCAGATGCCACAATCGCTACAGTAGTTCAATCCCTCCATTCGTGGTTTTGGTGCTTGTTAATTTTCAGTTGGGCTTCAAAATTACTCAATAAACCAAACAAATGGCTTTCCTATCTTAATGAGGCTGTTTATCCGGCGTATATTGTACATCTCCACCTCACATTCCTCACCATTGGGATCTTCGGATTTCTTGGGCTCGGTTACTATGCCGGCCTCACAATTGGAACAATATTGTTGCTAATAGGTGTCTTGGTTTGCTTTGAAGTTGTGAGACGTGCATCATATTTTAGAGTGTTTTTTGGAATGAAGGGGGGTCATGAAGAGGTGGTAAAGATCTACCCCTACAACGGAATGAAAAAAGGAAACCATCAAATCTTATTTGCAATATTTTGTCACATTATTACTGTTGTAATGATAATTGGACTACTAGTTATGCTCATTAGTGGGGGAATTTTAATGAGTGAAACATGATCTTGCAAAGAAAAGTTGCAGAAAAAAATATTCAATTTGATATTAATTCTAATTTTCGGAATCTGCTTCAGCATCTTTCTCGGCCCACCAACCCTGAGTTTCGGTGTAATCTCCTAGTTGCTCAAGCCTCTTTAGCCAACCCTTTGCTTGGGCAGCCTTCTTTGTTCGAACCATCCATACACCCCCATAGAGTGTGTCCCATAACCCTAGATTATCCATTTTCATCCTGTAGAACAAATAATCAATCATTGGAGGAAGTATCGAGAGCACCCCCATTGCTAGGAAAACCTTGCCAGCAGAAGTTGAAATTCCAGTTGAAGGGACAAAGAAGAACATTATCAAGGAGAAAAGGACTAATGGGAATGTCATACTCTTTAGGAAAATATACGAGAAATGTGGCACCTCTGACTTTGAGTTGACATATGTGGTACGACTAACCCAATTACCCATTGTTCGAGATGTCTGAGACGGCATTACTGCTACATTGAAGATTGTCAGTAAAAGGCCCAAGACAATTACATATGTCAGGTCAGTAGCGGCTCCCCACGCAAAAAGTCCAATCATAGGGATTGCCCATCCCCATGAAATGGTAAAATCCGAAAATTTTCGAAGGGATTTCTGACCGTTAGAGGCTTCTTCGAAACCATCTGGCAAAACCTTCGCGACTCTTACCTTTTTTTCTCTTGGAGGTTTGACCTTCTTCTCCCTACGCCCTCTCTTCCTCTTCTCCTTCTTCGTTTTAACAGGAGGGGCTACTGCGGCTGGTTCTGTTGCCTTTGCCTCTGGAGTCAGGGTCAGGGGTTCAGGGGCTTCGGCTGTAGGTTTTTCTGACTTAAGCTGATCAGCCTTCTCTAGCAATCCCAATTCATTCACCATACCTTTCAGCAATTAACTTGTATAATTCGAAGTCTTGTGAATCAGTGAACCGGTTCATTACCAGCTCAGGCAAGTCGACAAGCAGTTCATTAACCATCGTGAAGAAAGTCCCTCTAACAGGCCCTTCTGAGGAACCCGGGTCTGCTCCGATTTCCTTGAATAACTCAAAGTCATCGGACTCTATGAATCTATTTGCAATGGAATCAGGAAGTTCTCCTAAAAGACCGTTGACTACGTTGAAGAAATGTGTGAAATCCTCATCATAACTTCTGAAGCTGTCAATAATTCCATTTACAAATTCATCGAAATCCAAGGACCCAGAGTTGTCGGTGTCTGCTTTATCGAAAAATTTCTGCATGGAATCGACATCTAACTCGTCTATCTTATCCACGGAAACTCCAGTTTTCTCAGCAACCCGGAACACGAAATCATCATCATCCATAGCTTCTAGAAACTCGGGGAGAGTCATCTCTGTAGTACTTGGGGAGGAGATTAGCTCCACTTTTGGCTTAATTGAAGTTAAGTCATCCTGCTCTTTCTTCCTCAGCACTATAATCTCCCTGTCTAAGTCGGATCCAAATCTATCTGCGTATCTATCCATCAGACTGTCACCCTTGCCAGAAGATATTCTATTGATTCGATTGTAAATGCTATCTCTAGAATCGTTAGATACTGAGGGATCTGTGGTCTTCCTCCTCTCCCATACAGATTTGAAGTCTGAAGGTGAATCCAGATTAGGTTGTTCAGGAGTAGTTCCTAGGGAGTTTGCCGCATCCAAGAGATCACCGTCACTGGCTGATTGGGGAGTAAGTCCGAATTGTGGTGGTAGTGGTTGGCCCGGAGGAGGGATATCGAATTCTGGCAGAGGAGGCGCAACGGGGGGACTTGGGGGCATTATTCCCGGGGGAAGAGGGGGTAACTCGTCCAAAGCTTCTTCGAGAGAGTCTACGTCATCCAGAGGGTCAACCACAACTTCTACTCGAGACCACCATTATTCAATATTCTGTGAATAATATCATTAATACTTCAATTATTCCGTGAATTTAATAATACGGACTAGCTGCTTAGATTAGCCCAACCTTTCAAACAAAGAAACATAGCCATGGATTCAGATACTTCAATTTGATCTCCGGCATTGAGTTCAATAGATTCGTCATTGATTCTTGCTACTGCATCTTCCACAACGATATTGACCCTAAGAGAGCCTCCTTTGAATACAACCGCCTCCGAAAGTGGATCGAAAGGCCTACTACCATCTGGATCTAGTCGAGATAATGGGAACTCTGTAACCCTCATACCAGATTTTCCATGAAGACTTCCTACCCAACGAATCACCCTTTTTGTGTCTATAGTTACGACCTCGTCCGTTTCTCCAGCGGTCCCCATTACTACAGAAGAGTCACCTTTTACCAGTTCCCAGAATATTGGCGTACATTTTTCACCGAAAACCATTAACTCTGGGTTTTTCTTTAGACGATCGATGCGATCCTTAGACTTAGATAGTTTTGATAATTCAACAATGCTAGAAATCGATGTTGACCTCAATGACACATTGGGTGAATTTGCCCTGGTAGTTAGAATATTATGAAGTTCCTTGGTGATTGACTCTTTTTCATCGCTGGGAGAAGAAATTTTGGACAGCTTTTCCAGAGTAGAGTCGATTCCTTCTAAGGCTCTACTTCCCCAGCCTGATTTAGCGTGAATAGTTGATTGGATGTCTATTCCCTCGCCCCGGATATAGTTCACAATCTCCCTTCTAGCATTAGAATCCAGATGCATTGATTTGGGGTCCCTAATATGAATGTGGAATCCTCTGTGGCCGGAAAATGTTGTCTGAACATGTTCTTCTTTAAATCCAAACTCTGGCTCAAGGAATTCGTTCCAAAGTCTCCAAGCTTGACCTTGAATAGTCTCAATCATTAACGGGAAATCGTTATCACTCACTCCCGGAAGATGGTCTCCATCTAGATCGAAGATTAGATCGGCGCCAAGCCATCCCTTTTCTATCATTTTTCCCCTTGAAGGGTCCTGGTAGTAAGCTGTACTATGAAAGCATGAATGTGGCGATCTAGTACGGAGAAATGACTGAAGCGCCGTCTTGTCTGAAAAGGCAGTGTGTCTAATTGGTGGAGCTCCCCCCCAAGGAATGAACATCCATTCTCGATTTCTTAGTCTTGGAGGTGTCCAAATAGATTCAATATCCAAGGAATCGTAGTAGTCTGAAAATCGAAGAGCGAACCTGCTCCAACCCTCGGCCATGTTACCTATGTTTGCAGTCGGGAAATAAGTTTTCAATCAATCTAGTTTCAAACCTTCGACTTCCTTCGCATCTGAAGAAGAAGAAGCTCCTGTTTTTTCAACATAAGCCTCCCAACATACGTACTCATTATCCAAAACTATAGCTTCAGAGAACTTGAGTGCCTTTCCAGTAATGGCACAAACTGGACCTAATTGGCCGGATGCAGTAGATAGCTTACTAGGGTCTGGCATATTTTTTACCCGTTCTGTCATCATTATTCATGATTACGTGGCAGAAATCACAAAGCAAATGCATTTCAACCAAATAGCAGTCGAAAGCACATGGAAGAAGGCATGACTAAGGTTAGGATTGGGCATTCTCCCGATCCGGATGATGCATTCATGTTCCATGCTCTCACAGAGAGATCATTTGATACTCAAGGTAGAGTATATGAGCATGCCCTGGTAGATATCGATACCCTCAACTCTCATGCTGAAAAGGGTGATTTCGAAGTATCTGCATTGAGCATACACTCATATCCAAATGTATCAGATAAATATGCGCTGATGAATTGTGGAGCCTCGATGGGCGAGGGTTATGGGCCGATTCTAATATCTAATAGAGAAATGACTATTGAAGAAGTTAGGCAGTGTGTGATAGCGGTTCCTGGTAAGAGTACCAGTTCATATCTAGCGTTAATATTGGCAATTGGTGAAGTTAAAACGAAAGAGGTCCCTTTTGATGAGATTCTTCCAAAAGTAATGAATGGTGAATTAGATGCAGGAGTAATAATTCACGAAGGACAGCTGACTTGGAAAGCAGAAGGCGCCGAGCTTGTTATTGATCTTGGACAGTGGTGGAGAGAAGAAACAGGTCTCCCGCTTCCATTGGGGGGCAATATAGTTAGGAGGGATCTTGGAATGAAATTGTGTGAATCCATATCTTCAGACATCAAGAAGAGTATCGAGTACTCACTTTCAAATCCAGATACAGCACTGGAATTCGCAAGAAAGTGGGGGAGAGGAATAGATGCAGAAACAAATGAGAAGTTTGTCAGAATGTATGTTAACCAGAGAACGCTTGATTATGGCGAAGACGGTAGAAAGGCTGTTAGGATTTTTCTTGAAAGAGGAAAAGAAATTGGACTAGTCAGGGAAGACTTTGACGCAAGTAAAATTGAGTTCATAGGTGAGTGAGAATATTAGTGAAAAACCAGATGTAAGCGAGTTTGGCTCTGTTGACCCGGCTCCTGCAAGCGACTTCAAAGAAGTAGTGAAATTACGGGATATTTTATGTGACGAGGAAGAGAGAATGTTCCAAAGAATGAGGTCATTGTTCGCTTTGAGGAACATTGGAGGGGGTGAAGCTGTTGATTCTCTAGCAGAAGCTTTCAGCTCGGAGTCTGCCTTACTCAAACATGAAATTGCCTATGTCCTTGGTCAGATGCAAGATGATAGAGCAGTACCATGTTTGATTGAAAGACTGGAGGACTTGGAAGAAGATTTGATGGTCAGACATGAGGCTGCAGAGGCTCTGGGGGCAATAGGAAACAGGACTGCAATGTCTACTTTGGAGAAATTCGTAAATGATGAGCAGGCAGTAATTGCAGAATCTTGCGAGGTTGCAATAGATCTTCTAAACTGGGTTTCAGGGAAGAGACTTGATTATTCGTGATTATTAACTCCCAACCATGAGCCCTCTGCAGAAATCCCGTAGACGCTTTCAAGGAAATGATTGAGTCCTCTAATTGATTCATTTTCGAGCTTATTGGACACTTCGGACTGAAAATATTCCTCAACTCTTTTGGTAGAAAGTCCGACTTTTTTTGATGCCGAAGCTATGACTGTCCTCCTTACCTCGGAGTCGGATAAAAAAATTTCATATTGAGCGATCATAGCGTTACAGGCCTCGATGACTTTTTGTTGCGGTGAGTCTTTTCTTGCGGCGAATACTCCGAAAACCATAGGTAAACCTGTTAATTTGGACCATTCCCTTCCTAAATCCATCTTTACCAAGTCAGGATACTGGAGAGATGCGGAAATAGCCCTATCTCCGATTATCAATGCCCCATCACATCTTTCGAGCATAGAGTCGATATCAGGGCCCATCTCTACGAGTCTGGGGTCAAGTTTTCTATTTTTCAAGATCCACTGCATCAGCATTCTCGAAGTAGAAGAGTCTGATGGCAATGCAATATCTCTCATTGAATCAATATCCCTATTTCCAAACAGAAGTACAGAACCGACCTTTTCCCTTCCGACTATCCCGATATTAGGAAGAAGATCCAGTTCGTCATGATGGAGTGCGAAATCTGCAGTAGGAATTGGGGCTGTAATACAATCCCTCCTCAGCAAATGTCCTGTCAACCATGATGGAGGGGCTGCCAAAACGTTCCACTTTTCCCCAATACTATGGAATACAGGATCACAATTGATGAATGATACTCTGCCCAGAACGTTCTCCCAAGACATTTCAATCACTTGCCACTATTGGGAGAGACCAAGTGAGGTTTTCTGGTTCAGATTCTATGTTCTTGAAAGAAGAGTATGTTGAGTCTCGCTTTACCGGACTCAGTCCAGATGAGACGATCAGCCTTGCCAATTTTTTTCCATCATAATCAACTCTAGTCTCGCTACCAGCTTCATGCATGATCTCTTCATGGCCTACTGTACCATCTATATCATCTGCTCCAGAATTAATTGCTATAGATGCAAGGTGATCGCCAATGTTCATCCTGTAGGCTTTAATGTGAGGAATATTATCAAGCATTATCCTAGACAAGGAGATTACCCTAATTATTTCATCTGCGCTTGCCAATCTAGCTTCTGGGAGTCTGGTGTTGTCCTTAAGGAAAGGATAAGGGACGAAGCACTGGAAGCCCGAAGATGAGTCCTGTTGAATTCGGAGTTTATCCAAATGAGAAACCCTATCTTCGATTGACTCAATTGTCCCGAAAAGCATTGTACAATTTGTGGGAATACCCAAAGAATGGGCAATCTCATGTATTTCGAGATACTCTGATGAAGTCTCTTTACCTCTGCAAATCCTATCGCGGATTTTATCGACAAGGATTTCAGCCCCCCCTCCAGGGAGGGAATCTAAACCTGCATTTTTCAGTATTCTGAGAGTTTCGGTAACTGAAATCCCAGACTTTGTAGAAAGATGTTTTACTTCTACAGCAGTTAGGGATTTAATACTGATATGGGGAAATTTCTTCTTTGACATCTCGTATATTCTGACATAGTTGTCAACGGTCCATTCTGGATGAAGGCCTCCTACTGCATGGACTTCATCGATTATATCGGAAAATGGACTAATCCTAGATATAAATTCCTCAGGAGATAGGGAATAAGCATCTTCGCTCCTAGCACCTCTTCTAAATGCACAGAACCTGCATGCAAGAACGCACACATTAGTAGTGTTAACATGAAGATTCTCATTGAAAAAAATATTTTTTCCGAATCTAGACATTTTTATTGAGTCTGCAAGAGATGCTAGAGCAGGAAGAGATGCATCTCTGTACAACTCCACCCCTAGTTCGTTTGGAACTCTTTTATCTTCCAATATTATTGAAAGAGTTTTAGATAGTAATGGATCGTTTTCAACAGAAATTGGGACAGGAAAATCAGCGAGGTTTGCTCGCCAATCGGAATCTGAGAAGTATTTCGGCATCATCTTCAATATTGTCGAAGTAAAGGTATGATTTGAACCACTCTCCTACTAGTTTAGAAATTACACATTGAAAACTATCAATAGCCCCGAGTTGTCACTTCAAATCATGGGCGTGGTTGCGAACCAGAGTCACGATGAGCTTAATGAAATGGCTAGAATGTGCCGAATAGACATCCTGAAGATGACACATGCAGCCAAATCAGGTCACCCAGGTGGTTCACTATCAGCAATAGATGCCATGGTCGCACTATACGGGACTGATTTTCGATTCGATACTAGCAATCCCGATTGGTCTGATCGCGATCGATTCATAATGAGTAAAGGACATGCAAGTCCTGCAATGTATTCCCTTCTACATCAGATCGGAATTCTTGAAGAAAAGGATATTCTTGGTTTTAGGACTCTTGGTTCTGTGTGTCAAGGCCACGTAGATATGGCCTGGACTAAGGGTATTGATTTTTCTGCGGGAAGTCTGGGTATGGGACTTTCTTTCGGATTGGGCTGTTCCATTGCAGCAAAGATGGACTCCAGTGAAAGAAGGATTTGGGTAATGTTGGGAGATGGAGAGACCCAAGAAGGACAGATTTGGGAAGCAGCAATGGCAGCATCATATCACAATGCTTCCAACCTAAGGGTAATTGTTGACAGAAATAGAATACAAAATGATGATTTCATGGAAGTTCAGATGGAAGTTGGTAACATCGGAGAAAAATTCGCTTCCTTCGGCTGGAATGTTTTGGAAGTAGATGGTCACAACATCCCTGAACTAATTGGGGCAATAAACTGGGCCAATCAGAATGAGTCGTCGCCTAGTGCCATTATTGCACATACGATAAAGGGCAAGGGGGTTTCATTCATGGAAGACAATCCCTCATTCCATGGAAAGGCCCCAAATGATCAGGAGTTAGAAATTGCTTTGGAGGAACTGGCATGAGTGCTCCGTCAGGAGGAGGTGCTTCCAGGGATGGATATGGGAGGGGGCTCCTAAGATTGGCTCAAGACGAGAGGGTGGTTGTCTTAGAAGCTGACCTTGGCAAATCTACCAAATCATGCCACTTTAGAGATGATTTTCCTGATAGAACAGTTTCCCTAGGTATTGCCGAGCAGAATATGATGCTAGTAGCCGCTGGATTGGCTTCTTCGGGCAAGATTCCCTTTGCTAGCACTTTCGCAATTTTTACAGAGAGAGCGTTCGAACAAGTTAGGAATGGAATTGCTAGACCGGGACTTTCTGTACATATCTGTGGTAGCCATGGGGGAATCCATACTGGTAGCGACGGAAGCAGTGCTCAATCAATTGAAGATTTGGGGATCTACAGAACAATTCCAAAAATGACAGTCATTCACCCTTGTGATGATTATTCAGCGGAAGAGCTCACGGTAAAGCTGCTTGAAAATAAAGGCCCATCATACATGAGGACTGCAAGAAATAAAACATCAAGGATATATGATAAAGACTCAGTCAGGAATTTGGAAATTGGGAAGGGCAGCACCATTATTGATGGGAGTGATGTGGCAATCATTTCGTGTGGAGTGATGGTAGAGAGGTCCATCGAAGCTGCAAGAATATTAAATGAAGAAGGAGTAGATTGTGCAGTAGTTGATATGCATACAATTAAGCCACTGGATTTAGGGCTATTATCAGATTTGGTAGAAAAGTGTGGTTGCCTAGTTACAGCAGAAGATCACTCCGCAATTGGGGGACTTGGGGGTGCAATTTCAGAGTGGACCGCCAAGAATAACCCCATTCCCGTAGAAATGGTCGCAGTAAATGATAGATTTGGTGAGAGTGGCGGGACCTCGGAGCTAATGACTATGATGGGATTAGACGTAAATTCCATATGTTCGGCTGTTAGGAAATCGATAAACCGTAAGAATGTGCAATAATTGAGTTCATTATGGGGTTCATTTCATAGGGGTATGGATTGCGAGAATCTATCGTTATGCCCGATCCAGACGCAGTGAGGAGGCTTCTTTCAGGTGAGATTAACCCCGAGGAGATAGAAAGTGATTCCGGACTTTATTCTATGGCAGAGAGGATTTATGGTAGCGAAGTTCTAGAAGAAATGGGCGTATTAGCGCCAGAGATTTCAACTGTTGAACTACACCCTGATACTACTCCAATTACAAGCGATATTAGCTTACCTGATTTTCAACCAATTATTCCTCTGAATAAAGCGAGTGATTCTTCAATTCGTGGTAGACCCAGATATTTACTAATTTTAATCGGATTATTTGGCTCAATATTCGTACTGTATAATATGGCATTCGGACTTGGTTCTGTACTATGCTCCACAGGAGTTGCTGATATGAAGGAAATATGCAATGACGAATACGGACAAACAAAGTTAGTTTTTACAGAAGGTTATTCATGGGATGCGATCCACCAAATAGAAGCGTGGGTTGAACCAATGGATTCACCTCTTCTTGGAGATATCATTTTTCTAGGCCTTTGTATCTCAATGATTTTAATAGGATTAATTTGGAGGAAAAGATTAGTACATCCTAGCCAAGAACTGCCTCTTAGTGGTTAGATTTCCAGTAATAACACATGGCTTTTGAGAGTCAAAGTCGCTATCACATTCCCCTAGAAGAGTGAGGCCTGTTTTCTTTTCGAGAATCTCGGCATCTGAGTCATTACCTGAGAATGGGAGCTCGTAAACTATTCCATCCTCAATTTCATCTTCGATTGATCCCTTGTGAGAAATATTCTCTAAAGGAAATGGTTTCACTAGTTCCGAAACCAATTTCTCAGCTCTTAATCTAAGCTCATCCGATACAGATTCTAGTAGCTCTATTATTTTGCTCGGAGCATCATCTAATTTTACTTCCACCTTTCCCCCAGTCCTCAATGATACTATACATTTGCCAGAAGCTAGATCTCTTGGCCCCAATTCCACCCTTAGGGGTGCACCCTTAATTTCCCAGTCGAAGTGTTTTACGCCCGGTCTGACATCTCTGACATCTAATTCTACTCTTATACCAAGATTTTGCAGTCGCTCAGATAAATTTTCTACCGCCGTAATTACATTTGGATCGGAGTGAGCTGCTATTGGCATTACTATTACCTGGAATGGAGCAACTGATGGTGGCATGATTAGGCCATTATCATCGCCATGCATTCCGACTACTGCCCCCAATAGCCTCTCCGACATTCCAAATGTTGTCTGATGGCAAGATTTGGTTTCTCCCCCCGAGTCTTCGTAAGTTAGGTCGAAGGCATCTGCCCATTGATCGCGATAGTGATGGTAGGTTGCAACCTGAAGTGTTCTTCCGTTGGGCATCACAACATCTGCTGCTTTGGTATACCAAGCACCAGGAAATGTATCCCAAACCGGCCTCCTACACACTATTGAAGGGAGACATAATTCTCGTAAAATTCTTCGAACCATTTCAGCATCCTCTTCGATCTGCGAATCGGCACCCTTTTCATCTGCGTGTACTGTATGGGCCTCAAAGAAATGTATTTCTCTAACTCGGATGAAGGACCTAGTTTGCTTTGTTTCATAACGGAAAGTATTGACGATTTGAAACGTCTTAAGAGGCAAGTCAGCATGACTTCGTACCCAAAGAGAGAACATTGAATACATCGGAGTCTCAGATGTTGGCCTTAGAAACATAGGGACTTCCAACTCATTTTCTCCCCCGTGAGTAACCCAATAGACTTCTTTCTTGAATCCTGATTCTTCTTCATCCAATCTGAGATCTGAGGGATCTACCCCCGCTTCCCTTGCTGCCTTAAGCCTCGAAACCAGAATATTCTCTTTATCCAATAAGTCCTCAGGCACTAGCAAAGGAAAGCGATACTCCTGATGTTTAGTCCTCCTCATCTCAGACCTTGCAAGGGAATCAATCAGACTCATGGCTGAAAGGCCATAAGGCTTCCAGACATCCATTCCCTTAATCGGATATCTTTTGTCCACTAAATCGGCTATCTCGACAATTGATGGGTACCATGAGTTAAAATCAGACTTTGAAGGGATTCCCCTTTTGGCCTTAGACGGTCTTGACACAATGAGGGCCCCTGAGGCAAGCCGCTTGAATTATTCGTTCAATTATTACTTAATTCTCTGAAATCATCGATTCAAGATTATTACATAACTCCTCTAGAGTGGTTATTTCCGTTACCTCATTATTTGGAAAAACAATACGGCACCTAAGTAGGGACTTTTCAGAGGCTTCAGAAATTAGGTTTGCTACGACTGCATGCAATCCATACTTCGAGATAAGGTCTGAAGCTCTGGGGATCAGATTCTCGCTATTAGAGTCGTCCTCAAGCTTGAATCCTATTCTTGTTGAACCACTAGTATACTCTGTAAGGGCGCCGAGGTGTTTTGCTGAAGGGTATAATGAAAGATTCCATTTGTCATCACCGCTTTTCCTCTTTCCTGGTTCTTTTTCAGGTTGATAATCTAGTACAGCTGCTGAATGAATCCAGAATCTTGGAGGATTACTTGATGATGCTAAATCAATACAAATTTCAAGCATTTTGTCTGGAGTAGAAGATTTTCTTATATCTGGTAGGACGAAACTTGGTTCATAATGCGTCTCTCCAACAACACAAATGACATCATGGCCCATTCTGAAAAGGTGTTCTGCGATTGACCACCCGGTTCTTCCACTAGATGAGTTCTGGATAAAACGAACGGAGTCTATTGGAGATTTGGTAGCCCCGAGAGTTATAGCTATTCTATTTCTTAGAGGTAATTTAGAGTTCATTATGTGGCAAAGTTTTGCGACTATTGAAACTGGATCTGGTTGTTTTCTCCTATCCTCAACTGAATCCGACAAAAAGATTTCAACGCCTTTTTTTGAAGCTGATTTCAGCAATTCATCCGTTACTGGATCGTCAAAAAGATCGTTGTGCATCGAAGGAACAAATAACGTAGGGATCTCCTTTCCAGAAGCCGCGGAAAGAGACATGAGAGCAGGCGAATCGATTATCCCATGGACGAACTTGGCAATTGTGTTCCTGGTGGCTGGTGCTAGGAGAACAGCGTCGAATGAGTCTAATTGTGCCATTTTATGGTTCCATTCCTTAGTAAGAGAAACTCTCCCAGCGCCCCAGGATACCGCTAAAGGAGAAATGATTTTCTCAGCAGACTTAGTCATTATAGGATAGACTGATCCTCCATGTCTTCTAATTTCTCTAGAGATTTTTATTGACTCAGTTGCTGCGATTCCTCCTGAGATAACAAGAGCTATTTTTTTATCATTTAGACAATCACTTATCCTATCCACGCCAGTATCTTTGGTCTTAGACATTTCATACACCATAACAGATTTCAATTTCCTCAAAGAGATTCCAGAGCAATTGCTATCCCCATTCCCCCTCCGATACACATTGTTGCAATGGCTCTTCTCTTTCCAGTTCTTTTCAATATGCTTGCGGCTTTACAGGATATTCTTGCACCAGAGGCCCCAAGAGGATGCCCTATGGAAATGGCTCCTCCGTCGATATTCACCTTATCTGGATCAAGCTCCAATTCTCTGATACAAGCAATACTTTGGGAAGAAAATGCCTCATTAATTTCGAAGATATCTACCTCGGATGAGTCCCAACCAGTCCTTTGAAGAACTTGCCTAGTAGCTGAAATAGGCCCAAGCCCCATTAGATCTGGTTTACATCCAGTTACTGCGGCTGAAACTATGGCCGCTAACGGATTCAAGGAATTTGTCTCCGCAAATTCTTCACTACAAATCAATGCAAATACTGCTCCATCAGTTAGAGGCGAGGACGTGGCAGCTGTAACAGTACCATTTTCAGAAAAGGCTGGTTTCAACTTAGACATTGATTCAAGCGAAGTATCAGAACGTATACAGCCATCTACTTCTATGGTTCCAGATTCAGATAAAATTCTTACTAGCTCTTGCCGGAAGTGTCCATTTGAAGATGCAATAGATGACTTATTGTGAGATTCTAAGGCGAATATCTCCTGATCTATTCTAGAAATGGAGTATAGATTAGCGACATTTTCTGCAGTTTCGCCCATGTTGATGTATGCATTGGGATATTCAACCTCCAGAGTCGGATGTGGACTCCAATTGAAACCTCTCCTTTTCACTCTGGACATAGATTCAATGCCTCCAGTCAAAAAGCACTGACCCCAACCTGAAGAAATACTAGATACAGCAGACAAAATTGCCTGCATGGAAGACCCGCAGAGACGATTAATTGTATGTCCTGGTACCTGATGTGGAAGTTCGCCCAGGAAAGACATAATGCGGCCTATGTTGTAACCTTGTTCTCCCTCGGGGTATGCACAACCAACAATAATGTCATCGATTAGAAGGGGGTCGAAGTCAAACTCCATTAGTAGTTCTCTGAGTACCTGAGATGCCAATTCATCCGGTCTGACTGTGGAAAGCTGGCCTTTGTGGGCCCTAGTAAAAGGCGACCTCTTCCAATCTGCAATTACGGCCCTCATATTTACTCGTCAGGCTATCAGGACATAACGATTGCCAGAAACCAATCCAACTAGTGACCGAGGGGTTCATGAGTAATCTACCCCGGCGATCTACTATGATTAAAGAGTGCTTGATGAATGGATGCATCCGCTATTTCTCAGATGATGATCTATGTCCAGCGTGTAATGCTGAGGGTAAGTTTGTTATGAGTACGAGGGAGAGGGATAGTATGGCTAGGAAACTAGCATTAGTACTAAGGCATGCTCCAGAAAAATTCGAATTGGAAATGGATATTAACGGATGGATAGACGTAAGAGATATTGTAAGGAAATTCAAGGATGGCAGGAGAAGGCAGCATTGGCTGAGGCCTCATCATCTCTCTGCTATTTCTGAGACTGATCCAAAAGGTAGGTATGAGGTGAGGGGGAACATGATGAGGGCTACCTACGGCCATACTGTGGAAATTGAGTTGGACCTCCCATCGACGGACATTCCAGACTCACTATACTATCCATGCGATCCAGAAGAGTCTGGGAACTTACTTGAAGTTGGAATTAGCCCAGGAGATAGATCCCATGTACATCTCTCTGCGAGTATCAGATCTGCTGCTGAAGCAGGAAGATTCCACCATAAGGATCCTTCAATAATCGAAGTTGATACCGCTAGAATGACGGCTTCTGGGGAGACAATTTGGCATGCAGGTGTAACTGTATACTTGACTGAAAGTGTAGCAGGCGAATATCTCTCATTGGTCGGGCCAGATGATCCCGAGCTTTCCCTTCTAAGAGAGTCTTGGCTCGAAGAAGAGTGATTAGAATTCTCCGCAAACAGGACAAAAATCCAGATCGTTGGACTTGATGGCCCCACATATGTGGCACTCTCCGCTCTTTGTAGTTGGTTTGACTTCAGAATTACTCTTTGCCCTTACAGGATCTTCTCTGTAGACAAATGGCGAGGAGGGTGGCTTCTCCAGATTCTCCAAAATTCCTCTGTATCTTATTGTTTCTGAAATAGCGATATCTATCTGTAAAAGGCGCCTTTCTCTTTCTCCTTTATCCTCAATGGAAGATGCTTCGGCCAATTCTGACTGAAGCCACCTTTGGAATCTCTCAATCTCGGAAGTACTTTCCACGGACCTACCAACGAGTACTACTGATTAAATCTGTGTGCAGTTTTTTGAAAATATTAGAATATGAGAGTACTGACCTAGGTACTACATGCATCCAAGAGTTGTGATCAAGCTAGGAGGGGGATTGATCACAAATAAAGGAAAAATGAAGACGTTCGATGAGGAAAATATGGAAAATCTGGCTAAGGTCATCTCAAATATTTCAAGTCTAGGATTTGCCATAGTTTTGGTACATGGTGCTGGCTCATTCGGCCATCTTATGGCCAAGAAGTGGGCTATTGCTGGGGGCGTAGAGTCTGCAATTTCTAGAGAACAAAGAGAGGCAGTCAATGTGATTAGATCCGATATGAGAGAGCTATCTTCTATGGTAGCATTCAGACTAGAGATGGAGGGTTTGCTGAGCGAAAGTTTTCCTCCCTCAGAATGGGCAGAGGGTACTGGAAGTGACTTCCGAGGAGAGTTGGGTGTGTTTGAGAGAAGCATTGATCAACCAATCCCAATAACATTCGGCGATGTAGTCGAAACAGGAAATGATCTAGAGTTTGGAATTCTATCTGGAGATGACTTAATGCTTAGAATTTCAAAGGAAATACCTGGTGTGACTCATTCCATTTTTCTGATTGGAGATGCACCTGGAGTAATGACTGCCCCCCCTGACGAGGAAGGTTCTGAACTTATAGAGCAGTGGAGTAGCAATTCTGAAATCAGGTCAAACCATGATGAGGAAATTGATGTAACGGGGGGCATATCATTGAAGATAGAAAGGGCGGCCATGATCTCTGAGTATGTGGACGATGTCTGGATAATTGATGGAAGAAAACCAGAAAGAATCCTCGAATTGTTTGAGGATGGAGAAACTATGGGCACTAGAATAGTGCTCGGTTGAGTCTTCATATACGAACTCCACTCCCATGCATATATGACGGATGGAATTCACGATCTAAATGATCACGACTCAATACAGTCTGAGATGATGGGGGAAATGTGTCTAGTTGTGGACAAGAATGACGAAGTGGCTGGATCGTCATCGAAATTGTCTTGCCACCGCGGAGAAGGGATTCGCCATAGAGCATTCAGTGTCCTCATTTTTGATAGTGAGTCTAGATTACTAATACAAAAAAGAGCTAGTGAAAAAATCACATTCCCTGGAGTATGGGCAAACAGTTGTTGTAGTCATCCTCTGGATATTGAATCCGAAAAATTTGGAGAAAGGGGTGTGGAGAACGCTGCAAAAAGGAAGCTGGAACAGGAATTAGGGATTTCTACGGACATAACAGATAGCTGGGATTTTCAACATATTGGAAGGATGGAGTATTCATGTCGATGGGACGAGGAATGGATTGAGAGGGAGATTGATTACATCATGGTTGTTTTCGCTGATGTAGAGGTTGCCCCCAATAGTAATGAGATTTCGGAAGTCAAATGGGTCAATAAAGAAGAAATCCTGAGGATGATGGATGGAGAGGGAGAATGGGCTGAACAAGTTATTGCCCCATGGTTTAGACTAATTTGGGAAAACTACGCTCTTCCAAAGGAGTCTGTCCCTGAATTGATGACAAATAAGAAAAGTGAGAGTATAATCTACTGCGGGGAGGTTACTATGAGCGGCAATTCTGTAATCCCCGGTCAGGCCCTTCTTGACGCTCTTACCGAGCATCGAGATATAGTAGAAGCGGAAATTTTGGATAGTATTAGCAAGATGTCTCAGAAAACACTATTTCAAGCAATGACTCACCTTTTCAGGGGCGGAGGTAAAAGACTTAGAGCGATACTACCAAGACTTGTGGGCGAGGCTGTTGGGGGTGCGAATAAGGGGCACTACACCTTAGGCGCCTCGATAGAAATTATTCACAACTTTACACTTATTCATGATGATATTATCGATCAGGATCCTATCAGAAGAGGCCTTGACGCGGTTCATGTCGCCTTTGACGATGCTACCGCAATCAATGCGGGTGATGCGATGCTCGCTGTGGGATTTGAAATTCTCGCAGAATCCAAAGATATTCCAGAGGAATATTTGGGCCAATTGATTACATCAATAGGGGAAATGGTCAGAAAGGTTGCAGCCGGTCAGCAGGAAGACATTGAGTTTGAAGCGAGGAATGAAGTTTCGGAAGATGAGTACATCAGAATGATCGCAGGGAAAACTAGTGCCATGTTTGAGACATGTGCTAGGACAGGAGCTATTCTGGCAAATGCAGATAGTGGTTCAATCAGCAATATGGCTGAATGGGGCCTGAACCTAGGCCTATGTTTTCAGTTAATGGATGATCTGATCGACATCACGGGCGATACCGAGACGCTTGGAAAGCCGGCAGGATCGGATATACTACAAGGAAAAATGACCTTGATTGCCATTCATGCCTTGAAATCCGATGCTGAGCTCTCTAATTTCAAAAAATTATTTGGCGAAGGAAAGGGCTCAGATGTAGAGTTAGCAAAGGCTGTAAATGAGCTAGAAGAGAGTGGTTCTATCGACTATGCAAGGGATAGGGCACTACATCATCATTCGATTGCTCATTCTTGTCTGAACAAGTTAGGAAATAGTAATGCTGTAAATATTCTAAGGGAATTGACGGACTTCCAATTGATTAGAATTAGCTAATCAATCAGTGTATTGCGCCTCTCCAGGAATTTCTTCTTTCAATCCCTTTCTCTCCCTTATTTCACCCACGGTCTTATGAAACAGTTCTATGGGGACTTGTTCGTAGCCAGCATTCTCGGTATTCCAAACTGCTCTTCCCTGGGTTGCAGCCCTGATATCATTAGAGAAACCGAATGACTCTGCAACGGGCATTTTCCCAATTACGCAGGTGACCTCTCCGTCAACGGGCATATCCTCAATGACCCCTCTCCTAGTAATCAATTGTCTAGTAATGCCCCCAGCCCACTCCGTGGGAGCATCAATTCTGATCTTTTGAATTGGTTCGAAGAGAACGGAATTAGATCTCAGGAGGGCTCCCTTCATTGCATTCCTGACTGCAGGGATAGTCTGAGCAGGTCCCCTGTGAATTGCGTCTTCGTGGAGCTTGGCATCAACTAGCCTCATCATCACCCCGGTAAGTGGCTCGTCGGCTATTGGTCCCTTCTTGCATACGTCGTTGAATGCTTCAATGATTAGTTCCCTCGTTTCATGGAGGTTCTGAATACCCTTTGTGTCGTTGACTAGAACTGTAGTGGCATTGATGGCGTATATCTTCCTCATCAGATCCTTATCCATTCCAAGCTCGCCGAACTTATTACCGACCTCCTTGGCATCCTTGGTCCTAACTGGGCCGTCTCCCAAATCGCCCTCTCTCAACGCGTTGATTACATTCTCTGGAAGTTGCTCTACCTCCACATAGAATCTGTTGTGCCTGTTTGGAGACTTGCCCTCGAAGGGCCTGCCCTTGTTGTCACTTCCAATAGACTCCCTGTAAACTACTATCGGATTACTCTGGTTTACTTTGATGCCCTGTTCTTCCTCCAGTCGATAAATTGTTATCTCGAGGTGAAGTTCCCCCATTCCAGAGAGTAATGCCTCACCAGTCTCATGGTTTGTATCTACTGAAAGTGATGCGTCTGATTTGGCTAGACTCCGTAGTGCGCCAATGAATTTGGGCAGATCCTTCATTGATTTTGGCTCAATTGCTACCGTAACTACGGGCTCTGAGTAGTGTCTAATAGCCTCGAATGGGGTCTCGTCCTTGTCTCTTGAAATTGTGACACCTGCAGCAGCGCTCCTTACTCCAGTCAATGCCGCTATGTTGCCTGCTGAAACTCCAGGAACCTGAATCCTGTCGCCACCCACCATCATGCTAACTTGCTGAACTCTCTCAGCCTTGCCGGCTCCACTTGCCCAAACAGTCTCTCCCTGCTTTATTGTCCCCGAATATACTCTTCCAACGGCTACCTCGCCTGCATGGGGGTCCATCCAAATCTTGGTAATCATAAGGGAAAGTGGCCCATCCGCATCGCAACTAATCATCGATTTACCCGTATCGGTATCTAATTCTCCCTGCCAGATATTTGGAATCCTGTATTCCTGGGCTATGAGGGGAGATGGTAGCTTCTCAACAGCCATGTCTAAGAGAACTTCGTGCACTGGTGCCTTCTTGGCTAACTCCTTCTGTTGCTCATTGTTACAGTATTCGAAAATCTCAGGGAAGTTTACCCCAGTCTTCTGCATAAATGGGACAGTGATGCCCCAATTGTGGTATGCAGAACCGAAAGCAACAGTACCCTTAGCAACATCTACCTGCCAATCGGTCTTGTGCTGTTCGGGTGCGAAGGTCCGAATCAAAGCGTTTACCTTGATTATTTGCTCTTGAAACCTTGCCATCATATCTTCTGGGGTTACCTGGAGTTCGTTGATTAGTCGGTCAACCTTGTTGATGAATAGGACTGGTCGCACTTTCTCCTTCAATGCCTGTCTGACCACAGTCTCGGTCTGAGGCATGGCCCCCTCCACCGCGCAGGTAAGTATGATACACCCATCGACAGCCCTCATTGCACGTGTTACGTCCCCTCCAAAATCAACGTGCCCGGGGGTATCGATCAGATTGATCAAGTAGTCTTCGCCCTCTACGCTGTGCACCATAGAAGCACTTGCAGCATTAATTGTGATGCCACGAGCACTTTCTTGGTCATCGAAGTCAAGAACTCGCGACTTGCCTGCCAGCTCCTCCGACATCATTCCTGCGCCTGCAATCAAATTGTCTGAGAGTGTAGTTTTTCCATGATCGATATGAGCCGCTATGGCTAGATTTCGAATTCTCTCCCTTTCATGCATAACCTCTGTGGCACGCTTAATGTTGTCTTCCTTACGACCCATATTCTCACTCCGATAAATTGCCGACCTGAAAACGGTTCATAAAGACGATTGAGTAGTTTACTGAATATGCCGTGAAGGAGCGGACTTTCCATCATCTCGCGGAGGAAGCAATTCTTTCTACTTCGTGCCTTTTCCCAACTGCAAAAGAGTTGACGTCCCCCTCAGAAGCTTTAGAAATCTCTGAAATTATCCCCTCAGTAAGTGACTTCTTGCTCTTTATAGTCGCTGAAGCTGCTCCTATGGCTAGGTTCCTCAGTGCCAGGTCAAGACGGCGACTCGGAGAGGAGTCTACAGCCTTAGGTTGGCTTACAGCCCCAATCCTGACTCTTGTTGTCTCCTCGCATGGAGCTGCTTCAGTGATGGCATCGATGAATTTTTGCAGGGGATTTACCCCGCTCTTAGAATTCATGATATCGAAAGCGTCTTCAAGGGATTTCGCACAATATTGCTTCTTACCGCTGTTCTTACCAGAACGCATCAGATTATTGATGAATCTCTCAGTAACTGAAAGATCCTGTTTACCGAACCATGCATTAGCGTGTCGGCCGCCAGTGTGAGGGGCACCTATCATCTTCAGATTGATGTATCGGGAAATTCCTGGATCTCTACAAACTACTTCACTAGCATCCCACTTCCCAAAAACCATAGTACCGATTCCAGCTATAGGGACCTCTTCCTCGACTTCCTCAGTCGGTGTTTCAACGATTTCATCCTGTTCTTCCAACTAATCACCCCTTACCTGATTGGCTTTTCCTTTCTACCGCGGACCATTTCGTCAAGAGAAACACCATTGACTTTAATCACCTTATACCTAACTCCAGGAAGATCGCCGTAAGATCGTCCCTTGCTTCCCCCAATTCCTTCTACCATTACTTCATCATGTTCGTCGATAAATGATATAGCTCCGTCACCAGGAGCGAATGCAGTAAGTCTATTCCCAGTTCTGATTAGGCTAATTTTTACTGCCTTCCTAATTGCGGAGTTTGGCTGTTTGGCTTCGAAACCTACCTTCTCTATCACAATACCCTTTGCCTGGGGGCTACCCCTCAATGGGTCATGCTTCAGAACTCCGCCGTGCTTTCTCTTTGCCTGACGGTTTCGAAACTGCCTTTCTTTCCAACGGTACCTCTTACGATCTGACTTCATCTTCGAACCGGAGAATAGGCCTCGTCCCAAGTGTATACCTCAAAATGACGACTTGGCGAACTGCCCTCCATTTATGATACTGACGGGTATAATCATGAATGTAGCACGCCAGAGTATGATTTTGAGCCAACATTCAAGCGGCTTAGTTTTCTAGGACATAATATGGGGTTCAGAGAACTGGTCGAAGGTAGTATGATCATTGACGGTCCAACTAGTGTCGATTTTCAAATCAGAGAGGCGTCAGAAGCGAATGGAAATGCTCCTATTGTCTTCAACAAAATCAAAGAGGTTCCAGGCCATAGAGTGGCAATAAACATCCTCACTAGAAAAAGACTCTGTGAATCGTTTGGAATTTCTCCCGGTGAATTGATTGATATTCTTTCTTGGGCTATGGATAATCCTGTTGATCCGCAAATTATCGACTCTAGTGAAGCTCCAGTATTAGAGAATACAATGTCGGCCGTAGACCTAGAGTTGATGCCGATTCCATGGCATTATCCGGAGGATGGAGGTAGGTACCAGTCTTCGTCTATAATTATCGCACAGTATGCGGGACAAAGAAACACCTCATTTCACAGGCAATTAACTAAGGGCAATAGGGAGACTTGTGTTAGGTTAGTTCCCCGTCACCTGAGGACTATGGTGGATAGTGCAGAGGAGTCTGGGCATCATGTAGATATTGCAGTGGTAAATGGTCCTGATCCCGTGGTACTTCTTGCTGGAGCGATGTCATTCGATGAGCCGCTGGATGAGTTGAAAGTTGCCGCCGCACTTCACCAAAGGATATACAATACTCAATTAAAGATTGTAGAGTTGAACAATGGGGTCATGGTTCCTGCGGAGGCAGAATACGCTATGGAGGCGAGGATAACCGATAGAAGAGGCGAGGAAGGGCCCTATGTGGACATTACCGGCACAGTAGATGATATTAGGCTTGAGCCTATTATTGAATATGATGCAATTCACCATAGGAGCGCGCCAATATTCCATGCCCTAATTCCTGCCGGAGTTGAGCACATGACGCTGATGGGGATGCCCAGAGCCCCCACTATCAAAACCGCAGTCTCGAAGGTCGTGGATTGTTCTGATGTTTACCTTACCGAAGGTGGCAGTGGTTGGCTTTCTTCCGTCGTTCAGATCAATCCTAAGAATGAGGGCGATGGAATTAGGGCAATTCACGCAGCCTTGGACGGGCACAAATCAATGAAACAGGTTATTGTTGTTGATCAGGACATAGACATTGCTGACTCTTCAAGGGTTGAGTGGGCGCTAATGACTCGCTGGCAGCCGGATAAGGATACGATCATACTTTCCGATCAGAAAGGATCGAGCTTGGATCCTAGCAGATCCTCCGACGGTACAACTAGCAAAATAGGTATGGATGCAACAATAGATCCGGGCATTGATAGATCACCTTTCGAATCAGTTTTGTGAGTTTTCTAAATGGTAAAAAGAGATACGGAGATTTCGGACTCCCTTCAACACCCCAGAAGGAGCCTAGGAAATAGATATAGGAGTCAAGCAGAAAAATTCCTCAAATTACATCAGGAAAATGATACTAACTTGCCATGGGCTGAGCAAAATGCCCGTCAAAGCGTACTTTATGATTTTACCAATGATGAAAATTGGAGGGTTCTGATTAAAATCAAGGTTCTGATGAAGGACACGGAAGGAGCACTGGCCGTTTTAGGTGATCTTTTTTCTGTGCTAGGAAGGGAATCGGACCTAGTTATGCAGCTATCAGGGCAAGAAATTATTGATTCGTGTCAAGGTCTTTTGGAAGCTGCATTGACGGAAGACCCGTTGGATGCAGACCAATGGTGGAACAAAACGATGAAAGCAGAAGGTGGAATTCAAGAGTTCGCGAAAAGGCTCAGGTCATTGGATATTTCTGATCAAAGAGCAAATATTCTTTTCTCGAGAAGAATAGAAAGATTGAGGGATGCTGGTTTGGAGGATGATTTCCTTGAGCTTTCAAGAGTTATCCTTGCAAACAGGCCAAATAATCATGAAGCTTGGGAACAACTGGGCAGGTTATACGAACGGAGAGAGGAGTTCGATGAAGCCTGGCTATGCTATGATCAGGCACAGTCGGTCTCACCAAGTAATTCGTCGAGAGAACGTTTCAAGGAGAGGATGGTCAGTTTATTCGAAGGAAAGGGACCCTCCCCTTGGAAGAAACCAAATGTTTCTGACAGATCGATTTTTTTAGACAGATTACGAGATCTTACGAAGACACAGGATGAAATATTTCATGAGGGGACAGAAGTATTGGATAGTGAGGAAAGTGACTTTACCAGAATTGATGATCTACGGCACCAAGGAAAGGTTTCTGAGGCCTTCTTCCTCGCTAGGAGGCTTGCAGCTGAAGGGAAAGAGGGGTCACAAGAATTAGTAGATGAGTTACTAGGTGAATTAGATGGATAAAGCGGATTTTGTTGTTGTTTGGGCTTTGGCCGTAGAAGAAGAAGAGTGTTGGATTATGGTAAAGAATAAGAGCAGGGGGTGGGAGCTACCGGGTGGTCGGATTTTCGATGGAGAGGGGGCGGATGAAGCTGCACTTAGGGAGCTCTACGAAGAGGCGGGCATCTTAGGAACTGCAAAGGCGATGGAATTTAGCTTGATCGAGAATGGTTGCGTGGTATTAGTCCATGTAGACGGTTTTGCGGATCCTGACCCCTGGTTTTCACAGGATGGGTCCATTGGAGAGGTTGGTTGGTGCCTCCATATCCCAGAAGATACTGCATGGGATAAAAATGAGCTGATGATGATTAAAAATTATGATTGGAGCTCCGCAATAAGTCTAGTATCTTGAATCTCGGATACTCTTTTTCTTAATTCGTTCCTCCAAGATTTTTCCCCCAATGCATCGCTTGCATCAATAATCAAGCCTAAATCATCTCTTCTCTCACCTGACAGATCTTGAAGACAAAGTGGCATTATCAGGTCTACAACCTGCCGGATATCTTCCGGGTTTGAAGGGGAGCTAGTTAATCCTGGCTCCTCTCTAGGCTTTGCCTTAGAGATTCTTTTTTCCATTCTAGGGGAGTTAGGGTCGATTTCATCTAGAGCGATATCGAGCCACTCTATCGCGCAAACAAGGGATTCAGCATACATCTTTTCGGAAGAGAGTCTGCTCATTGCTGTCCAAAGATGCCTCATTGCAGGACCGATGTCTCCAATTGAAACAAGAATCCTGCCCGATTCCAATCGTGAAAGGCCGATTAGATCATTTGGATGGCCCAGAGAAGGAGAGATTTCTGAAAGGGTAACTAATGCCATCATTTCTTCTGATGAGTTTAGATGCCAGGAGGCTAAATTTAGAAGTGCAAGGCCATGAAGAGCAGAGCCCGATGAAATAGAATTCAGACGATCGACGCACCAACGCAATTCGGGACCGAGATCTTCAGCGGGACAAGCCCCGAGCAAGGCCCTTTCCATACGTATCCAAGCCTCGGATTCATGGTCTCTATCATTCAAATCCCTTGAATTCTCCAATATTTTCTCACTAATCTCTAAGGCTTCTTTTATTTTGCCTTCAGAAATTAAGTACCGAAAAATTTCTGATTCGGCTGAAGAGGTTTCAAATGATTCTGATGGCCGTGCCAATAAAGGTCACTCCCTCTCAAACTGCTCGGCTTTTTCCTCATAGTGCTCTCTAAGATTTTCTTCCCTTTCGACCAGCCTCTTCAGATGCTCTTCAAGGGAAGATTTGGCATCAGTTAATTCGGACAAAAGTTTCTCCCTGTCTGCAACCTCAAGTAGAAGATTTCCGAGTGAACGATAAACAGGCTTCCCCGAATCCTGTTCCCCAAGTGCCTCCAAAGTTATGCCATACTCCGAGATTTGTGATGAAACCGTCTGAATCTGATTCCTAATTGCCTGTAGTTCGCGAGCAATGGACTGAATTTGTTCAGTAGTAACTTCGTCGCTAATCCTTGCCGCCCCCTCTTGTTGCCATAAGGGAATGTTCGGAAGCAATTAAAGCTCTCATTAATGAGTTCCACCTTGCTCTAAGATCATTGAATGAGTTAGAAAAAATAGAGACTTGGAGTTGCCTGTCGGTATAACTAAATTCGGCTTCTGTAACTAAGGAAGATGATAACGCGTGAGATTCAGGGTGCTCCAACGTTAGGCTGAGCTGGACTTTCTCATTCCTCTTCTGATCCTTCATCTGATTCTCTCTCGGATATCTTTCTTTCATAATCCAATGCAGCCTGCTGAGCTATTACGGCCATATCAGTTGCAGTGGCCCCTTCTAGTGATCGTCTGACGATCCTCCTGTTTGCATCACTAGCCCTGGTGAAGGGTTCCCAAACACCTCCAGAGAATGTGTAGTCACACTTCTTACAGTCCCAAATTCCAGCTGATTTCCTCCTTACTTTGACATAATGGCATTTTGGACAGGTGTACCATCTTGATTTCTTGGCCATGGCAGAGCCGGCCCTTCTTCTCACACTTACCCCATATCGAGGTCCGAAGCGAGCTGTTGCCCCGGCTTTTTGCGTTCTCTTTGCCATACTATTTCACCTACAGTGAGTTTATAATTTCTCTAAGTTCCTTGGTCCTCTTGCGAGCATGTTCCATAATCTCAGCAAACTCATCGGCTGAGAAAATTCCCTTTATACCCTTCTGGAGAGAGTGAACATTTTCGTCATCGCCGAGAGTGATATGTATCCTTTCATCCCCGCCAAGTTCTTCTCGAGAGCTTGCATCATAAACAAAACGTCCACCAACCTTGTGATAAGAGCACATAATCGGGGTTTTAGAGACTTCAAGTTGATTGTCCTCCCCTACTTCGAACCTTTCGGCAGGTATTGTGGCATTTCTAAGTGCTACAATCCCAGCTAAAGCGAACGCATCGAAAAGATTCCCATCATCAGAGACTGCAAACAAATCTAGTATGACTTGCCATGCCTTCTCACCTGGAATTAAACATAGAGAGTCGACATCAATACAACCTGATTCTCTGATTCCTCTGTCAACAACTCTTCCTAGCTCAATGGATTCTTCGCTTGGTGGGCCTGCTTCCCAGTGCCTACCCGCAACCGGTCTAACCTCAGCTGAACACATCAAACCGCCCTGATTTGGACGATCTGGATATGGCTGCATGATTTGGAACTTAACACCTGCGAAAACGATTGTATCGCCCATCCTAACCCTTGCTGAGCCCTCAGCTCTTGGAAGAATGGAATGCTCGACCTCCAATTTCCTTCCTTCCCACCTAGACCTACCATCAATCCTGGCATCCTTGTCGGCAAGATCCGAAAGATGGGCTCTGAGTAGATTTGGTACGATAGGGATGGTCATTCTATGCACCCTCCTTTAGCGCTTCGACCATCTTTTCGTGTATCGATGATGCAGCTCCCATATTGTAGTCCCATGCCTCTTTGAATTCATCTTGTGAGAGGTCCCCATCCATCTGTAGGAAAACTAACTCACCAGAATTTGGAAGAATGCCCATGGGGAGGTCTGCTTCACCATAATTATCCTCTTCCTTGTTCAAATCGCAGACTACAACATCATTGATCTTACCGCTGGCTACACTGACTACTAGGTCGGTCATAGGAATCCCTGCATCAGCAAGAGCTACGGAAGCTGCGGTCAGACCCACGCATCTTGTTCCTGCTTCTGCTGAAATAATTTCTATATTTACTCGAATTTTTGAGCGTGGATAGAGGTCTAGAAGTACGACGCTTTCAAGGGCATCCTTTGTTACTTTGCTGATTTCTCTACTTCTACGATTGAAACCTGGTCTGATTCTATCAGTAGTTGAGAATGGAGCCATATTGTAGGCCACATCGAGAACTGCTCTATCCTGTCTCTGGATCTTCCTGGGATGTGCCTCCATTGGCCCATATACTGCTACTATCGCTTCATTGGTTCCCCAAGTCATCCTACAAGACCCGTCTGCAACCGGCACTACTCCTGTCTGAATAGTTATTTCCCGAACATCTCCTGGGCCTCGTCCATCCATTCTCAATCCATTCTCATCGATCATCTGAATATCTCCGTATCCACCCATTAGTTCGCACCTCCATTGACATTTGTTGATAATTCGAATAGTCTTTTTCTAACTTCTAGGATTCCTTCAAAATCTCCGTCTATCCACATCCTTCCGTTGTCCGCTACAACTACACGGCACTCCGTATCCTCTTTCAGTCTTCTCAGTGATTGGCCGCCTTTGCCGATTAGCCTGCCCAGCAAATGTGGATCTATCTCTTCTATGATTCCGGAACGAATTTTCCTGAGGCCCATCCCCTTCATTGTTACAACACTCGAATGAGTCTCCTCGACTTCCTGTATCCTACACAGGACTGCGTCGCCGACGTCCATTACCGATCTAGTGCCTCCAAAATCCACCTTTCCAGGTCCGAGGCTCATTGGTAGTATCGCATTGAAAGGGGCACCTAGTTCGATAAACCAAATATTGTTTGTACATCCTTCGATAAACCCAATCACCAAATCACCAGGACGAGGCATGTACCTCGTATGTTTTGGCTCCACGGAGACTAAATCTCCTTTTTTCCTAATTATTCCTTGTTTTATTGCCTTTAGTCGCCCAGAAATGGAAAGAACTCCATGGCCGGCTTCTTGCCCTTCAGATTCTCCCAGATCCTCTCCGGGAACGACGAGGGTTTGCCCTCGCACACTTCGCGACCCCGTCGCGTCATTATTTTTTGTCATGTTATCGAGCCGCGCGACCGGCCTGATGTTCATAACCGTTGATGCTGAGGAGATATGCCTAATTAGTCGATTTCACGTACTTCGACGTCGGGCGATTTTGATGCTACCCTCCCAATTAAGTCATTTTTCATACCACCTGGAGAAGAAACAATACAGACCCAAGTACCGTCACTCATCCACTCTTCCTTCTGAATCGAATCTCTAAGCATCTGACTGATTACTCCATAGTCTCTACCTTGTACTTTGAATGCCAATCTAACGGTAATGAATTGTAGAGGAATCACCGGCCTAAGAGCGGAAACCGCATCTTCGACTTGTCTCTCTACCGATTTGAACGGATCAATTTGGAATCTTATCTCCTCTAGAGCATTTTCTATCCTAGTCCTGGGATGTGGAAGTTTAGTCTTGGGATCAGTAGCAGTAGTAGCAATCTCGTTTACTATCTGCCGTTTCTTTTCATTGACCATATTCTTTCTCTGGGATGTGGTTAATTGTATTGTGCCACCAACTAGAATCTTTTTTGCACAATCAAGTACATCAGTGGCATCGAACGCATTCTCAAGGGACTCGGAGGTGGGCCTTTCTCCTGCTCTAGCATCGGACCAAATCTCATCTATTGCAAGGAGATCGCCAATGGAGACTGCTTCAGGATCCTGTTTCCATAACTCTACTAGTTCGGGATCTACTAGAATCTCGAATCTTTTTCCTCCCTTCTCGAGGCGAGCTAATACCGCATCGTCCAGACTGACCATGTTGGCCCCATTGGGGGTGTGGCTTAGACATTGGCGGAAATCAAGACATCTTATCGAGATGCTTCAACGTTGATTCCCTGTCCAACTTCCTGTAACCATCCTTGTCCACGCATGCAATCTCAACAGTTTCCCTGTTCAAATCATCCTCCAAAGATTCCTTAAGTGCTTCAAGACCTAACTTAATTGCTGCATTTTGTGTCATATTAGCCTTCCATTTCTCTTCGAAATAATCGATAGCGGTAGAACGGCCCCTTCCGATCGCTCCAGCATTATAGGATTGATATGCACCAGACGGATCCGTCTCGAATAGGTGGAAACCTTCATCATCAAATCCTGCTATTAGTAGAGCAGTTCCAAAGGGCCTGGCTCCACCATATTGAGTGAATGATTGCTTGTAATCGCACATTTTCTTAACTAGGGTAGATAGTGGTATTTTAGCACCATATGTCATTCTGTTTACTTGACATTGTACTCTCGCCCTATCTACAAGCTGCCTAGCATCGGCGACCAATCCAGATGTTGTGATTCCAATATGATTATCGATTTGGTACATTTTCTCAATAGAGTCTGTGATTACGAGCTTGCTCTGGACCCTCTTATCCACGATTAGTACTACTCCATCCTTGAAGACGAGACCGACGGTTGTAGTGCCCCTCTTTACCGATTCTCGGGCATATTCTACCTGGTAAAGTCTACCGTCTGGGGAAAATGTTGAGACTCCATGATCGTAACCTCGTCCGCTAGGCTGCATCGTAATCACCCCCATGCCATAATGGACTCTTATGAATCTTGGTCGAGAGAAGACTCAATCAAGTATACATTCTGCGGAGTTTGAAATTGGTGAAAAGATGCGAATCGCAGTTTTGTCCTCGGGTGGGAAGGATTCTGCCTATGCTTCATGGTGGTCAGGGTTACAGGGATGGGATACTGTCTCTATAATTACCGTCATGGTAAGGGGAGAAGACTCTCTAATGTTCCAGTTGGGAAATACGTGGGTAGCGGGTTTGCAGGCCTGTTCAATGGGACTTCCTTGGCTTCCAGTCATTACTGAAGGGACGGAGGGTGAAGAGATATCTGATTTAGAAAGGGCGCTAAGCGGCGATTTGCAAATCAATAAAACATTTGAGGAAATTTGGCCTAGTTGGGTGAAAGTTCCCCCTGAAATGGTCCTACAAAATGAAAGGCCAGAAATTGATGGTCTAGTGGTAGGTGCACTTCGTTCAGATTACCAGAAAACAAGGATTGAGATGATGTGCGAAAGATTGGGCATACGTTCATTCTGTCCACTATGGCATAAGAATGAGGAAAGTCACATGCAGTCTCTTGTGGAACATGGATTCGATGTGGTTTTCGCATCAGTTTCTACTGAGGGCATGGATCAAGAATGGCTGGGAAAGAAGTTAGACATGGAGTCGCTATTGGAGTTACGTACTCTCTCTAAAAAATATAGATTCAACTTGGATGGAGAGGGTGGTGAATTCGAAACCTTCGTTGTTAATTCCCCAGATATGGCAAAGGAGATATTGTATACTGGAAAGCCTGATTGGAATGGATCAAGGGGCGTATTGAAAATCGATTCCTGCTCATTGAACTAGCATCGTTAGGCTCAAACAGGTGACCGTAGTCGGACAACTGGAAATTATGCCAATATCTCCTCTTGACTACAGGTATGGGCGAGACGTCGCTAAGGAGATTTGGTCTCGCGAGGGCAGGCATGCTAGACAACTTGAAGTCGAGAGGGCATTAATATGGGCCCATAGTAAGATGGGGAGGGTCTCTCCTGAAGACTATGATGCAATAGCTGAAATTGCCGATCCGGGAATAGTTACAGCGGATAGAGTAGATGAAATTGAGGCTGAAACGAAGCATGACATTATGGCACTTACCAAGGCAATGGCCGAAGTAGCGGGGGATTCCGGTTGGTGCATTCACCTTGGAGCAACCAGTAATGATATTGTAGATTCGGCTGTCGCTCTACAAATCAAGGATAGCATATCCCTTCAAGATGAGGCAATAAGAAAATTGATTCTTACAATGTGCGATATCGCGGAAAGGGAAAGAGACACAGTAATGCTAGGAAGGACGCATGGCCAAGCTGCAGTTCCAATTACCTTTGGACTGAAAGTTGCTGTCTGGGTAGATGAATTCAAGAGGCATCTGGATCGTCTGCATGAGATGGCCCCCCGATGCATAACAGGGAAGTTCCTAGGCGCTGTTGGTTCTGGTGCTGCTCAGGGAGAAAGGGCACTTGAGCTGCAGAGTCTAATTCTGGGGGAATTGGGGCTTGAGGTCCCAATAGCTACTACACAGGTCGTTGGAAGAGATAGATACATCGAATGGGTAGGGTGGATGTCAAATGTTGCAACCAGCATAGAGAAAGTTCTCCAAGAAATTAGGAATCTTCAGAGGACTGAGATTAACGAGGTAGCAGAATCTTTCGATATGGAGAAACAGGTAGGCTCCTCCACAATGGCTCACAAAAAGAATCCGATAACTGCTGAAAATGCTTGCGGCCTAGCAAGAATCATTCGTTCCATGATAATCCCATCCTTCGAAAATGCTCTCCTCTGGCATGAGAGGGACTTAGCAAATTCTTCCAGTGAGAGATTCACACTCTCACATGCAATGATCCTTTTAGACGACGTATTCTCTAAGTGTAATAGGGTTCTTTCTGGATTATCAGTAAATAGGGACAGGATGATGGAGAACATTGAATCTCAGAAAGGCCTGATTATGGCTGAAAAGGTGATGTTGGAATTGGTCGGAAGAGGGATGCCTAGGGATGAAGCGCATGAAGAGCTCAGGACTGCCTCGATGAAAGCACTTAATGAGGGTTTAAAACTGGAAGATACTTGTAGAGATTCAGAAGCAATAATGAAGCTAGTTGGTGATAATCTATCCGAATTCTTCGATCCTAGCTCACATCTTGGCTCGTCAGGAGAAATTGTAGATCACGCAGTCAAAATTGCAAGGACTAGATGCTCAGAATAAAGTTGGTATCAACAGAGCTATGGCCGTAACGGTAGCTACAGCAAAAAGAAGGACTATCATCGCATGGGGCCCATACTGATTTGCGTCGTTTAGTGCGACATTGAAGAATCCGTCATCAAGAATTGCTCCGAACAGAGATTTGTCTGAATGCTCGAACGCAGGGGGTTCCCTCCTAGGCATCCTTTCTACCTTGCCAGAGTCCTTAGTCATGAATTTCGCAGAGGGTTATGGCAATTATCCTTGCGCCTATTCCTCTTCAGGGATAGACAAACCGGCTTGCTCCAGTAATTCCCCCATTTGCTCAAGCGCCTCCTCATCGGGTTTCATCAGAGCTTCTGGTTCCTTTGCTTCTCCCCTGTAGCTATCTCCACCCTCTGCAGCGAATTTCAACCTGCGTTGTCTAATGTTAGTAATCGTCCAGATCAGGTACCCCGCTGTTGCGATCATCACAGCCAAAATTGGCAATATATCCAGAGCTTGCGCCATATACCCGGATACCCCTGTGATGTATCATATTGTCCCTGGATTCCCGAGAGACAGGGGCTTTGACAAATGTCTCCGATTCGAGGCTGATGGTTCTACCCAAGTACCTTCTTTATATCCAAAATGTGTCAACTTATCGGAACACAGCCAAATCTTCCTCTCCTCCCTACCACAGTTATCACACCTAAGTTTCTGACCCTTCCCTGCACTCCTCATTGTCCTAGAGCAACAAATCGGTCTACTCAAAATCCTGGGAGAGGCGTTATCTAATCTTAGTCTCTCGAGATGTATGGAACCATCAGGAGATTCCAATCCAGCCCAGCTGACCAAATCGCCAGGGTCCAATTTTCTCAACAGTGAATTAACCAGGCCGCCCTCATTAAATGCTACTAAATTGATGGATTTACCTGATGAAAATACTGAGATATGCGCATGTCCCCCCTTCGTCTCTTTAGCAGTATTAGTTACGGTGCCACTTTTTATCGAAACGATGTGGTCGTCGCTTAGTTGATTGGTCCTATGGGTTGCATAATTGATGCTCTCCTCCACATCAGATCTTTCCTGTAACCAAAGGTGAGCATTAGAAACGGAAGTCTCAGAAGAGCCCCGTATGCCATATAGAACTGGACATGGTGTTCTCGGGGCAATCATCCCCTTGCCCTTTGTTGGATCCCTATTCAGAAATGTATCTTTGTGGTTGTCCTCAAGCCTCAATACTGCTTTGCTACTAACCTTTCTTGGACTTCCGATGGCTTCTTCTTTCCGCCAAGCAATTAATTCCCAGGAAGAATAATGATCTGGATTCCAAGATACCGCTGCACAGGCGCCTACAACTCCGAAAAAAGTTTGAGAATGAAGAACCTCGCACTTGTATTCAAGCGCACTATCCATCATAAATTTGTGATCAACTTCGTTTCTTACTGCATTCCAATACCAATCCTCTGGAACATTGTCAGTTGAGATTACTAAAACTGGCGATGGTTGAATCCCCGTACTTGGGTATGTGCTAATCATCTCTGTCAATTTTGAGAACCACACCTTACTGGCTGTCACGAACTCATCGAATGATGAAGAATCGATATCTACAATCGCTCCCAAGGCCCCATTACCCCTTGTCCTCCTTCTAGCAAAGGGCCACAACCTGACTAGTCTCCTCTCAATTATGGAAACTTCGAGATTAGCTGCCATATATCTAAGGAAATCATCCATAGTCTTCGTTGTACAACCTACCTCAACATGGTCGGTATCGTCTAATCCGATTCTCAGCATCATTTAGATCAATCCTGAATTTCTAAAATCTGTGTAATTACTCCCCCTAAGCCGACTACTGTATCGCATCTAATACCCCTTACTCCAAATCTATTGGCAGCAAAAATGTCAGATTGCTGGTCGCCTACAAGGAAGGAAGAGCCTTCATCGGGCCTGTCTAGCCATTTTGGCCCTAGGAACAACTGGATTGTATTAGATTCAGGATCATGGGCGAAATCCAGCAATTGCCTTCCGACCTCAAGCATTCCAGGATTCGGTTTTCGTGCCCATGATTCATCCTCTGGCGAATAGGGGCTGTATAGGATCAAGTCGATAACCGCATCTGGATCTTCCCCCACTAATATTTCCTGCAATTTATCATGAATTGAATTGAGGATATCATGCCCCCAAATTCCTCTCCCAATAGGCGACTGATTGGTCACTACACAGATCCTGAAACCGGACCTCTTCAGCATTCCAACAGATTTTGCTGCATCTGGAAGGAGAGTCAATTCATCGGGCGAATTGATGTAATTTTCAGACCATTTATTCAGGACTCCATCCCTATCGAGATAGGCAATTTTCCCTGACCAAGGCTCACCAGATGGGAGATCTGTCAATATCAATTCATCATCGAGAGAAGAACCATGTCTGTGAGGGAGATGCATTTTCTCACAGTCCGTTATTGGACTTAACCGCCTCTTTGATAATATGGTTAATCACTAATTGTAAGTCTTCTATCCTCTCCATTGATTTTGAAGGAATAACAATTGGTAAATCGACTATTTGTGCTAGCTCGCCCCCGCCCATTCCATTATAATCCCCAGTAACCCCTACAGTCTTGCAACCATTTTGACCTGCATATTTGATACCATTCAAGATATTTTTGGAGTTTCCAGAGCCGCTGAATGCAACCACTAAATCTCCTTGATTGAGAAAGGTCTCTAACTGTCCGACGAAAATGCTTTCGTAATCTGCATCATTTGCCCATGCAGTAAGGGAGGAAGCATTATCGACGTGTGATATCGTCTTTAATCTGAGTTCTTTCGACCAATCACCGGCACTATGTGATGGTGTTCCTGCACTACCACCGTTACCAAGGAAGTGAACTGTTGAACCTCGTGATCTGGAATCTTCTACCAATCCCCAGAATTTTTCTACGCTAGAAGTAGGAAAATTTTCCAAAGTATTCATCAGGGAAGCGACATAATCGTCTGCGAATTCTTCGAAGTCGAAACCCATACTAGTGGATTCGGATGAGGGCATCATATTTACGGGTTGATGAAAGCAAGAGGGTCGTGGAGGACCCAGTTGCGTCGGTGATAGGTGATTTTTCCTCTACTCTTGGTGTGTCAGAAGTTACTCTTCAACTAGTTATTGGGGCCATAGGGCTATTCTTGTTAGGAGTAGCTTTCCATAAGAGTTCGCGTGATTATTCGAGATTATTTGCAGTTTCTGGCTGGCCATTGATTGGACTGTTTTTTTATCTCTATTCTGGCCATTATGTGGAAATATCTGATCCTGTTCTAATTTTTATGACTGCTTCAGCTTTGCCTGCGGGCTTTGCGGCATCAATATGGGAATGGAAAAATGATGGGTCTAGCGTGGATACAATCATCTGGATGAGGGGTTTTGTGGTATGGTCAATGATTCCCTACTACCTAGTTTTCGGGGTTCCTTACCTAAATATGGCGTTTGTACAATTAACCGCAGTTAGCGCTAATATTCTATTGGATTTCGTAGGTTTGGGCGGATATGAAATTGGGCCAATGATGATCGAGAGGTATGAGAAAGAAGCTATTCCAGTATCTGAATGGAGAGGGAGTAGAATTTTACTAAGTGAGCCATTGGGCGAAGGGGGATTCTTTGCCCCTATGACCAATAGTGATGGGGAAGGAGTGGTCTCATTCATCTTAGCATGTTCTGCGTTACAATCGATGGCTGTCTTTATCGGCGCGATAGTGGCACTGAGCTCCGTTTCCTGGAAACGTAGAGCTAGAGCACTGATGATTGCAATCCCCACAATTCATGTTCTAAATGTGTTTAGAAATGCAGGGATTGTCTGGCTAACCGACACCTATCCAAACTGGAGACTGGCAGGAATAGGAATGTTTGACTTCGCACACAGTTATGCTGCGAAAATTGCCAGTCTTTTCGCCATGTTCTTGATGGCAATAGCTCTTTTTGATCTGCTTCCAGAGCTCCACAGACATATCATGAAGACTATGAGGCCAATATTAGTCGCCACTGGACAGGTAAAGAAAGATTCAGACAATTCTTGATCGAATTCTGTTGAAGAGCTTCCCGGATAGTGGCATATCATGCTCCCAAGCAAATTCCTTCATCACCCTGATTGCTTCCTTTTCTAGTTCTGAGTCTCCTACGAAGTCAGTTAACTCAATCTTATTGTTTCTAGTATTAGCCTTGAATGCTGCAATTGGCTCTTCCTTGTGAAATACGAGATAAGCAGAACCAAATCCGAATCTCTCCCTAAGTAGACTTCCGAAATAGTGTATCAGTGGATCGGATGGGGGGACTACCAAGTCGCGTGTACGATTAATTGATCCTAGGCCCTCTAGCATGTCTAGCCTTCCCCAGCATATATCCTGAAGATCATCGACCAGAAATCCCTTGATCAGAGTTCCATCTTCCTCGAAGTCGTGCATAACGTCGCTAATCTCTTCGGCTGTAAATGAAGACCCGGCTAGCCTCTCAACCTGCCTCAGAGTGATTACTGGGTAATCCTGTACCAGTTCCCTCAAGTAATCCCTCTTTATTTCCCACAAATCCACATTATGTAGGGGCTCTACAGTTTTGAAGCCACCTCGATAGTCCTGAATCAGATGACCACTTCTGACCATTGGGGAGACGATTTTCCTAAACTGCGATCGAGAAATTGCATTTCTATCCATGTATAGCTCCGGATCATTATTATCTCTAAAGAATTGGATTACTTCTTCGTCCTCGGGGAAAATTGGTACGTTTCTAATCGCTAGAAGTCTCTGGAAATGTGAGTATCTGGCCCATACAAGATGGCCACGAAGATTTGACCCTTGGTGTAGCTGGTGGGCTGCAACCATAGAGTCAAGGTTTACTCTGAACATCTCACAGCGGCCTCTCAAGGAGAAATCATCCCTGAGCTCGATTGCATTCTCCAGTGCCATCGTCTCATTCTCCCACCTACTATTCTGATGTAGGGAGTGATGGAAGAAAAGCATCCTGTTAATTTGATTCCTAGATCTTGGCTCTACAACCCCTCCACGGATGTATCTCTCCCCATCCCCCATGGAAATGAATCCCAGATCTGAGAGGATTTGCTGAATATTTTTATCGCAGTCATGTACTGGGACTCCGTTAAATGAATGAAGAACTGATACGTCTACAAGCCTATCTCGATAGTTCTCCAAGAGCTCGGCGAAGGTTTCCTTGAAATCATCCAAGTAAGAGTGTGGAATATTGATATCCTTTATCTCCAGATAGTCATTTACGACAAACATGAGGACCCTACCTATTGGGTCAACGCCCTTGAAGACTGGATAATACCAGCCCTGTTTGAGAAGAAGTCTAACCTCCTGGATGAATCTACTACTGAAAGGATCGGACTGAGAAAGAATCCGCATCTTCCTGTCTTCTGGGATTAGGGAAAGCAGCTTTTCCGAATCTTCTGGAGAAGCGTAATAATCTGTAGGGTCTGGTTGGAGAGCTACAACCCTAACTATGGAGCCTCTATTCTCTAATTCTCTAAGTGAGTCTGCCAACTCCTCCACAGGCCTAGAGACAAATAACCTCAGAGTATGCAGACGAACCGGACCTATACTGGAAATGAGTTGGGATAATGCCTTGTTGAATGGTAGAGGTTTGACTTTTCCATGGAGTCTTCTGAAAATCGCCATTGATCTCTTTCTGTTGGGAACGTCTAGATATTGCTTAGCCACTACTAGTTGCCTCTCCAGATTAGCTAATGCAGATTTCAGACTTCTTTGGATATGTGCGTTCTCTTTTCCTTTGGGATAGTCTGAAAACAACTCATTCCTAGAGATTCCCTCATCGGGTATTTTTTCCAGAAGTTCTTCATCCAATGGCCCGAACCAGGGATCTCCACGGAGTCCCATCAGCATTGGTAGTTTCTCGCTAAGTGTGTAACCCACCCTATTGTGAAGTAGCCTTCCGTTGTAGACATCTGAGTCGTGTTTGATATCCTTCCAATCTCTAAACCTGTAATTTTTCACTCTATGAAGCAACTCTTCCCTTCTTTGTACCAAAGATAAATTCCTGATTGCGTCTGATGGTTCATCGAATTTTGTAAATGACTTGTTTAGAATCAAGGTTTGCAAAGATCGATAATCGATTACGTTTACTTCACCTCCCGTAATTCGATATTCGTCTATCCTGAGGATGAATTCGCCTTCGTCTGTCCTGGTGAAGAAGCCTATAGACACCAGATTGCGCATCTCAAGTTCTTGGAGAACTGACTCAACTTGGGCGGACGGGAATGGAAGACGTTTGCTAAGGGAATCTATTGTCTGTGGGCCCTCGGAACCCAACATATCCAGTAGTTTGAGCCTAAGACAATCCATGGGATCGGATAGGGACTTCTTTCGCCACTTAGACGGTTTGCCTCCAACAAATTCTTCCCCAATTTCATATGTCAGCCCCCCTGTGTATAATTCCCTCAAATCTTCCATCTCTGCAGCCCCAGCTACAGCAAGACACCCCAAGGTGCCATGGACTTCGGTCATTCTCATAGAGAACCATTTTCCATCAATCTTTTCGAGACCGGTGCCCCTAACCTTGGTTATCAGTTCCCTCTCAGCTAGCTCGTGAACCCATTCCCTCATCGTCTCAAATTCGATATCCTTCAATTTATCACTGTAAAGTGGGTGAGTTAGTTGCCTTTCCAAACCCCCTCCCATATCCATTAGTCTGAGCAACTCATTCGCATTTTTCGGAATGGAAACCTTAGATTGGTAATATTCCTGAAGTTTTTCTTTGTCTAGGTCTGTAGCTAATGATCTAGCACCAAGAAGTCTTCTCAGTATCTCTGGATCGACGTCTTTGATTAGGTAGGCACGAGTTCTGAGAGAAAGCAAATCCTCGAACGAGGACATGAAGAGAGTCAAACCTAGCGGTGAAGGTATCTTCACCCTCCGATGAACAATGCGAACGTCCTCAGTATCCATCCTCCCTATGAAAAGACGCAATTGGTCCATATCCAGATCTGTTGTGAGTATCTCGTTCATAGCCTCCCTTACTATCACCGAATCATCCATTGTTCTATGACGATTCATGATTTGCTCAGCTTTTTGCTGGAACTGCTTCGGACTGACCTCTTCTGCGCCTATTCTTCGTGGGTTCAGCATACTTCTGGAGGAGACTTCTCTGAATCTTTTTGCAAAAAGTTGAGATTCCAGTAAATATTTGTTTAGAGAGTCTTCGCTACTCTTACTACGAAATACTTCAGGAATTGAAGAAACTTCTACTTCATGGCTTAACTTTGCCATGAATCCATTTTCGTCGAATGAAAGTTCATGGATTGCGATATTATCCCTAGAAGCCATCCCTGCAAAGAGATAGCCCAGAGCTAGATTGAATGCTCTCCCCCTACAGGTTGTTACCACATAGGTCGGGAGAGGTGCTTGGACCTGTTCTACCAGTATTCGATCTTTGGAAGGTACTTGAAAGGTAGTGGCGGAATGTTCATCTAAAAATTGTGTCAATGCGTTGGCTACTGGCTTGTTTAAACCAAGAACGTCCACCAAGAAAGGTGTAATCGAATTCCCTGTGCGATATTGAACAGATAGAATGCTCAATAAATCAAGAACTTCGCTACTAAGCTCACTAGTTCTGCTCATTGCTTCGCCGGTCCAAGATGGTATAGTAGGCCTGTAACCTGTAGCAGAAGTAACGTTTACCCTAGTTCCAATTACACTAGAAACTCTGTAAGTCGATCCACCCAGAAGAAAAACGTCTCCATTCCTTAAACTTGAAACGAATGAGGAGGAAAGTTGGCCTACTAAAGTCCCATCAGAAGTGAAAACAAGATAATTATTATCAGGAGAGATAGTACCTATGTTGGTATAGTATATCATCTGGGCATATCCTCGCTTTCCGAATCTATTTTCCTCCCAATCTACCCACAACCTCCTTTCTTCTTCAAGGAGATCTAGGACCTCAATATAGTCATCATATGGGAGATTTCTATATGGCCATGATGCCTGAACTAGCTCATAGGCATCATCTATATCCCATTCTCTAATTATTGTTAGACCTATCAAAAACTGTGCAAGGACGTCTAGACAGTTCTGTGGGAATTTTAGTAAATCCATATTCCCAGACAAAATTCCATTTTGGACGGCTACAATTTCTAGTAAATCATGGGACGATGTTGGAAGGAATCTCGCCCTGGGCAGCCCCCCCACTTGGTGACCGGCCCTCCCAATCCTTTGCAAAGCAGTAGCAATGGACCCGGGCGATCCCACTTGGACTACCAAATCCACTGAGCCGATATCGATCCCCATCTCTAAGCTAGATGAAGAGACGACGCATCGTAATCTACCTTCTTTGAGGCGTTGCTCTACATCTAGTCTGATAGTTTTGTCCATCGATCCATGATGACCCTCCACCCCTTCCAATCCTGCAACCTTGAGTCTTTGGACGAAAGTCTCGGTCATGTTCCTAGTATTCACAAAGACTAGCGTTGTTGTGTGAGCCTCAACCAATTCCTTGATTCGATCGATATTATGATCGAGAATTTCCTTTACTGGAATTGAAGTGAATCTGGGAGTGGGTAGAACTATATCCAAATCTAGTTTTCTTGAACCAGATATTTTCGCTATTGAAACTCTCTGTTTCTGGGAGTCAGATGATTCCCGAGGATCGCTAGCTACGAGAAACTCTGCAACATCCGTCAATGGCTCCATTGTCGCGCTAATGCCAATTCTCTGAACATCTGATTCCACGACAGTGTCCATTAATGCCAGACTGAGAGATAGATGAGTACCCCTCTTAGTAGGGACCAAAGAGTGCATTTCATCAATTATTAGCCATTTGAGATCATTGAGAAGTGGCCTGAATCGCTTGGATGCTAGGGCCAGGCCCAAAGATTCTGGAGTTGTGATTAGGATGTGCGGTGGTTTACGGAGCATCCTCTCCCTATCCTTCTGCGGAGTATCCCCCGTGCGGAGTCCTACCTTGATTTCCTGGGCCCTACCAGGTAGATAGCGTTCCTTTATCTCCGTAAGTGGTCCAATCAGATTTTTCTGGATATCATTTGCTAAAGCCTTGATTGGAGAAATATAGATGCATTGTACGGAATCGGTTAGTGACCCTTCCAATGATCTGCGTACTAGATCATCGATTATGGAAAGGAAAGCAGTGAGAGTCTTTCCAGATCCAGTAGGGGAGCAAAGAAGTAAGTGATTACCATCAAGTATTTGTGGAATGGCGACCTTTTGTGGATCAGTAAAATCTGGAAACTTGTCCGTAAACCAATTTCTTACGGGGGGAGAAAGCTGCGAAAGTATCTCCTCCGATTCAGAAATTTCTGTTACGTATGTTATTTCAGGCAATTTTCTGCACCCACCTTGCGTTTCAGGCTATCGATACAATAAATGAATGCTTCTCTTCTGAATGTGGAATCTTGGTTAAAATATATTGAAAATTCTATTTTGGTTATGCAATCGCTAATAATCAACTTCAACTGAGGATGGCTTGAAAACTACGATTGATTGTGGGAATAATAATGGTTGACAAGCAAAGAATGTCAAGATTGACATCTCTTCTCAGAAGAAGAGGGATTGTTCTGCCATCTTTTGAGTTGTATGGTGGGGTTTCAGGCTTGGTCGACTACGGCCCTGTTGGAGCAACTATCAAAAGAAGAGTGATAGATACTTGGATTGAGCATTGGCATTCAATTCCTAACATAGTCGAGGTTGACTCTCCCACAATTACTCCCGAGCCAGTACTTGTTGCAAGTGGGCATGTTGGAGAATTTAACGATAAGATGTCCGAATGCAGATCATGCGGCAGTATCTTCAGAAGCGACCACCTGCTAGAAGGCCTTCATCCTAGTCCTGACAATCTAGACGGAAATGAGCTGGATAGATTGATTTCTGAACACGGAATCAAGTGTTCCAGATGTGGAGAATCTGATTGGAAAGAGGCGATTCCAATGAATCTGATGTTCAAGACCAGCATTGGCGCCATGAGAGGTTCTAGGACTGCATATATGAGGCCAGAAACAGCACAGGGAATGTTCATGCTATTTCCCGTACTATTCAGGCACTTCAGGCAGAAGATGCCATTTGGGGCGATTCAGACCGGAAAGGGCTATAGGAACGAAATTAGCCCTCGTCAGGGCATGATTAGACTGAGAGAGTTCAATATGGCCGAGTTAGAGTTCTTCATTGATCCCGAATTGCCACCTTCCACGGATCTAGGAAAATGGCAGTGGGAAGTTTGCATGATTCCAGATCCTGAGGGGGAAAAGGCTGGTGAAAAAAATCTCAAAATCAAAGAAGCTTTTGAAACGGGAATAGTGAAGCATCCTACCGTCGCATGGTTCCTTGGTATGACTGCAGAATTTCTGGAGAAGGTTGGCATCGATCTGACTAAGATTAGATTTCGTCAACATGCTAATAGCGAAATGGCCCACTATGCATCGGACTGCTGGGACTGTGAACTTCTGGGAGAACATGGGTGGATTGAAGCCGTCGGGATAGCAAATAGAACCTGTCATGACCTTGAATCACATCAGAAAAAATCCGGATCGAAGCTATTGATGGGGTGGAGGGAATATGATTCCCCAGTTAGGGAGGAAAGAGATACTCTCAAGCCAGTGGGATCGATAATTGGTCCTGAATTTAGAGAAAAGGCCGCGGAAGTTTCATCTGCACTCTCTGAGCTGCAAGAGATTCCAGAGATTTTTCCCTTTGAACTAGAACTTAGTGATGGCGAAAAGGTAGTGATTGCGGAAAAAATGGTTCAGAGAAGTTCTGAGAAGATTGTAATCAATGGGGAGTACTTCACCCCTCACGTCATTGAGCCTGCATTCGGTATCGATAGGATAATTTGGCATATTTTGGATCATAATTTCTTGGAGCTGGAAAAAGAAGATGAGAGTTACACCATTCTCTCCCTTAACTCTTCTATTTCGCCCTATGATATTGCAATATTTCCATTATTTGACAAAGATGGGATGGATGATATGGCGAGAGAGATCTTCAGTTCGATAAAATCCGAAACTGGAATTATGGCAAATTTGGATACCGGGGGTTCGATTGGAAGAAGGTACGCAAGGGCCGATGAGATTGGCATCCCGTGGGCGGCCACAGTGGACCATCAGTCGCTAAAGGACAACACTGTAACTATCCGAAGGAGGGACGATCAGAAGCAAATAAGAGTTGGAGTGCAATCACTTATTCAATCGCTCTCTTCAAATTCCACAGGTGACTTGTTTTAGTACCAATCTTCAATAGTCGCCGAAGAAATTTGATTCCATGCCGAGAGATCGTATCCCCTCGGATTGGACGGAGAGATACCGTCCTAAATCGGTTTCAGATTTACAAGGAAATGACGGCAAGATTAGGAGAGTGAAAAGTTGGCTTGAGAGCTGGTCTACTAGCCATAGGCCAAAGAAGAGGGGTTTGCTTCTATCGGGACCGCCGGGAGTGGGTAAAACCACTCTTGCCTACGCCATAGCAGAAGAGATGGGTTGGACAATAGTGGAGCTGAATGCTTCTGAACAGAGGAATGCGGCTGCAATAAGGAGTTCTGCTACTAGAGGCTCACAGCACATTTCTCTTGAACAATTCTCGAAAGGAGATGAATCTCAGTCCACGAGTAGAACTGTGATTCTACTGGATGAAGTGGACCACCTCAGTGGTGGGTTCTCAAAGGTTTCAGAAGATCGAATCGAGAGGACACTCGGGTCTTTGGAAGAGAGGGGTTCTCTGAAGGGGGACTCTGGAGGAAAGGCGGAGTTGCTTAACCTACTCAAAAATACTCAACAACCTGTAATAATGACTTGTAATGACCTGATGCGCTTATGGGGGAGTGGAGGTAGTTGGAGGGCTAACAGAGACAGAGTACTAAGGATGTCAGAAAACATAATGTTTGACAGAGCCAGTAATCTGGACCTCCGAAGGATTGCGAACAGGATTCTGGATTCTGAGGAGATTGGAATTGATCCTGGTTCACTAGATTCACTGGTTCGGCAGAATCCCGGCGACATACGTGCTCTCGTAAAAGATCTGCAATCATTGTCCGGTTCGAGCGATGGCCACATAGGAATGACCGAAGTTAAAGAATTGAAGGACGCAGTAGTAAGGGACTCTCAGATTAACGTCTTCAATTCTCTAAAAAGGGCGTATTCGGAAACTTCGGGTTCTGAAGCATTGAGGATTCTCCGAAATTCGGATAAGGATCCAGACGAAATGATTGCGTGGTTCGCATGGAACAATCAATCAATAATGAGTCAGTCTAGTCTTGCAGAGATTTCCGAAGCGATGAGTTGCTCAGATTCTTATTTGGCTACGAAGTACTCCAATCGCGCCTTCAGATCTTGGTACTGGGGGTCGTCAATACCTGCTCAGGCAGCAGTAGCACATTCTCCGGTGAAAGGTGATGGCAATATCTACATCAGCTTCCCTGACTTCCTAAGAAGGGGGGGAGAGGTATGGAGGAAAGGCTATTTGATCGCAAGACTAGCCGAATCCCTAGGATCCAGCAAATCCTCAATCAGGGAAGATCTATGGCCCAATCTTCTTGCCATTCACGATAATAGCCTTGGCGGCTCTAGTCGAGATTTCACTGTTGCTAAGAAGATTGGACTAACTGCGGAGGACCATCTGGCATTGCATGGCCTTCCTAAGAGCAGTAAAGAATCGAAGATTATAGTGGAGGATTTTGACAAACTGGATGCGGAAGAGCCCGGTTGGGAAATTAGGAAGTTAGAAAGTGAGGAAGTAGTAGATTCTGGAGAAGAAGCGGATGCATCACAATCCACTCTAGATAATTTCGGCTAGTCGGACTCCCACGTCCTTGGATGGAGCAGTACGAGGACAGTTAGGAGCTCGAGACGGCCAAGCCACATCAATATCGTAGACGCCAATAGTGATGGGATGCTCATCCCAGCCCAGGTAGCGGCTGCTCCCTCAGGCCCGAAGTCACCTAGGGCAGGTCCGGTATTTCCTAGAAGAGAAATCGAAACGGAAAGGACGTCTTTCATCGAAAGAGAAGGCTCGAGAAAAGAAATTGTTAGCATAGATGCCGTGACCAAAACCATCCATGAACTAACCATGCCTAGAATGATCCACACTCTCTGCTCATCTACTACAGAACCATTGAATCTTATTGCTACCACCTTCCTAGGCTGAATTATTTTCATCACCTCACGCTTAGCTAATTCAAATGCGATCCTGATTCTAAGTACCTTGAGCCCACCTCCGGTTGATCCGGCACTAGCACCTATAATCATTAGAAGCAGGAGGACGAACTGGCTGAAAACAGGCCAATTTGAGAAATCGGAGCTAGAATAGCCGGTACTTGAAATTGAAATTGCCTGGAAAGATGAATGCCTAATAGACTCGAGTAACCCGTAATCTAATGAGTCTGTCCTGTAGATATTGACAGACATAGCAAACAGAGCGATGAAGATAATTAACAGATATGTCCTCAACTCTTCATCCTTCCAAATCTCATTTGACCTGCCAGAGAAAGCGAAATATAGCAAACTGAAATTGATACAGGTCAATAGCATAAATATCATAATTATCGATTCTATCAAAATATCATCAAAATACATTATTCCTTCGTCAGTGGTTCCAAAACCTCCCGATGGCATGGTAGTAAGGGCATAATTAATCGAATCGAATGCCCCCATCTTCGTGAACTGCAGAAGTAATACGGCCTGCAGTAAAGTTAGACCGACATAAATACCCCATAGCTTCCTAGCCGTGCTTTCGAGGGTAGTGCCCAGGTTTGACACGGATGGCCCTGTTAATTCCGCTCTAGCTAATGCCATCCCCCCTCCTAATGCCCTTGAGAAAATCAGCAGACCCAGCATAATTACTCCCATCCCGCCAATCCATTGGGAGATTGACCTCCATAGAATGAGGCTCTTCCTCTGACTTCCCAGGCAATCTCCCTCGAATTCACCAGAGCAAACTGGACTAGTTGATTGGTCGACTAGAGATGCTCCGGTAGTGGTAAATCCCGACATGGATTCGAACCATGAATGGAGAATGCCGTACATCATCTGGTTCAATGAAGATTCTTCGCCCTCTATCCAGTAATCTGCGAATGGTCCGTGGAACATACCACCAAGCCAGAGGGGCATAGCTCCGACGATGACTACAGGGATCCAACCGAGTGCCACTGAAGCGAATGCCTCACGGTCTCTGACTCTCGAAGAAGCGTCAGTAACCCCAGAACGAATTACCAGGAAGTATGCGGCAAGTAGTGAAGCAAATAAGGGGATTGCGAATGTTCGTATTGCTGGTTCTATCCCCTCTGCATAGCAGCTGTATAATCCAACAAAGACTAGTGGAATTGAGACCAAACCAATTGTCCAACCCAGAACCAGGCTCACTACGTCCCAACGCATACTAGCTCCGTAGAGATTCCTCAGCCTTACCTACTTCATTGATCTCCAGAATAAGATATATCCTATCTCCTTCTTGGAGAGGTCCTATTTTATCCTCAGATATTCTCTGGAAGGCCCCATTATCATCAATTCGCTCGAGCATGACTAGATTTGCACCAATAATCTCCTCTGCTTCGTCAAGTTCCTTACCGAGAATGCTGTTTCCGGGAGCAATTTCTGCGGACATGGATACTAGCGATGGTATCCTTGGTATTGGCTCATATAGGCCAGGAACATGCATGTGTATTGCTTTCAGAATTGACTTAACAGCAACTCTTCTCTTACTAACGGGCCTGAGTCCTATGCGCTGAATCGCCTCTACTAGGGCTCGATCCTTAAGAATCAAGCCAGTTCTTGAGACCCCTTTATCGAAAGTTCGCATTGAAATGGAAATGTTGAGGTTGTCGTCACTTAGAGTAGAAATTGCGATGTCATGGTCCTCAACGGCCAACTCCCTTAGGAGATCTTCATCTTGCGGGTCTCCATGGATGACGTCTAGTCTTTTGTTGACGCCAATCCTAGATCCTACTACTGAGTTTGCAGCGTCTAAGTCTGGTTCGATTATCACTACGTTAGATCCTCTCTTGAGATAGTGCTCGGCTAGGCTACTTCCGAAGTCAGTGGCACCAAATATAGCAACGGATGGCTTATCGGGTAGATCTGAGATTGAGTCCCCGACAATTCTAGCTATTTCATTGAATGACTTAGTAGAGCCGGTAACGAAGACAAGCATGTCGCCTTCTTGGATTATCTCATTTCCAGAAACTATCCTACCCCTTTTTCCGGGTGCTGTGAGAGCTATTATTCTAGGATGGTTTGGGTCTCCTCCCGCTTCTAAATTCACATCCGATACAGTAGAACCGATGATCGGGGATTCAACAGAAACGCTAGATACGACAATCCAAGCATTCTCGCCCAATGGAATTACATCCGCCAAAGAAGGTGCGACTAATCCTGAAATTAGCTGATCGACCACATCCTTGGACGGGGAAACTACGAAGTTAGTCCTAGCCCAATTCTCCAATGGGCCAGCGCCTCTGGATGAATCTGTAATTTCTGAATTTCTAATATTTGCAATTGTAATTAGCCCGGATGCAGTTCTGTCTCCAACCTGCTCGCTAAATACCCTCTTGGCAAACGCACAACCCAGGATGTTGATATGGTCGTTATTAGTGGCAAAGACAATGATCTCTGCATCGCTGATTCCGGCTCTGACTAGGGATTCTCTTGAAAGCGCGTCCCCCGTAATTAGGAGGCAGTCCAGTGACTGTGAATCACTGATCGCACTAGGATCTGGATCTATTAGGGCAACGCCCCTTTTTTCACCTCTTAGTGCAGCAGCAACCCCACGACCGACTTCCCCGGCCCCTGCGATAATTACTCGCATTCAGACCTATGAATCGGTGGATTGGATATAATCCTGCGCCAAGAATAGAAAAGGACAGAAAAGCAGGATTTTTACGCCTATTCATCTGATTCTAGTAATTTTCCCCTAATTCTTGACTCTGACATAGACTTGATATTTTCAGACTGCCGGATCGTTCTTCGAAATGCTTGCTTTGCAGCGGGTGTGAGTCCTGATGGTAGCCATGATTCATGGGCCGGGAACCACGACCAAGCCACAATTGGTAAGATTAAAGCTATAGTTGGAGGGTAGAATATGGCCATAACAGATGCCATGATTAATGTGGCCCTCAACATGGTGCTAGTCGGGAGTGTTCGAAGTCTGACGTTATCTACTATCTTTGAACCCTGCCATGTAGCTATGGAAGCATGCCCTATGCATGTAGTAATGGTGATGATAAAGGCCAACAATATGTTCTGAATCTCGAATCCGGTCGTCCCTTCCCAGGTACTGACATCGAACAATCTAACATTCAGATGGGAGGCACGCATTGCTCCGAACCCCAAACCTAGAGTCCACCCATATGGCGCGGAAGCCCTCAAACCTACAGTCCTTGACCTTCCAAGGACGAACAGAGCGAAAGAAGACTCGGCCAGTGCAATTACAATAGCTACTGCGCTAAGAGCGAAAATATTCTGGGATGAAGAGCGAATATTCGCAAGAATCATATTGTCGATAGCCGAAGCGGCAAGAACTCCAGCCAGAATTCCAAAAAGTAGAGTTTTGACTGCTCCTGAGAGATCATAAAAACCTGTCATTTTGGCAATTGTCCCCCTCCATCCAGCATATATTCCTAGGAGTCCAATGGCGAATGCGAGCTGCATTTCCCACATATCTATGGGGGCGTCGGCCATGATGGGCCCATGAAGGCCTGCCTTTCAGTCCAGCGCAAGAAATGGGATTGGCCGGTGCTAGTTGCCCTGACAACGTTCAAACCACACGTTTGTTTTCGGAACTCGTGGCACTAGAGGGCTTCAAGCGTAAGGTACTGGGATCGATTGGTCTTCTAAGAGGAAAGAGGAAGGCTGACGAAGAGACGATAAGGGAGCTTAGTAAATCTCTCAGAAGAGCTCTGCTGGAGGCTGACTTCAATGTACGTCAGGCAAAGGAGCTTACTGAGAGAATCGAGAGACGGATGTTGGAGGAAGAGGCGCGCCCGGGAGTTAAACTAGAAACGCATGCGATGAATCTAGTTTATTCGGAGCTAGTAAGGATTCTCGGGCCTGCTCGTCAAATTAGGCCGCATAACCAGACGGTTTTGATGGTGGGGCTATATGGTCAAGGAAAAACTACGACTACAGCGAAGCTTGCAGAGTGGTGGAGGAGGAATCACAGTGCGAAGGTTTCGGTAATAGAGGCGGACGTACACAGGCCCGGAGCATTTGAGCAACTTAGCCAGATGCTTGATGGGACCGGCGTAGAGGTTTATGGGGAGCCAGGTAACACGTCAGCATCTGAGATAGTCAGAAATGGACTGAGAAAGGTTGGTACTGCAGATATAGTGATTATCGATACTGCTGGAAGAGACAGTCTTGATGGAGATCTTAAGGATGAGCTGCTTGAAATTGCAGATGTAGCTAATGCCTCTGAGAGGTTCCTAGTAATCGATGCGCAGGTTGGTCAAGCTGCGGGTCCTATGGCGGAAACCTTCCACCAGCTAGTTGGAGTGACAGGGACGATAGTCACAAAACTTGACGGAACCGCAAGAGGCGGTGGCGCACTTAGTGCAGTAGCCACAACTGGCGCGCCAATCGTTTTTGTCGGAGAAGGGGAGAAGATTAGCGACTTGGAGAAGTTCGAGTCTGATCGTTTCATTTCGAGATTATTGGGGATGGGAGATATCAAGGGGCTGATTGATCTAGCTCCAGAGGATCTTGACGAAGAGGAAGCATTGAGATTGACTAAGAGGCTGATGTCAGGAAGATTCACTCTAACCGATATGTATGCGCAAATGGAGATGATGAGTAAAATCGGTACACTGGACAAGGTACTTTCCCATCTTCCCGATACCATGTTTGGTGGGATGGGGAGCATGAGCGTTGCACAGAAAAGACAAATGCAGTCAAATCTGGATAAGTACAGGATTGTTATGGACTCAATGACGCAGGAGGAGAAAGACGATCCCCTGCTGCTCAAGTCCAGTAGGATTAGGAGAATCGCAAGAGGCTCTGGATGCGAAGAGAGGGAAGTGAAGGAATTACTCAATCAATGGAACAAGAGTAAGAAGATGATGCGAGGATTCAGAGGAGATAGGAAGATGAGGCGTCAGATGCAATCTATGATGGGCCTGGATGAAGAGCTCGATTTGGGGTGATCTTCTGGAAAGATGGTTCGCGATTATTGGGCACAGGGCGCCAAGTTTTGGGACATTGAATCTGAACGATCTGGCAGGTTCTGGCGGGAGAGTAGACGTCCTAGTCAGAGCTGTTAACACAGCTCTGTTCGTTTCTCATGGAATAAGGGGCGATAGTCACATAATTTTGCATCTCCAAGGTACAGGAGAGCCGAATAGAAGGATTTGGTTCAATGGTTCCGAGTTACGAGGAGTGAGGCCGGATGAGAGGTCGATTGCTGGACAGATTAAGGCCATAATTAAGCATCCGATACCACCAATAGGTAGATTTGTTGAGTATTCTAAGGGCATTCTACACTCTGGTGGTAATATCAGTCACACACTATCGGAGTGGAAAGAAAGAGGTGTGGCCCCAGTGGTTCTGGATCAAGCTGGGGATTCAAAAGAGCTGCCGACCGGAAACGTGGGCTTCGTTCTTTCAGATGACTTACCACTAACAGAAGCAGACTGGAGTGTTCTTGTTGGGGAGCAGTCTTTCTCATTGGGGGAAATATGGTTGCAGGGCCATTCCTGTATTTCCATTCTGCATCATTTTCTAGACAGAGAGATCTAGATCCAAAAGGGGAGTCCGTCCGACCCCATCTTCGTAGAGGAAGAGAGTACTAAGTCTGGGACGGCTAAGGGGTGGTTCTGAGGCCAGCTTGCTAGAGGCGTTATAGATGCTATACCGCTTCCAACTGCATTGCAGTCAGTCATTTCGATATCCTCGTTCACTATTCTGGCTGCACCGACCTCGAAGGCGATCCCTGCTGAATCCTTATCGATCATGTCAGTGGCATTGTGGTACCACCTAGCTCCAAGTGGAACAGTTTGAAAAGAGCCACCCCAAACCTCAGGAATATTGAGATTAAGGAATAAATTTCCCTGAAGGAACCAAGATCGGACAGAGTCTGAATCGGTTCCTTTTGAAGGGATAATTCTGGATCCCTCTGGCCTAAGGATGTTGCTAGGCATCTCCAAGACCTCGGAAAGTCGGTCTACGAGCCTAATGGTTGCCTCTATTGAATTGGAGTAGTCTTGGTGAGAATAGGTTGCAAGACTTACGGATATTGACGGCAGCCCATAGAGGGATGCCTCTCTAGCCGCGGAGACGGTTCCTGAGTGAAGGACATCCACTGATAGGTTTGGCCCTCTATTGATACCTGAAATGCACAACCATGGCTCTATCTCTGGGGCCCATGCCTTCATCCCGCCATCTAATGCAACAATTACGCAGTCGCAGGGAGACCCGTCGAGAGAGAATATTCTGAGCGGTACCTCTGTATCTGCCCTCATTCTCTCGGCGATATCATGATGCTCTTCGAACGCCATGTCATCTCTGAGTGTTAGTTTCATGCCTACCGCAGATTGCTCTGATAGGGGCGCAAGCACCGCCAGGGGATGGCCCCTGGAATGCAGGGATTCGGCCAGCTCCAGTAGCCCCGGAGAATGGATGCCGTCGTCATTTGTCAGGAGTATGGGGAATGGCTGCATGGTTGCCGCACGCTGGACCCGTTAAGAAACCGATTCCCCGTCATTTTTGCCAGTTTCCTGAAGAGTGACAATGATGGCACCCGCAATCATCATCACGCCGCCGATGACCGTTGGTGCCCCGATGATTACCTCGTCCGTCCAGAGCCACCCGATTACGGCGCCGATGACTGGTTCCAGCAGTAGTGCGATAGAGACAATGATTGGCGGAATCCACCGTAAAACGGTATTTACCCCAGTGTGTCCGAAAAGGCCCGGTCCAATGGAGAGGTATGCGACCCATACCAGCCAGAGGGGGTCGATCCAACCCAGGAGTGCCCCTTCGGGAGGAATGGATGAGATCGCTGAGCCTTCAAGGATGAGTGATGCGGCAGAAAGCCATATTCCAGCTCCGAGAGTAACCGGGAAAGCATAGACGAAGATTGGCATTTCCCTCTTGGATCTCAGATGTCTTCCGAATAGGATGTAGCCCACTACTGTGACTGCCCCGATGAACGCAGCGAAATCGCCTATCAGGGTGACTTGTCCGCCGTCACCGACGTCCTTCAGGGCCAGAATAGCACCTGATAGCCCCAATGCGACGCCAGCTAGATGGGGCTTGCGAACCGCTTCGCCCATTATGGGCATAAGAGCGACCACGACCAGTGGATGCGTGTTCACGAAGAGCAGGCTATGGACGAGGCTAGTGTTGTCAAGAGACCAGACCCAGCTTCCGAAGTGCATTGCGAGGAAAAGGCTGGATCCCGCAACTAGAAGACAGTCATTTCTGCTTAGGGAATATCCAGTGGTGCGAATGCACTGGTATGCGAAACCGGGAAGGAGGACTAGAGCTGTCCCTTGCATCCTCCAGGAGGCGCGAAGAAGTGGTTTGACTTGGGACATCTCCTGCAGGACTATCCCTCCGCTTGAGACTGCTATCACGGCTATCGAAAGTATGATCCATGCTCTACTTGGGATTGTCCTTTCTACCGCCATATTCAGTCCGCCAGTTCGGCGTCTAGGACGGTCTGTGATGCTGCTTCGGTGTTTGGTGATCTATCGGGTCCTGGGCCTCCTGAACCGATTATTCCTGCCTTTCTGAACAGTATGTATATCAGCGCTCCGAAAATGAAGTTGATTAGCACGAATCCGGTTAATCGGGCATACGGCCACCATGAGTTCGCCCCAAGTGCGGTCTCGTCCAACACAGCCAGGATGGCTGCCTCGACACCGTAAAAGGCCTCGCCGGTCAGTGCGCCGGCTGCGATCATGAAAGTGAACAGAAGCATCTGTGCGCTCTTCTTCTCCGCTGCAGGGCTTCCTTCCTTTTCTCGTACGGATTCAACGATTGGCTTCATCCTACGCTCCTCCCACCACGAACGGTAGGCCCCCCCGATCAGCATTGGGAACGTTGCTGGAGTGGGCAGGTACATTCCCAGGCCGAAGGAGGTTCCCATACCAGTTGCCCATTCTGCGAAGGCCCCTAGGGCCATTCCTAGGAGCAGTGCGCTCCAATTTCCCTGCCCCTCTGCTAGGATTGTTGTGAAGTAGGCGAAAGCATTTGCCTGTGGGGCCAGAAGCTCGATGGTGCCATCGGCAAGGAGCTTGGAGAGGAAGATTGCGACTCCGGCACCTAGTATGGCCCCTGGAACGACGCCCATGATGTTGCCCTTGGAAATGTGATATGGCCTGTTCCCGATGTAAAGGCTATTCTTGTAGTCCCCGATCACCGTACCGCTCATGCTTATGGCCGATCCGAAGACTGTAGTGCCGACCAATGCCATGAGGATCGATTCCTCCTTCGTCAGGCCGACGTCCACGTTGAGGAAAATCATCAGAAGCATTAGCAAGACTATGAAAGATGTCCCGGAGACAGGCTCTATTCCGGTCTCCCCCATCACCCTCACGGCGATCGCCCCCAGTAGGAAAGTCGTTGAGAGGAGGACGACTGAGAATATCAGTGAGGGCAAGATAGGATACCCCCCTAAGACGAAAATTAGGGAGATAGCGAAGAAGGAGATGAGCATGAAGATGGGTATGTGGTATAGAGGCCACTCGTACCAACCCCTGCCCTCGACGAATTCCTCGCCTTGCTCGCCTGTGAATGCCTGGGCGATGTCTCCGAAGATGCCGATGAAAGTGGGAGTCATTTTGAACAGGCCAAGGAAGCCACCCCCCAGTATAGCGCCGATTGCAACCGTCCTAACTATTGATCCGAATGCCTGCCACTGAACTGTGGGCCCCAGCTCGGTGATGTTGACGTAACTCCCCTGGGCCGGGTCGTAGACTGGGACGTCCTGAATTACGGCCAGGGGGATCAGCCAGAACCATGCGAGGATAGCACCGAGGTTAACGAGGAGGGCGGCCCTGAATTTCATGAACCACCCGATTGCGAAGAGAGTTGGGCTGATCTCTATCCCCAGGAACGTGTACGACATCGGGTTTCCAGGATCGTAGTGGGTAATCCCTCCGCTAGGAGCGAAATTACCCTCAACGAGCTCGCTGGGCTGGTGGATCCACCGCTCGGTGTACACTGAGGCGAGCCCCCAGCGCTCCCCCGATAGGGTCATTGCAAGCCAGTCTGCGAGGCTGCTGGGGACTCCTGCTACCTTCTTAGACCAGCGGATTGGGTAGTCTATGACGAACATGAGACCCATAGTGAGGACGGTCCACACCCCTACGGTCTTCAGGGAGTCCCTGGCTGCATCGGCAGAGCCGCTACTCACGTCGGAGGATATGTCGAGCATCTTCAGTGTCGCCTCGAAGCCCGGCATGGGGAGGGGATCCTCGACCAGCCAGACTCTCCTGAAAATTATGAAGTACATGACTCCGAGGAAACCTGCGAACATTGATGCTATGATGCCGATGAATGCGAGATTGAGGGTGTCCACGGAGCTCAGGAGATGTCCGTCTCCGACCATGTAGTCATCGGAGTATGCAAGTAGGAAGATTGCGGGGAAGGTGAATATGAATCCGGTGGAGGCGTGTGTTGCGCCGGTCGTCGCACTAGTCGCAATATTGACCTCTGACGGAGACCATTGCAGTGCCATACCAAGCAGGTATGCTACGTACCAAGCTGCTGAGACGGCCAACCCAATCTTCAGGCCTATGTATGCTGTGACGCCGCTGAAGACGGCCCCCACGAGTATCCCGATGAGTACCTTGCGAGTGTCCCAATGGCTGATCTCGAAGGACTCCTCTAGGTTCTTCTCCTCGAGATATTGCTCAAGGAGGCCCGTATTCAGATTGTTGTACATATCCTCATCGAGCCAAGTCAGCGTGCTTCCCTCTATGGCCTCCAGTCCGGATGCGGTAACGGGCTGCCTGTAGGCCGATCGCTCAACGTCTGACATGTCTCTCGCACTTAGCGTCCGAGAGCGACGCTTATACTTCTCGCGGGATGGGGATGGTAAAGTAGGGAAAAACCAGCTAGTGGTCTCTGCTGATCTTGTATCGGCCCATTGCCTCCATCCACTGGATCTCGCCGCCCGACTGCAGGTTCATCGATTCGTCTACAGGAAGTATGAGGGTCTGGTAGGTCTTGTTGTCCATTGCATGGACCTCGCTACCCTGGAGATGTGTGATGATAGCGGATCCCTTCTCGATGAGGGGGATGTTGATTGTGTCTGTGACGGTCCCCACGTGAGACCTCTTCTGTCCCGTGAAAATGTCCTCTAGCTCTATCCTGGCCTTGGCGGAGCCGTGCTTACCCGGTTTCGACTTTGACATGCTCAGGATCTTGTATGCATCCTCTTCTATGGCGACGTACCTTCCAACCTTCAGTGTCCTTATTTCTGCACGAGTTGTGCCTGGCATGATCCCTTGTCTCAAGGGAGCCTTATCAGCATTGGGTTGTGGCCCCGGGCCGGGTGCCGGTTGGCCCCCGGCCCGGGGTTACGTTTCCGAGCTATTGCTCAGTCTTCCTTGCGTCGTCCTAGGACGGCTGCTCCCAAGAGGGATATAGCTGCGAGGACGGATGGGAAGCCTGGCGTGAAACCTGGGTCCTCCTGTCCGTCTAGCTTCTCAGCCCTGTCATCGGTTGCATCCTTGGCATCGCACAGACCGTCTCCGTCGAAGTCGGATGGTTGCGATGCCGCGCTCTTCGAGTCGGTTCCGCAATCATCCTCTTCTGCATCGGAGTAGCCGTCGTTGTCGTCATCGGTGTCCCCGTTCGGGTAGTCCGCTCCGTCGTTGTCGCCCATCCCGTCTTCGTCTGTGTCCATCCATTGCTTGTCGTCCAGTGGTGCGAAGTCGTCCGCGTCGATTACGCCGTCTCCGTCGTCGTCGGAATCGGAGTTGTCGCCGATGTTGTCGCCGTCGGTGTCGATCCACTCCAGCTCGTTAAGAGGGAACGCGTCATCAGAGTTGAGGTATTGGTCTCCGTCCATGTCCGGGTCAGCGTTGTCGCCGACGCCATCGCCGTCCGTGTCCCTGCTCTCGGTCGCATCGAAGTCGAAGGCGTCGAGTCCGTCGGGGACCAAGTCGTTGTCATCGTCGGGATCTGCGTTGTCGCCGATCCCGTCGCCGTCAGCGTCTGTGGTCTCGGATGGGTCCAGGTGG